>JAEIGA010015019.1_pt1 | contig 11792 bp, 7 predicted proteins | sample 9270691 | NCBI WGS metagenome assembly JAEIGA01 (sample SAMN17057246, study PRJNA624740) | gut metagenome | biome: biome; isolation source: fecal sample | host: Bos grunniens | place: China: Xizang | collected 2019
AAGGGATAGACGTTAGCCTTGCCCATAGCGCCACCCTTCTGCCACTCACCGAGGTCGCTATCCGTTACGGAAGCAAAGCCGTTTGACTGATAACCTGCAAGACCATCCTCCGTTACTACGCAAAGCACAGAAAGGTCGTCGCCCTGCATGTCGATAGCAGGCGTAAGCGAAAGGTTGGCATACATCTTTCCTTCAGCCTTGTCGTAGTAGGCACCGAGGTCGAGGTCAGCCAAAGCATCGGTTGTAAATTCCTTCGCCACAAGGTCAAGCCATGTGTCAGCGGTCTTTGACGAGAAGGTGTAGTCGGTGATGCCGTTTTCGACGTAGCTCACCATAGGAGCGCTCACAATGTCGCCACGCTGAATCTTACCCGTAGGAGCTGCATTCAGTCCGAGGAAGTATTGCGTATAGTCGGTCATGCCACTTTCGAGGGGGTCACCCGTATAGGTGTGGTAAGCGATGGGGATGAAGCGGTCGGCATAAAGTTGCTGGAGATGCTCAATTGCGAGGTGGCCCAAGGGGCAGTTCTGACAACCCATACCCGTGTTTTCTTCGAGCACCACGCGCTTTGTGGGCTTAAAGGCAAGGTTCTTGATGGCATAGTCGAGTTGTTGCTGGCTCGCGCCGTTGTCCAAAATAGCCCTGACGCTGAACGCACACTGCTGACCGATGGTGAGCTGCAAAGGCTTTGCAAACTCAAACTCGAAGGGTGCATCCGCCGAGATTGTAGATTTAGCAGAAACAACATCGATTACATTGCCTGCTGCGTCGAGCAACTCAACGTAAGCTGAAGAGTAAACAGCAGAGGGCTTCGTTACGACGAGCGAACCGCGCACAGCCTGCTGCGTCTGCGCAACTACTGTTTCGGGCACACCGGTGAGCGCTATCTGGAAGTCGAAAGAGCGGCTGATGTTCACATTGCCTACGAAGATGGCGCTACCATTGTTGTTTTGATTAACGAATGCTACGTAGATATGCTTGCCAGCATACTGCTTGAGGTCGATGCTGAATGTTTGCCAATCGCCAGCAAGCGTATTTTCGAGCAAGCCGGGGTCGAGCACTTCGTTGAGCGCGAGGTCGGCTTCGCTTTCAATCTTCGCTACGATTGAGGCGCTGAGTTCGTTAATCTGCTCTGGAGTTTCGTAAACATACACACGCAAGCGGTCGGTGGCCGTGAAACGATAGCTCTGAGCGTCGAAAGTAAGTGTGCACTTTGCGTCGGGAATGAAGATGCGGGGCGTCATCATCCAGTCGTTCGATTGTCCAGCGGGAGTGTACATAGAGTGCGAAGTAGCACAGGGATTTGAATAATCGTCGTCGGCGGCATGAATCCAGGGAATGCCAGGAGCGAAGTTCCACGCTTGCATTTCGGTGGTTGGCGTGAGGCGGTCGCCATCGTAGAGCATCATGCCCGTAACGCCACTTTCAAAGGTTTCGATATAGACGTGTGTATCGTCGGAAACGATGGTACGCTCATACGAACCTACGTAGTTCACCGATGCTTCGGCATTCTGGGCATATCCAGCGAGGTCGGTCAGTGCGCCTGCTGGAATCACGAGGCGGTAAGTGTTACCCTTATAAAGATTGAGCGAAGAAGTGGGATACACCATCACCATGTTGAAGCTTTCGCTGGTTGTGCCCGCCGCCATGTTGAGCTGCTCAGAGGGTTCGGCTTCGTCGCCTACATAGAGCAATGCTTTTGCGCCTTCCTTCACCGCAACGTCGGTATTGAACGTAAAGATGACGGGGCTTGTTGACATATTGATGTGTCCCAATGTGCTACCATCGACTGGATTAACGGCGGTCATCGTGATAGCCTTGTCGCCAAAGCCTACGTATTCGAGCGTGATGGCTTGATTCGTCTTTGCGGCATCGCCCTCAACGCACACGGTTCCGGCAGGAATCTCTATGGTGTAAGTGTGACCTTCTTCGAGCGTCGTTGTGCGGAAACCGATGCTGAGCACGCGTGCCGAACTATTGTTCACCGCCACCTTGTTGGCAGAGCGTACCACCTTGCCGGCGTCGTCCTTCAACACTACGGTCGAAGCAGCACCGAGCACTTCAATATCGCGAGCGAAGGTGATTGAGAGGTTCGAAATCTTCTGAATCTCCGCTCCGCTATGGATAGAAGGAGTGAACGAACCAAGGAGATTGACCTGCTCGCAAGCCTCGGCAAATGTCGTGGGAAGCGTCACCTGATAGTTTTCGTGGCTAATATAAGCCAGCGCGGTCATCGTTTTGCAATCGGTAGAGACGCCAATAGCCAAACCTGTTGCCGCATAGCCAGTAGCCTTATAGTAATCAATGCCATAAACCTGCTTCAACACTTCGTCCATGCCATACCAGTATCCATTATGGCGAATGTAGAGCGAACGGCTGGGGTTCACGGCAGGAGTTGCCGCATAAATTGTGCCGTTGTTATCGACCGTCACACACCCCTTGTCGGTGTCCTCGGGAGTATTGAAGTTTTCAAACGTCTTAGTGGGAATGTGATAGCGGAAGGGATTGCGCGTGTCGTTGACAGAGTAAATCACGCCTGCCACCCACTCGCCATTGGGGCTGATGCAGATGCCATCGAGCGTGCGCACCGATTCGTCGCGCGACGTAAACTTGTTGGTAAACGTAGTATAGTCGAAAGCGATAGCGTCCCACTTCTTCTCCTCACGGTCGTAGTAGAAGTACATCACATCGGCGGGATAGCTATAGCTTACGCATCCTACAATGTAGCGTGCATCGGCAGAAATCCCCGTGAAGCGCACCATCTGCTGGTAGCCTCCCGAAAGGTCGCACTTAGGTACATTCGTAAGGTTTACGATAGCTCCTGTCTCAACGTCCCACATCACGGGCACTTCGTCGTATCCACCATTGGTGCAAACGCCAACGGCATACTTTCCATCGGGTGTCACCGCCTCTACGCGTCCGCCAATATTGCCCGAAGCGAGATTGAGGTAAGTCCATGTATTGGTTTGCTTGTTCCAATATGCGGGTTTTCCGTCATGACAACCTACGCAGATATTTCCATCATCGGTAACGTCGTTGACAAAACATTCAATGCCCGAGTTTGCTTCTTTTTCAGAAAGAATGTCGAACATCGTTTGAGCCGTAAGGTCTAAGTACTTGGGGAAAGAATAGAGCGATGTAGCCTCGCTCACGCCGTAGGCCACCGCCCACTTGCCATTATCGCTCATGCTATGAATAGTAGAGCCGTCGCCCATGTCATAGCGCTTCAAAACGGCCTTGTCCTGAGCTAACGCCGAAAGAGAGAATACTCCTAACAAGAGCGCCGTTGCGATTGATAAAAAATTTGTTTTCATGCGATTAATTTCACTATCAGATGAAACATTGCATAGCAGGAGGGGCGACGCAAACATCTACCGATTCCGCTATGCAATTTTTCTGTTTTTGCTTATTTCAAAATAGCCTTCTTGCCTGCTACAACATAAACTGTGTTCTTCACAAGCTTAGATGCCTCAATGCGCTTTCCGTCAAGCGTAAAGATAGCACCCTTTGCAGCATCGAGCGTTACTGCACCAATGCCAGAGGGGTCTGTGAATCCCTTTGTAGTATATACCGCCGTGAGGTCAACGCTATAATCAGATCCATCGGGAGTTGACACGTTCTTAAAGGTGAGTGTCACCTCTGTGTCGGCATCGCGCGAGAAAGTAGGCACGGGGATTGTAAGGCAAAGCGCGGTTTCGTCCTCAGGGTCAACTTCTGACTTAATATCCGTAGCCGAAACGCTTGCAACCTTCTTCACACCTTCGTAAGTGTATTCAAAATCAACACCTTTGTAAGTAAGTTTTCCACCCAATTCCTGCATCCAGAGTTCGATTGTAGCCACATCGTCGATGCTACTACCCGAAGCAGGCGTAAACTCCGTGAAGAGCGAATACTCAACAACCTCGTAAGCAAAATCGAAGAAGTAAGCACCAGCCGTGCCCTGACCGTCGGCATAAGTCATGTGACCCTCAGCATCCTCAACACCTCGAATTGTGAGCAACATAGAACCATAGTTTGTGCCAGATGTCACCATGTTCTGGGGTGTACGGAGTTTACCACGAAGGTCAATGAGGAGTATAGTGTTGCCCTCAAAAGTAGGAGTGATGTTTTCTACATAGTATTCGTTGGGGTCTTCGGTTTCAGAATTTCCGAAAGTCAATGTTGCTATAATTTCGGCTTCAGGATTGAGTGCACCATCAAACATTAACTTCAAGAGTCCTTCCTTGCCTTCAACGGGCATCCACGACTTAACAACGGGAGTGCCTTCGCTTGAACCATATTCCGAAGAAACGAGCATCACGGGCTTCATTGCGGCTTTATAGTCAATTACAACATCGCCGAGCTTCGTATTTCCGTCCAAAGAAGTGACGTTCTTCAACACAAACAGGATAGCATCGCCTTCCTTGAGCACGCCAGAGCGATAAGCATCCAACAATTGTGCCTTAGGTTCGATTGAAATAAAGCGGTCAACCTGATTTGCAACAACGCTCACTTCTTTGCCATTAAGCATCATCACACATGAGCTAAAGCGTACGGGTTTCGTAAATTCGATACCGATATTGCTCTCAGCAGCAGCAAGTACCGAACCTTGAGCAGGCACCACACTACTGAGTTCCAAGGGCGTACCGCCACCGTAAGTGACCTTAACGCTACCACTATTCATAGGGAAATCCGAGAACACATAGTAGATGGTACCCTTCTTCGTGCCAACGGGAATCTTCACCGTCGATGTGTAGGGTGCAAAATTACCTGTTGTTTCCGACACCAACTGCGTAAGTTCGGCATCAGCAAAAATATCCGTCCAATTGTCGGCCAAAATTTCGAGTACAACACCCTCTGCGGAAACATCTTCGGGAACGATAAATTGTCCATAGAAATTTTTGTAAACCGCAAATGGATACTCACCCCCATCTTCCATGATATAGGGGTCGTACATCGTACCCGAACCTTGAGCAGACGCTACGCTACATGTGATCATTGCGAGCAATGACAACACCCAAAAGCGCAACTTGCTAAAAAAAGTAGTAATATTTTTCATAAAATAAATAATAAATTAGTTAATGAAGCATTTTTGACTTTAAAAATATATTTGTTTCCTCTTTTTTATAATTTTTCCTTCAATTCCACTAAATGAACTTCTCCATTTTCGTAAATCGCAAACGTTTTAGGATTTCCGCCCTTCGGGAAGGTAATCGAACCTGTGTTGCAAATCATGATGCCATCCGCGTTGACCTCAACCTTCTTCAAATGAGTATGTCCGTAAAAGAAAGCATCAATTGCAAGCGGGGGCATATTTTGCTCATTAAATATATGTCCGTGTGTAAGGAATAATCGCTTTCCGTTGTCAACAATAAGCGCATAGTCAGCCATCATAGGAAAATTAAGCAACATCTGATCAACCTCGCTATCGCAATTCCCGCGAATCGCAACAATCTTATCGGCATAGGCATTCAGACGTTCAGCTACGGCGGGAGGATTGTGGCCTTCGGAAAGTCCATTTCGAGGACCGAAATTAAGAATGTCGCCCAAGATGCAAAGCATGTCACAATTATGCTGGTCAAAATAGGCCAGCACTTGCTCCAAAGTAGGCAAACAACCGTGAATATCGGAAACTATCAAGTATTTCATTTTCAAAAAATCTATATTTTATCAAAAACTTAGCGTTATTATCAATAGTATATCGCACAAAGCGCTATACGCAATGTACTCCGTCGGGCAAAACAACCGCATCGAGGTAAACATCGTGCTCCTCCATGATAATCTCTGGGACAATCTGCTCCGAGAAAGCAATTCCCCACTTAGAAGCATAGCGAAGATAAGGATTCGAAAGCAAACGGTCGTAGAATCCGCGCCCAAATCCCATGCGTCCGCCACGCAAATCAAAGCCAAGACCAGGAACAAGGATAAGCCCTACCGAAGATAAATCAGTAAAAGGCTCACCTACAGGTTCAAGTACACCGAATTTGGCAATCCGAAGCATACTATCATCCTCGTATCGTACAAGATCCAACGAATCACCATTAACTACTGGAAGAAGAATTGTTTTTAGTTTTTTCCACTTACGAAGCAACGGAAACAAATCCACCTCCTCGGGCAACGACGCATAGCACACAACCACCTGAGCTGATAAGAAAAGCGGATGCTGCTCGATGCATTCAACAATTTGTTGAGATTGCTTGCTACGACTTATAGCAGAGATTTCACAACGAACTTTGCGCAAGTGCTGACGCTGAATTTTCTTCGATAGAATCATTTGTTTCGGGTAATGGTGGGAAAGCAAGTCCGCTATTTATCAAATCAAGCGCCTTAAGCGCAGCAGGGTCAAACTGATTCTCAAACTGAACAGCAGCTTCTGTACCCATCACTTGGTCGATAATATTAATAAACTGATAGCGTTCCATCAGGTCGAACGACTTACGAATCATCAGATTGCGACGCTTGATGCCTTTTTTATCCGCAAAATCCACCAATTTCTGAACAGGTCGGAGTTTGCCTATCGTAGCAACGAGGTCGGATAAAGTCGTTGCTTCCAGCAAGCGCTCACGATATGCGTCAACAAAACGAAATGTAAATTCATGAGGAATTGTCGTTGCATAAAGGTCGCGGAAATAAGTGGTATAGCCCAACGTGTCACGCGCAATGAAATAATCAGGAATGATACCTCCACCGCCATACACCTTGCGTCCACCAATCGTTTGATAGGCATCGCCATTGGTCTTGATACTATCGGCAGAAAAATATTCGCCATGAAGTGCACGCTCAACGAGTTCGCTATCATAAGCACCACTCTGTCCTTGCTCATAGGGTTTCTGCACGCAACGTCCCGCGGGAGTATAATAACGTGCACTCGTAAGTCGCAACATCGAACCATCACGAAATTCGATGGGCACCTGAACCAACCCCTTTCCAAATGTTCGACGACCTACTATCGTTGCACGGTCATTATCCTGCAAAGCACCTGCCAAGATTTCACTGGCAGAAGCCGAACCTTCGTCAACAAGTACTACCAAGGGGATATTAGCATACATACCGCGACCATCACTCACAAATTCCTCACGGGGCGAATGGCGACCTTCGGTATATACTATCAACTTGTTTGCAGGTAAAAACTCATTGGCAATAAGCACCGCCGGATGCATATATCCACCAACATTGTTACGCAAATCGATTACGAGTGATTGGAAACCTGCCTCTTGCAAACGAGCCATTGCTACCAGGAATTCGGTGTAAGTTTGTTCCGCAAAATTAGTAATGCGCACATACCCCGTTTGTTCATCCAGCATATAAGTTGCATCAATGCTACGCAAAGGTACATCACCTCGCTCAACGACATAATCAAGCAATGTAGCCTCACCCTTACGCAGAATTCCCAATTTTACACTCGTACCTCGAACTCCCTTAAGGCGCTTCATGGTTTCGTCGTTGGTAACAATTTTGCCCACGTAAAGAGAGTCGTCAACGCTTACAATACGGTCGCCAGGACGCAACCCTACATGTTCAGAAGGTCCTCCTTTAATGATTTTTAGGATGCAAACGGTGTCATTCTGAATTGTAAACTGAACCCCAATTCCTTGAAAGCTACCCTGAAGTTCCTGCATTGAAGCTTCAGCATCCTTGGCAGAAATGTAGGTTGAATGCGGGTCGAGCTCCTTCAACAATTTAGGTATTGTTTTTTCAACCAAATCATTTATCGACACAGAATCAACATACTGATCATCAAGCAAGTGGAGCAAATCAGTAATCTTATTATTGCCTGACGCAACGATAGCTAATCGCTTGCCTGAAAAATGATTGGCATAGAACGACCCTATCAAGATACCGACAACCATTGCAATAGCAATCAACAATGGTATGAATCGTAAAATTCTATTCTTCATTTAAAAATATCACTTCAATATTTGCACGGCGCAATAAGTCAATACCATCCGTCAAGCGATAGGCTCTGCCGTAAATAACGCGCTTAATGCCTGCCTGAATGATTAATTTGGCACACTCTATACAGGGACTATCCGTCACATAAAGCGTAGCACCGTTTGAATTGTTGCCCGAACGTGCAATCTTTGTTATAGCATTAGCTTCGGCATGAAGAACATAAGGGTGAGTAACACCATTATTATCTTCACAAATATTTTCAAAACCTACGGGCGTACCATTATAACCATCGGAAATAATCATGTTGTCCTTAACAATCAAGGCACCAACCTGACGTCGCTGACAATAAGAATTTTCCGACCAAATTTTGGCCATACGAAGATAACGTTTGTCAAGCGCTAATTGCTTTGATTCTTCCATATCCATTTTTATACAATATTATTTCGACGAAGCAAGGCATCTATCGTTGCATCCTTACCCCTGAAATTGCGATAAAGTTGCTGAGGATGTTGAGTGCCACCTTTCGAGAGAATTTCTTTTCTAAAAGCATCAGCTACCTCGGGATTAAAAATACCTTTTTCCTTGAAATAGTCGAAAGCATCGGCATCCAAGACCTCTGCCCACTTGTAACTATAATACCCAGCAGAATATCCTCCCGACATGATGTGTCCAAACTGAACGGTCATACAAGCCTCTTCGCACACGGGCAACAAACTTGCTCGCTTCCACGCGTTTTGTTCAAAACTACGAATGTCGGCTTCGAATGGAGTCGTTTGTGTGTAATAAGCCATGTCTAATAATCCAAACGACACTTGACGCATACACGCATACGCCGCATTAAAATTACGACTCGTTTGCAATCTTTCTATCAAAAGTTCAGGAAGTGGCTCATTCGTTTGATAATGAGTGGCAAAGGTACGCAAGAATTCTGGTTCTACCGCATAATTTTCCATAAACTGTGATGGCAACTCCACAAAATCCCAATAAACATTCGTTCCGCTCAATGCCGCAAAACGAGTATTAGCAAATATTCCGTGCAACGCATGACCAAATTCGTGCAAGAATGTTTCGACTTCGGCATGCGTCAACAATGCAGGTTGCTGCATAGTAGGTTTCGTAAAATTCATTACGACCGAAACTTGCGGACGTACTCCTTCTCTCTGCTCACGATAACTCGTCATCCACGCACCACCCTGTTTTGAAGCGCGAGGATGAAAATCAGTATAGAGCAAAGCCAAGTGCGAACCGTCCTTATCTAACACATCATAAGCCATAACATCCTCATGATACACAGGAACATCATTACGCTCTACAAACTGGATGCCGTACAAGCGAGTTGCCAATCCGAAAACACCAGCTTTTACTTTTGACAACTCAAAATAAGGACGAAACATTTCAGAATCAATGTCGAACTTTGACTTTTGCAATTTATGTGCATAATAGGCAAAGTCCCAAGGTTGGTGTTCGTCGGGCGAAAGCGCAAAAACTTCTGCCACCTCCTTGCGAGCTTTGGGCGCATAAGCTTCAATGAGTTGTTCCAACAAATTGTTTACATGCTCTGAACATTGAGCCATGCGACGCTTCAAGGCATACTCTGCATAAGTAGGATAACCCAAGAGCTGAGCCAATTCGCGACGCAGATTCACAAGGCGCGCTACAATTTCAAAATTATTATACTCATTGTCATGAGTTGCACGCGTATTATAGGCACGATAAAGTTGCTCGCGAAGATCGCGGCGCTTAGCATACTGCATAAAAGGCACATAGCTTGGTGCATGGAGCGTAAACACCCAACCTTCAAGCCCCTTCTCCTGAGCCTCCAGAGCCGCTTGCGCACGTTGGCTTTCAGGTAAACCTGCAATTTCGTCCTCCGTTGTAAGGTGAAGGTAGTAGTCGTTTGTTTCCTTCAACACATTTTGTGAAAACTGAAGCGTCAGTTGCGAGAGTTCGCTCTTGATAGCACGAAAGCGCACCTTCTCTTCATCCGAAAGATTTGCTCCCGATCGCTCAAAACCTTCAAACGTTTTATCGAGCAACATCCGCTCTTCGTCGGTAAGCGTCGTTGTGTCGCCTTCTTTAACAGCTTTCACACGCTCAAAGAGTTGTGCGTTGAGCATAATGTTCGATGAGTGCTCGGACAAAACAGGCGACATACGCTGCGCCAATTCTTCCAAAGCATCGTTCGTATGTGCGCTCAACAAATTGTACATCACCGTCGTAACGCGCCCCAACAATGCACCACTCTGCTCGAGCGCTACGATTGTATTTTCAAAAGTCGGCGCTTCGGCATTTTCAACGATGGCATTAATTTCTTGCAACTCCTCTTCGATACCACGCATAATAGCAGGCTCAAAATGAACTACTTCGATTTCTGTAAAAGGGATGTATTCGTATTTTGTAAAAAAAGGATTCATTGTAATATCTTGCATATATCCTCAAACTCCTTGCCTAAATTCAACTCAAGGTAAATCTTATAAAGCAATGGCGCCCACTTTGACGATTCCTGAGGTGTCAACACTCTATATCGCTCCAAATAAGGGCGTGCCTGCGCACATATTGTTTTTATACGCATCTTGCTTGTTTTAAATTCCTGTGAAAACATATTTGCAGGCACAGTTATGGTATCAATCTGAGACATCAACAACTGCCCTACATAATAATTCACCTCGGGGTATTGCAATGTTGTATCACGCATCGCCAACGTCTTTGCGACTTCTACACATTCATCCGTACGTTGCATCGAATAAAGCGCCTGAACTTTTAAACGCAAAGCCTTATTTGAAGTTGGTTCAACGGTGTAAAACCAATCCGCCAAATTTATAGCATCGGCAAAACGATTTTCCGTCATGTAAATTTTTGCTAACTCCTCAAAGAAAAATTCTTCACGAGGATATTTGCCCATACCCAAACGCAAGTATTTTTCGAAATCAGAAACTCTCTGCATAACCTCTGCACTACGCGCATAAATTTCAATTACCGATTGTGAAAAATCAGGATGTTCGAGCAATATATGCTTATAACGTTCTACCTTAGAGTAATCCTTTGTTATATAAGCCGAATAAGTAAAACGATACATATTAGACACAAACTCTTTGTGAGTCGAATCCACAGGTTGGTTGTCCCACATAGGTTGTCGCGCCATAAGCAAACTCATTTCCAAAAGATTTTTTGCTTCTTCATATTTTCCGCGTGTGTAAAAATAGCGCGCGCCCATATTCAGGTTTGGATAATACATGCGCAACATTTCCGCATGCTTCTTGCGCAACTTAAACTTGGCCTTCTTATGAGCATTCAGATAACTTTCAACCGAATCACCTTTTACGGCATAATTAAAAATCTGAAGCGTGCTATTAAAGAATTTAACGGTGTCACACTGCTGCTTCAGATAAACTTTTTCGTTCTCTACATTATTGATCAACACTTGCGTCTTAACAGCCAATTCATAGAGTTCAGGAAACATTTTGCAAACGCTATCAGACTCTAATCGAGAAACTTCTTTCATGGCTTCTCCTGTATTCTTTGCTTTTACAAGAGAACGCAGCGTCTTTAGTTGCTTTTGAGCTTCCATAGGAAATGAGTATAAAGCAAGCGTTAGGAAGCTTAAAAGAAATAGTTTAGCCATTGTGTAATAAATCCATTGACGAGTGACAAGGTTGAATTTTTCCAAACTTGCCACTCGTAAATATTTAAATTTTATTTTTCGATTTTATAATAAAGTTGCTATTACAACTCATTATTTATACATAGTACTCATGATAGCGTCCATCTCATCAGCCTTCTGCTTGTTCTGAAGATTTGTATAGATCTGCTGAAGAGCAGAAGCCCACAACTTAGGATCTTCGGGCTTCAATTCTTGTACCTTTTCCATGTAAGGAAGTGCCTGTTCGTAGTACTTCTTGATTTCTTCAAATTCCTTGTCA
>JAEIGA010015020.1_pt1 | contig 11792 bp, 8 predicted proteins | sample 9270691 | NCBI WGS metagenome assembly JAEIGA01 (sample SAMN17057246, study PRJNA624740) | gut metagenome | biome: biome; isolation source: fecal sample | host: Bos grunniens | place: China: Xizang | collected 2019
AACATAAAGTGAAACTTTACAATAATTATTTAATAAAATTTAAACAGCTTCTTAATCTAAAACTATCGAAAAGTTTTTCACGCTGCAATTTATACTTTTAAATTAAAAACGGTGAATTTACAGAGCTTACCCCTATTTGTAAAGTAATGATACGGGCATCGTAACTGAATGAATAGAAGCAAGATAAATAAAAACAATTCAAAAATATTCGAAATTGATTTATTTCGAATGAAAAGCAGGAATCGTAATTTAAAGAAGATTCCGTTATTTAATCTGCACTTGGTTTTCTTCTCTTTAATTCGAAATCCTTTCCTAAATATTTTTCCTTTACAATCGGATTTTCTGCTAACTCTTCCGATGTGCCTTGGAACAATATTTTACCATCAAATAACAGATAAGCGCGATCAGTGATAGAGAGTGTTTCATCTACGTTGTGGTCAGTAATCAAAATACCGATATTTTTTTCTTTTAATTTCCAAACAATTTCTTGAATGTCTTGAACGGCAATTGGGTCAACGCCGGCAAAGGGTTCATCAAGCATAATAAATTTTGGTTCGATTGCTAAACAACGTGCAATTTCTGTTCTTCTACGTTCTCCTCCAGATAATCGATCTCCTAAATTTTTACGGACATGTGATAAATTGAACTCGGAAATTAAACTTTCTAATTTCTCTTTTTGATACTCTATAGGAAATTTTGTCATCTCTAATACCGCTCTGATATTGTCTTCGACACTCATTTTTCTAAATACTGAAGGTTCTTGTGCTAAATAGCCAATTCCCTTTTGTGCACGCTTATAAACAGGGTCTTTGGTAATCTCTTCGTCGTTCAAAAATATTTTTCCGGCATTGGGAACGATAAGACCGGTTGTCATATAAAATGTTGTTGTCTTTCCTGCTCCATTCGGACCTAATAGTCCTACAATTTCGCCTTGGCGAACATTGATGGATACATTGTTTGCTACCGTTCTTTGTCCGTATATTTTTACTAAGTTTTCTGTACGAAGTACCATGTTTTCTTCCATAATTTTCCTCCTTTTGACTAACTTATAGAAGCTGACTTCAATATCGGGTAAAACAGCTTTCCGTTTTATCTGTTTTAAAACAACTTCTTTTTTTATTTAAAGCCTAATTCGCAATTTTAGGTATGTTTTATAAATTCATTTAGTACCCCAAAGTTCATCATCTTATGATTTATTCTTTTTTAATTTAAAATGGTGAATTTATTTAACTCTCCTAATAATTTCTTCTGCAAAAGTAACTTTTGTTGTTGATTTTTACAATATGATAAGAATATTTCTTTCTGTAAGTGATTCTGCTGTAAAGTTATTTTAACGAAATTTCGTAAGTTGATTATGAATGAAATTATATAAAGGCTTCTTTCATATAACGCAGAATTTACAAATAAGTTCTTTAGAAGCTGTTTGAATTTTATTTCGAGCATTTTTGAGAGAAATTTTTAAGATTGTTTATATTATTCTTTTGCAGTAAATAGTGGACTATTATCAAAAAAGAATAATAAAAACAGGTTAAAAATAATCTCAAAGATGCCGAAAAAACAAAAAGTGTAATTTTACAATAATTATTTAATAAAATTTAAACAGCTTCTTAAAACCATTTAAATTAATTTCGCACTTGCTAGTTGACTCTACAGTTACCTTTAATATTGGACTAATGTGAGAATCCTTTTTTTTTCTATTTTTGAAATTCGGTTATTATTTTGTAACTTTGAACCTGTTTTTTTAGTTATTGATTTAGTTGTAAATGGCAAAAAAATTATACATAGAAACTTATGGCTGCCAAATGAATGTGGCAGATAGTGAAGTGGTTGCGTCTGTTATGAATACAGCTGGTTACGAAGTGGTGAACGATTTGGAATCGGCTGACGCTGTCTTTATGAATACTTGTTCCATTCGTGATAATGCGGAACAGAAGATTGATAGTAGATTATCTTATTTTCAGACTATAAAGAAGAAACGTAAACTAATTGTTGGGGTTCTTGGCTGTATGGCAGAACGTCAAAAAGAGGCTTTATTGGAGTCGAAGGTGGTTGATTTGGTTGTTGGTCCGGATGCTTATCTCGATCTTCCTAATCTTATCGGAATGGTTGAACAAGGGCATCAGGCTATTAATGTCGAACTTTCAACTACTGAAACATATAAGGATATTATTCCTTCTCGTATATCGGGTAATGTTATTTCCGGGTATGTATCTATCATGCGTGGTTGTAATAATTTTTGTTCTTATTGCATTGTTCCTTATACGAGAGGAAGGGAACGTAGTCGTGAAGTGAATAGTATCTTAAATGAGATTGAAGATCTAAAACAACGTGGTTTTAAAGAGGTTGTTCTTTTAGGTCAAAATGTTAATTCTTACCGTTTTATGGAGAGTGAGCAAGAGATAAATTTTGCTCGTCTTTTAGCGATTGTTGCTGAGGCTTATCCTTCTATGCGAATTCGTTTTACGACTTCTCACCCGAAGGATATGGGGGATGATGTGTTGGAAACAATGGCTGCATATCCAAACATTTGCAGACATATCCATTTGCCTGTTCAGTCGGGAAGTGATAGAATATTAAAATCGATGAATAGAAAATATACTAGAGAATGGTATCTTAATCGTATCGAGGCGATTCGTCGTATTCTTCCTGATTGTGGTATTACAACGGATTTGTTTTGTGGATTTCATAATGAAACAGAGGAGGATCAACAACTCTCTCTCTCTTTGTTGAAAGAGGTGGTCTTTGATTCGGCATTCATGTTTAAATATTCTGAAAGACCGGGTACTTTTGCTTCGAAAAATTTACCAGATAATGTTCCGGAAGAGGTGAAAATCGAGCGTTTAAATGAAATTATTGCTTTGCAAAATCAAATGTCGGCTCTAAGTAATCAGCGTGATGTCGGAAAGGTTTTTGAGGTCTTGGTTGAAGGTCGATCTAAACGTTCAAGCGAACAATTGTTTGGTCGTACTTCTCAAAATAAAGTGGTGGTTTTCCCTAAGGGAAATCATAAAGTGGGTGACTTCGTTTTGGTTAAAATTTCTTCATCGACTTCTGCTACTTTAATTGGAGAAGAGATTTTCTAATTATGAATTTGTACTTAAGGTCAACTTCTTATACTTAAAAAAAAATTAAAACGGTGAATTTATAGAATTCACTTTCAATAACTTCTTGGCAAGTTGTTTGTCAAATATTGTTTTATTTAAAAATTCTGATTAAATTCGCAACGTTTGAGTTTGGCGTGTTTGGTTGAACTGGAAGGGTTGATAAGTGGTTGATTGAAAATTGTTTAAATGTAAATAATATAGCTAAAATAAAAATGAAAAAACTTGTAATCGCTCTTGTAGCATCTTTTTTTGTGCTATGCGCAAATGCACAAATTAGTCCGTATCGTCAATTTAGCCCTTTTGATAGACCTCACTTCTTGATTGAGGGTGGTGCAACTTATAGCACTATTACAGCTAAACATACTGATTATAAAATTGGGTTTCGTGCCGGAATTACCGGAGATTTCCCATTGTTTTTCTCTTGGGTATCTTTTCTTCCTTCTTTGACATTTGAGAGTAAAGGGTTTATTAAAAATGCAAAGGTTGATTTGGCTGAGGAAACAACGGATATGACCTCTATGTATGTTGAAGTTCCGATTGATTTTGCTCTTAATATTCCATTTTCAAGAAAATGTGGTATGCAAATTATGGCCGGACCTTATGTGGGTTATGGTGTAGCCGGAAATTATGCTGTTACTTCTGATAATAATACGGCTCTTTATGGTCTTCGTACAATGGAGTATAAGGCTTTTTTTAATGAAGAAGAAAAACTCAATTTATTGAAGAATTTTGATTTTGGTATTGATTGTGGTCTTCGCTTTATCTTCTCTTATGTTACAGTGAAGGTTAATGCGGAATTTGGTTGTATGAATATGAGTGCAATTGAAACAGCTCCTGCTTTCCGAAATCGTTCTTTCTCTGCTAGTGCAGGGTTGAGATTCTAACTGTTTCTAGTTCTATTGAAAGATATTTTATAGTAATTTTCTAGGATGCAGTTTTAAAATCTTATTAAAATACATATTTAAATTAGATGTTTCGACATCTTTGAGGTCATTTTGACCTATTAGTATTTCTAAAAAAAACTCCCAAATGCATGATTTGAATTTGCATTTTGGAGTTTTTTTATTTTGTAGTACTGATAGTCGGATAGACTTACTAGTCAATTCTATATTGGTAATTTCTATAAATTAGGTAGAGATGATTTTGAAGAACATAAAATTTATCGTAATTTATGGAAGTTGCCTAATCTTATTTCAGTTTGTATTCTTATACCGAGCCGACTAAATTTAAACTAAGCTACTTTTTTTGATTCTTCGAAATCTCTTCTGCAAGAGCTATTCGTTGATTGTTATCGTATTTAACGGTTTGAATTATTTGCGTAACCATCTCTTTTAGTTCTGACATAAAGGTTGATGTGTCATAGGTGCTATGCTCTATCATTCTCAACCTTTTTTCCCATTGTCCGGTTAATTCTGCAGATTTTAATAATTCGTTTTTAATTGTATTTATTAAACTGATTCCCGTTTCCGTCGGAACAATGTTCTTTTTCTCTTTTCGCATGTAATTCCTTTTGTAGAGTGTTTCAATAATGTTGGCTCGAGTGGAAGGACGTCCAATTCCATTCTCTTTCATTAAATCACGTAACTCTTCATCTTCCATCTGTTTCCCGGCAGTTTCCATTGCTCTCAATAGAGTTGCCTCTGTGTAGAGTTTCGGAGGTTGTGTCCATCGTTCCAATAACCCGGGTTCATGTGCGCCATGTTCTCCTTTTTCAAAAAGAGGTAATGTACGTTCTTCTTCCTTTTCTTTCTCGGTATTCTCATCCTCCTTTTCTTTCGTAAATACAACCCTCCATCCCGGTTCAAGAATCTGTTTTCCTGAGGTCTTAAATTCTATATCATTAACTTTCCCTAATATGGTGGTTGTTGAGTTAATGCAGATAGGATAGAAGTTAGCAATAAATCGCCTTGCAACTAAATCATAAACTTTCTGCTCATCTTGGGTTAGTCCGTTTGGATTTATTCCCGTTGGAATAATTGCGTGGTGATCTGTAACTTTTGAGTTGTCAAATATTTTTTTTGACTTAGGAAGTTTAGTTGCTAAAATGGGTGATGTTAACTCTGCATACGATTTCATTTCACGAAGTATTCCTTCTATTTTAGGATATATATCATCGCTCAAGTAGGTAGTATCGACCCTCGGATAAGTTGTTATTTTCTTTTCATACAATGATTGAATTGTTCGCAATGTATCATCAGCAGACATATTGTATTTCTTATTACATTCTACTTGTAAGGAGGTTAAATCGAATAGGCGAGGGGCTTGTTCTGTTCCTTTTTTAGAGGAAACATCGGTTACTTCAAAATCGTAACCAACCATATTCTCTAAAAATTGGTTTCCCTCCGCTTCTGATTTAAATTTTCCTTTGGTAGATGAGAATACTACCTCTCGATAGGTTGTTTTTAACTCCCAATATTGTTCGGGTACAAATTCTGTAATCTCTTTATGTCTGTTTACAATCAGTGCTAATGTTGGGGTTTGAACTCGCCCTATTGATAAAACTTGTTTATTTTGACCATATTTCAATGTGTATAGACGTGTTGCGTTCATTCCTAATAACCAATCTCCGATAGCGCGCATCATTCCTGCTTCATACAATTTGTTGAAATCTGATTCAGGACGTAGATTTTGAAATCCCTCTTTTATGGCATCCTCAGTCAATGATGAAATCCATAATCGTTCGACAGGACATTGACATTGAGCCTTTTTTAATACCCAACGTTGTATTAATTCTCCCTCCTGACCGGCATCCCCGCAGTTGATTACCTTATCAGCGGTTTGAACTAACTTCTCAATGATGTGAAATTGTTTTATTGAACCTTCATTTTCAATGAGTTTTATTCCAAATGGTTTGGGTATTAATGGTAAATCATAAATCGACCATCGTTTCCAATTAGGATTATAATCGTGTGGTTCTTTTAATGTACATAAATGTCCAAATACCCATGTTACTTGATAACCGTTTCCTTCGATATATCCTTCTCTCTTTGAACGTGCGCCTAATATATTGGCAATTTCTCTCGCAACGCTGGGTTTCTCGGCAATGCAAACTATCATCTTTCTCTATTTATATGATTGTAGATTGTTCTTTAATCATTTCATCTATCTCTTTTAACCAAATACTTGATGAGGCATCACTTGGCATATTCCAATCGCCTCTTGGTGATAATCCGACCCAACCCACCTTTGGCCCGTCTGGCATACAGGACCGTTTAAATTGCTGGGTGAAAAACCTCCGGTAGAAATTTCTCATCCATTTTAATATTGTTGTTTCTTCGTATTTTAAGGCTTGTTTTGCCATAAAAAATATCTTTCGTGGTGTGTATCCATATCTAATTGAGTAGTACAAAAAGTAGTCGTGCAATTCGTATGGACCAACTAGATCTTCTGTTTTTTGTACAATTTCTCCTTGCTCATTGCTAGGAAGTAGTTCTGGACTAACCGGTGTTGCAACAACGTCCAATAATGTTTTCTTTGCAGTATCGTCCATTTGATTCTCTGCGACATATTTGACCATGGTTCTTACCAATGTCTTTGGGATATTGGCATTCACAGAGTACATACTCATGTGATCTCCATTGTATGTTGCCCATCCCAATGCAATTTCAGATAAATCTCCGGTCCCAATCACCAATCCATTGATCTTGTTGGAGTAGTCCATCAAAATTTGCGTTCTTTCTCTTGCTTGTGAGTTTTCAAAGGTAACATCAGTCTGAGTTGGGTCATGGTCAATGTCTTTAAAATGTTGTAAACATGCCTCCTTGATAGGTATTTCCAAGAGTGTTATTCCCAATGATTTCATCATTTGTAACGCATTTTGGTAGGTGCGTCCTGTCGTTCCAAATCCTGGCATTGTTATTCCATAAATATCTTTTCGAGGGAGTTGCAACTTATCGTACGTTTTAACGGCAACCAGTAGTGCCAATGTTGAATCTAATCCCCCTGAAATACCAATAACCGAACGCTTGATACCGGTGTGATAAAGGCGTGTTGCCAAACCATTAACCTGTATAGAAAAGATCTCTTCACAACGTTCATTCATTTTTTCTGTTGCGTGGAAAGGTTGAGGTGTTAATTTTCTTTGCAACGTGTTTATCGTTATCTCTTGATTTTTGATAGAGGTAAAACTGATTTCAGATTTTTTTGTATAAGTTTGAAAATCAGGAATGTATTGCCGTTCGTGAATTATACGTTCAACATCAATTTCTGATATAATCATTTGATCTTCCATCAAAAAACGATCTCCTTCAGCAAGTATATCATTCATCTCATAGATTGTGCAAGCCCCGCTATATACAAAATCTGTTGTTGATTCTCCAAACCCTGTTGCCGCAGTTACGAAAGCGATGCAGTTTTCTGCTGTATGGGTTCGTAGTTGATTCTTGCTGAATTCATATCTTCCGACTAAATCATTGTGAGCTGTCGGATTAAAGATAATAGATGCCCCCCTAATGGCGAGGTCGGATAGGTTAGAGTTCTTCTTTCCTAATTGATTTCCGATTTCAATGCTAAACTGAAACTGATTGTCACCAAACAATTGCTTGCTCGAAAATGTAATCTCTTTCCCTCCTAAGTAAACCTTGTCATCAAGAATGTTATTACCGGAGCAAAACCAAAGAGACTCTTTGCGAGAATGACTCTCTTCGAGGTAACTTTTTGGTACTATTCCAAGTATCTCACCTCCTTGACATACAATTGCGACATTGTATCTTTTATTGTTAATTTTTAAAGGAGTTCCGATAATAGAGATAACTTTTGTGTTTTTTGTCTCATTTAATATTGAAACAATCTCTTTTTCAACGCTTTCTAAAAGAAATGTTTGATAAAACAGATCGTTGCAGGTATATCCAGTTAAAGATAATTCTGGGAAGCAGATAATCTCCACTTCATTTTTCTCTGCTTTTAATATCATTTGAGTAATTTTATCTGCATTGTAATGACAATCGGCAATTTTGATAGTCGGTACTGCACTTGCAACTCTTATGTATCCGTTGTTTTTCATCTTTATTATTGTTTAATTCTCCAAAATTAGAAAAAAAAAGTGAATTTGGGAAGTTGTTTAAATTTTATTTCGCGCATATTTATAAGCTATTTTCAAAGCTGTTTTATCTACTCTTTTGCTGTTAATTGTGAACTTTTGTCAATAAAGATGAATAAGCAGGTCAAAATTCTAGCTAATATGGATAGTAAATAAAATAAAAACACATTTTATAGAAGTTGCCTATAAAGATTTGATTACCTTTGTGCATTAAATTTTTATGCTTATGATGATTCAAATTGACGATACAATCATTTCAACGGAACTTTTTGAAGTGAAATTTTGTTGTGATTTAGCGGTATGTAAAGGAGAGTGTTGTGTTGAGGGGGATTCGGGTGCTCCTTTAGAGGAGTATGAACTAGAATTGTTGGAGAAGTCATTGCCTATTGTTTGGGATGATTTGTCCGTTAAATCTCAAAAATTAATTAAGAAACAAGGTGTCTCTTACGTTGATGAAGAGGGGGATTTAGTAACTTCTATTGTTGATGGAGGAGAGTGTGTTTTTACCTATTTTGATAAAAATGGAATTTGTAAGTGTGCCTTGGAAAAAGCTTATCGTGCCGGATTGTCGGATTTTTATAAGCCAATTTCTTGCCACTTGTATCCTATCCGCATTCAAAAACTTAGTAATGGTACGGTTGCTTTGAATGTCCATAAATGGGGTGTATGTAAAGCAGCATTTAGTTTGGGCGAAAATCAAGGTGTTCCTTTGTATCAGTTTTTGAAAGAGCCTTTAATTAGACGATTTGGGGAAGAGTGGTACGAAATGGTTTGTATTGCGGCTAAAGAATTGGAACGTGAGAAATTTAGAACTAAATAGTATGGAGACTAACGTTTCTTCTTATCAGTTGTCCAATGGAATTCGTTTGGTCAATATGTGGGATAATTCGCCGGTTGCCTATTGTGGTTTTGTCGTGAATGCCGGGACTCGAGATGAAAATCCAGATGAACCAGGTATGGCTCATTTTGTAGAGCATATGCTCTTTAAGGGAACTGAAAAAAGAAAATCTTGGCATATTATAAATCGTTTGGATTCTGTCGGTGGGGAATTAAATGCTTATACTACCAAGGAAGAAACGTATGTATATGCTACTGTTTTGTCCTCGGATTTTGAAAAAGCCATGGAACTTTGTTCGGATGTTTTATTTCATTCTGTTTTTCCGAATAACGAAATCTCAAAAGAGGTTGAGGTGATTATTGATGAAATAAATTCCTACAAAGATTCTCCGGCTGAATTAATCTATGATGATTTTGAGAATTTTTTGTTTGAAGGTTCATCCATCGGTCGGAATATTTTAGGAAATTCGAAATCTTTGAGACGTTATAGTTCGGATGATGCGAAAGCATTTGTAAATAGGAATTATTGTACGGATCAAATTCTCTTTTTCTCTTTAGGAAATATTGAATTTAAGAAAATAGTGAAATGGGCGAATCGCTATTTTGGTGAAATTTCAGAAAGAAGAAAGTTGGAAAAACGTCTGAAACCTTCAATGAGTTTGCCTATTTCGCAATTGATAAAGAAAAGAGTCAATCAGTCTCATACAATGATTGGCGGCTTTGCCTATGATTTGTATAGTGATAATCGACTTCCTTTGTATCTGTTGAATAATGTTTTAGGCGGACCCGGAATGAATAGTAAATTAAATATGTCATTAAGGGAGAGGGCAGGGCTGGTTTATAGTGTAGAATCTAGTTTGACGTCCTATTCAGATTGTGGACTGATTTCTATTTATTTCGGGGCTGACGAAAAGAATAGGGAACGTTGCGAAGAGTTGATATTTAAAGAATTAAAGTCGATACGAGAGAAAGCTTTTTCTTCTTTGCAACTTAATCGTTCTGTTAAACAATTGATGGGACAGCTTTCTATCGGACAAGAAAATAAGGAGAGTCTTGTACTTTCTTTAGCAAAAAGTTTTCTTTATTTCAATCGTTTCGAGTCTTTAAGTGTTGTTGAAAATCGTTTAAATACGATTACTTCCTCTGAGTTGCTAGATATTGCAAATAATATTTTTAAAGAAACTAACCTTTTTACTTTAACTTATTCCAATCGCTAACCTCTTTTAAGTAAATTAATACCTTTTTTCAGACGGAGAAATAAAGTTGCAACTGTATGTTTCAAGTTAAAAATTTAGTATCCTAATACCCTCTTAAAATGTTAAAATTTTAACTTAATTAAAAAATATTTGTTGGTTTCGTGTTTTTTTTCTTATTTCGCATCGCTATTCTGTTAAAAATTACAAACTTGGTATAGTTTTTGTGGTTTATTATGAGATAGCTATTTGATTATTTATAAGTTAAATACGAAATAAGATGGGCTTAAAAAGCCTTATTTGATAGAATTGAAAAACACAATGCAAAAGATTTTTGACAACGTAAGCGCTTTTATGTCAGATTTTGAGTTTATTGAAAGAATTGAACAAAGATTTATTAATAGGGAGTAGTTCATTTTACGTGTTGATCAAAAGTCTTTTGCCTGAATATTACTATTATGCGAAAATGTTATTTTTTTATCGGATTCGTGTTGTTTAGTTTGTTATTCGTTTTTGAGTTATTTTCTCAAGATACTCCGAATAATGGACTGAAGATACAAGGTACTCTAGATGGTTGGAAGCTTTATACTGGGCTTTATACTCCTGTGAAAATTCAAACGGACGAAGGTGTTTCTTATGAATATAAGTACACGTGGACAGAAGTGGACGAAGCCACTGCAAGACGTAATGATCGTATGTTGCTTTCCGGTGATATGGGTTCTGTTGATCCAATTATTGCATGTAGTGATTTTTTTGTTAATCCGGATGATGAAATAGTAATACAAATCGGTAAAAATTCAGGTTATGCAGAAGGTCGAAACCAAGCTTCTGCTAGTGCAGAAAAGATGACATATAGTTTTGTTATTGACTCATTAAGTACATTGTTTACTTATAAATATGCCTGTGTTTTACATGTACCGGTCAGTGATGACCATTCTTCTTACCAAATGCCCTCTTTTTCTGTTTCTGTAGAACTTTTTTCTCCGGAGGGTGATAAAGTTACACTTCCTTGTGAATCTTTTAATGGAGGTGCAAGTTTTAACTCTTCTACATTGCTAAGAAATCCTGCTACTTGTCGGGAAGCTAAAGTGGAAAGAACCCAAGCTCCAGATGAGTATGTGTATCAGCCTTGGAAAACAGTCAGTTATGATTTGACTCCATACATCGGATATACTGTCAATATTACATTGCAAGTCAATGATTGTTTGGTGGATGTTGGAAATGGACAAACCGGTGGAAGTCATAAGGCTTATGGTTATTTTTGGGGGAAAACGGAACAATTCCGTCTTATTCCGCGAAATTGTGGTAATGATGATGCATATATAACAGCTCCGCTTGGGTTTAAAAGTTATGAATGGTATCGTTGCAGTGATAATTTGCTTTTAGATGTAAATTCGAACAAACCAAACGAGGTGAAGATTCCTCATTCTCAGATCGTTGATGGTGCAAGATATTGTTGCCGCATGATTGGGTCGGATTCCGCTTGTACCAATCTTTTGGCGGATACTGTTCTTCATACAATAGACATGAATCCAAGTTTTGAAAGCGAAAGTGCTTGTGATTTGGCTATTAAATTCAAAAGTACATCTACGATAGAACGTGATACAATTAAGGCCTATC
>JAEIGA010015021.1_pt1 | contig 11792 bp, 11 predicted proteins | sample 9270691 | NCBI WGS metagenome assembly JAEIGA01 (sample SAMN17057246, study PRJNA624740) | gut metagenome | biome: biome; isolation source: fecal sample | host: Bos grunniens | place: China: Xizang | collected 2019
AACCCTCCTTTAATACAAAGTTGGTTTGTCATACGCACCCAACTAGGGGCGTGATTTCATTATGATATTAAATGTATTTAATTACATTCACAAAAATCAAGGAACATTTGCTCAATTTCTTCAGTAGTAACGCCATATTCACTCAAACCCTTTGGCACTTTATTCATTGGCTTCTTGCAAATAGCCTTGATATCTTCAAGATTAGTGTTAATACCAATATGAATAGTAGAATACTGAATATTACCATAAGGTGTTGCACTTAATCCGCTAATTTTATAACCATCAATTAGAACATCATTTCCATCAAAAGTGGCATCAAGGCCTTTTTCTTGATACCACTCTATTAGGTGCTTGGCAAAACGATGCATCCAATCGTTTCCAATATCGCCGAAGTGAATAACACTTATATCACCAGCATTTACAACTACAACTCCGCCAGTATGTTTTGTGTCAAGAATTGTGTAGTCATGCTCTTGACAGTAAGTTTCGTCAATATTATTGGAGACAGTAGTAAAAATAGATTTTTCATCATGGACGCAGTATGCAACGCCTTGCTTTTTATTCATAATAAAATCTTGAATGGTTGCTACTGCGTCTTTGCTTGTAGATTTAACTATATTCATTAATTATACCTCCTCCAAGAATGATCAACATAAGTATCAGTGAGGCAGGTAGCATCAATTTCAGTACCAGCAATTTCGTTGACTACTCTTGTAGCATACCAACTAGATACTGTTTCATTACCTGCGCCAACAAACATCAAAGAAGTTAAGCTGGTACAGCCACTAAAAGCTCCCTTACCAATCACTACTACATTTGCTGGTATCTGGATATTAGTTAAATTTACACAATTTTCAAATGCAGCTTCAGCAATGCTTAGCGTTTCGTTTTTTATCTGACAAGAATCAGATATAGTAGTCGCTTTGATTAAATGATTACCTATATATAACATGTTATCAAACCAGTTAGATTGATCTTTATAATATGCGGTCTCAACAAATGTGGTTGAACCAATTTCAATACCTCTATTCGGCAAAACAATAGAAGTTAGGCCAGTGCAGCCGGAAAATGCAGTGCTGTCAATACTGGCAATGCCATCTGAGATAGTTATAGAAGTTAGACCAGAACAGTTATTAAATGCAAAACCTAAGATGCGTGTTACGCTATCAGGAATAGTAATGGAAACTAAATCAGTACATCCAGAAAATGCATAAGAGCCAATTTCGACCACTCTTCCTAAATTATTAACAGCGGTAACGCATCCGCAACGCAGAATAGTGCTTTTTTCACTATTATAAACACCGACCCCAAACTTACGATAATCACCCTCTATCGTCAACTCGCCACTTGACGGCGTATCAGTACTATCCGAAACGCCATTAAAAGTTCCAAAGAAAACTTGTTGATATGATGATTCGCCTGTGTCCGTAATTGTTTTTGTCAAACCACCATAAGTGACGGAAACTGTGCCATTTGTTTTAGGATAGATATTCAGCAAAATAAATTGCTCGCCAGTATATGTAGTTTCATTCGCATAAGTATCGGAAGTAATTTTTTTCACTTGTAAAGAAACTGTTTTGCTTTGTGTATTACTTTCGCCGCCTGCGTCTGGAAGCGCATTGGCTTTATTAATAAGTTCTTGAAGGTTTATATTATTAGTTTGTAATCTTGTTTTATTTGACATAATTTATTACCTCCTCCTTTTTAAGATTAAATTTAGTTTTATATATTTGCCCACCCACTAGGAGTGTGGCTTTTGTTTTACTTATAATTTTAGTAGTATAAGAGTGAGGGAATTAGTCATCATCAATAAAGGAAATAAAACAATTTGCTACATTTGTAGTAGGGACTTTCCATAGTATATTTTGATCGCCTAGTTTACTAACTCCACTAAAGTCATCGACGTATAAAGATCCAATCGAACCTGCTGATGTGTACAATAAACTTCCACATATTACATTAGAAAATGTAAATGTAGCACCGTATGTACCGGCACCCAAATCAACATAATTCACTGATATTGTTCCATCACTATTTAACTGCGAATAGCCATATATTATTAATCTTGTTGTCGCATCAGTATATATCGTTACTGTACAGGTCCCCACACTTCCACCGCCAGAACCACCACCAGATACTTTACTATCCAAAATAGTGCTCAACTGAGAAATCAAACCCTCCTGCTCAGTAAGTTCTGCATCCAAATCCTCAGCGGCGGGTGCAGAGGCTTTACCCTGCAAAGCAGTTTGAATTTGTGTAATCAAATTATCCTGAGTGGTCAACTCATTGTCAATAGTAAAACTACCAGTAACAATGTTGCCATCACCATCTATAAGCTCTTTTCCAGATAAAAGGTCAGATGCGGAGCCTTCATTGGTTAGCGCTGGAAGCTCTACGCCGCCAGCTTCAGGAAGAGAATTAATTGTATTTAATAATTCTTGTATTGTTGTTGTATTTTGTTTTAAAGGTGAACTCATAATCATCCTCCTTTATTTTTAATATCATATAAAATTGTTGTTTTAAAGGACTGCTATGTATTTTGGATTACACACAGAAGCCGAGAACTACACCAAGGGTAAGGTTTGCGAGGTAGTCGCCACAGGCACCATCTGGTGTGACATTTCGGAAACCATTATTATTGCTGCTGGCAGAGCGCAACCACCAGCCAGCGACAGAACCTTCGTAATCGTTCTTGGTACGGCTGTTGTCATCCGTGAAGAAAGCAATGTAGTCAGCTCCAGAGGTTTCATAACTATCATTATTAGCACTGTTGCCATAAACCTCACGATAGGATGGAACCCACACATTGTCTTCGATAATTAGCGTAGACTTGGTGGTGTAATCGTAGTAAGTCTTATTGACGCTCATGATGACATCTTTCACCTCGTCTGGCAGCGTAATGTAGAAGTCACCTTGGAGCCAAGAACGCATTTCGGAGGCTGCCCAGCCGTCCGCATTACTCATTGAGGAATTCATAGCATGGGTGGCAACGGTGCCCTTAGAAATCCATGTGATACCAACAGTAGAGCCATCAGCCTTGGCATCGGCATCAAAGGCAACGATTTCCATCTCCACAGCAGTACCATCGGTCAAGGTTATAGTCTTAATGTCGCCTAAATTAAAATACTCATCTGCTTTGCCAGCTTCGGAAATTGCTTTAATTTGCGCCCAAGTACAACTTTCAGCCGATGTGCCTACGGCTGGTAATTCTGCTGAATCACCAGAGCTACCACCAAATTTTGCCTCTAAAGCAGCAATAATCTGAGCTAGTAGTTCAGCTTGGATGACAACCTCATCGTTAGCTACACCAACATTATTAGCCATAGCATCTAAGCCCATAGCCTCAGTTGTGCCAGAGAGAGTGCGAATTTCGTCTGCGATAGCCTTCATTTTAGTATTAACAGACATTACCAAGCACCTCCTAAAATGGCTTCATCGATATAGGTTTGAATCTAAGTATTAACATAAGTTTTTGTTGCTAAATCTGCATCAATAAATTTTAAATTGGTAATAATTTTCACGCCATCCCCAACTTTAATACGAGGATAATTATAATTTTCATCAATATCGTAAATAATTATTTCACCAGCTTTAGGAATAAAATTAAGAGCTTTATTCCAATTCGCTTCAATATCGTGTTTATGCTATATGCGCGTATTCATATTTTTTTCAACACTCATATTTTACCTCCTTTATTTAAGAAATAAAAATAAGGCTTCCAATTATAATTTAATTGGAAGCCTTAAAAACTTTACAATAATCCCAAAGGAAATTAATTATCCCCTTTAAAATTATCACTTCCAAATTTTTGGAGATTAAGAAGACCCATCATTTCAGAGTCCCCTTTTATATATTATATCTAAAAATTTTGAATTAGTCAACTAATTCAGTAGCAGAGCCGCAATTAAATACGAACACTACATTAGAGTCCCAATCGACAGATACTTTATTATCTGCGCTCTTAGAAAGAATTAAGCCATTATTAGCAACATTGGCAACATCTTGAATTGCTTTTTCAGCAGTAGCCTTTGCTGCGTTAGCAGTGCCAACTGCAGCTTCAGCGCTTGCTTTTGCCTCATTTGCAATAGCAGTTGCACTAGTATTAGAAGCCTCAGCAGCAGCTTGTGCGGCTTCTGCGGCAGCTTGAGCTTTTGCAGCGTCAGAAGCAGAAGTAGCAGCAGCACTTGCGGAACCAGCAGCTGCAGTCTCGCTAGCCTTAGCGTTAGCTTCAGAAGTAGCAGCATTAGCAGCAGAAGCACTAGCCTTACCCTGAGCAGCTTCAGCGCCAGTCTTAGCATTCTCAGCAGCGGTCTGGGCTAACTTTGCATTGGCTTCAGCAGTTTCTGCATTAGTCTCAGCCAGTTCAGCAGCTTCCTTTGCGCTTACAGCAGCAGCACGAGCGATTTCTGCATCACTAGCCTTAGAGGTAGCAGTAGCAGCAGATTCAGCAGCGGCATTCTTAGAAGCCAAAGCATCGGCAGCAGAGCCAGCAGCAGCTGAAGCGCTACCTGCAGCAGCATTAGCCTTTGCGACAGCCTCATCTCTTGCGCTTTCAGCAGCACCCTGAGCAACAACAGCAGCATCTTTTGCTCCAGAAGCGACAGTGGCGGAAGCGTCAGCGCTGTCAGCATAACCTGCAGCAAGTGTCTGGGCAGCTTCAGCATCAGTCTTACTCTGAGCTGCAGCATCAGCGCTTTGACTTGCGGCGCTAGCCTTTTGAGTTGCAGTAGTTGCACTTGCGGCAGCATTAGTCTCACTCTCAGCAGCTGCAGAAGCGGAAGCACTAGCAGCATTTTGAGAAGCCAGAGCTTCACCTGCGGAAGCAGCAGCGGCGGCCGCACTAGCAGCAGCACCAGTCTTCGCATCAGAAGCAGTAGTATTAGCCTCACCGGCAATTCTCAATGCTTCAGCAGCATCACTCTTAGCCTTAGAAGCATCACCAGCAGCAGTGTTAGCAGTAGACTTAGCTTCAGCAGCATCAGCTACAGCAGTATCAATTCTGCTAGTCTCCTGGACAGCTTCATTGCCATAAATCTCCAGGTTCAGAGCTTTAACTTTTGCATCAACTTCATTTCTAGTATAAGCGTCTAAGCAAATCTCTTGAGCGTGTTCATCAGTGCTTGCTTTTACTGAGAAATGTACATTGGAGTGACCTTCTTCAACCTGGCACTCAAATTCATAAGTGGTATCAGTATCTTCTACATTTTCAGTAGCAGTCTTATAACCAGTAATATGACCGTGACCGTCAGTTTCAACAGCAGTAATATAAGTTCTAGTCTGCTCATTTTCAGCTAAAAGCTCAGGAGCAGCAATTGCTTCGTGACTATAAGTAATAGTACCATCATTAGCAACAGCTACATCAAGCTTATCGCCAGCGGCAAACTTTAAAGTTGCATCATTAGCTACGCCATCAACAGGTCTCCAAGTGTCTTCAATATCATCACCAGAAGGAATGATGAACCACTCTTCACCATTATAAACAATAGAGTCGCCAACTTTTACATCTACTTCATTAACTTTAAATACTGCACTGACTTTCCACATATCACCCTTGGCAGGATTTTCGGGAAGAGCAGATGCAGCACCTTTAAATTCCATTGCAGCAGTAGTTTCTGCGGCAATTAAGTCTTTTAATTCATTTTCGTTAATGCCGAACTCTCTATAAGAAAGAACACCATCAATAGTTTGAACCTGATAAGTCTTTTTAGTATCCTTATCAAATACAATCATGCCCTCATAAGCAGCAGCATTATCAATATAATTCTGAAGACCAGCTAAAGAAGGAACAACTAGTCTAGAGTCTAAAGGCTTTTCACTCAATAGTTCAAAGTTAGTACCAAGAGAAATGCCGCCCTTATTAATTAATTCATAGTTAATAGCCATTATTCAAATCTCCTTTCAATTAGTACTTATATTGAACTTTGAAGCCATTGACAGTTGCGGCGCCACTAGCATAAACATAATAAGTCTGAGCAGTACCGTCTAAACCAGTAATAGAAACTTCACTTCTGGTATAGTCACCAATAGTCTCGAAATTATTGGGGTCTAAAATACTCTTTAAAACACCATGGGCCTTAGGATAAGCAATAACCATACGACCATTCTCACAAGTGTGAGTAACAGTTTTAGCTCCCTTAGATTCAACCTTCTTGGTTAAACCTTCAATCAAGGTTTCATCAATAGTTGCGTCAGCGGCGCATTCACCCATATAATAAGGATAAACGAAAGTAGAAGCACCAACATTCTTATCAGTAGAAGTCTGACCGTCAGTTACAGTAAACTTTAAGTTAGGATTGTTGCTCTTGGAAACAGTAATGCCTAAATTACTAAAAGTAATAGTACCACCAGCAGCAACCTCATCACCAGTCTTTTCGCCCAAAACAGTAGAACCGTTTAACAGCTTAACGCTAGTGATAGGCTTAGATTTCTTAGTAATAGAAATGCTTGCGCTATTTAAGGTCTGAGTTGCACCATTTTCTAAAGTAGCTGCTGCAGCAGTTCTAGAAGTAGAACCAAGAGTAAACGCAACATATGGGAATAGTAAAGTATTTAGAATTTCATGAGTAGACATACCATTTAAATCTGCGCCTGCGGCGATACCACCTAAAGCATTAACAGTTTTAATGTCAGTTACGAAGATATCATCATAAACTTTAACTTCTTCACCATCAACCTTAATATTACCATTAATATCAGAGGTTTCTACTTTAGTAGATTCTGGAATAACAATCTCACTATTAGCGACATCCACCCAAGCATCGGTACCTGCGGCCTTAGACTGTAGCTTATAATGATTATCATCAACTTTTACAATCTGATAAACAGTATTGGTATCAACAGAAATACCTAATTCTTCATCGACGTACTTAGCAATATATTCGCCAATGCCAGTAATTTCTTCTGCACTATAAACAGGTTTTGTTTCAGCCTTAGCCCAGTCCTCGACATCAGCTGCACGAGCAGAAAGCCATTTTAAAGAAGCGAAAGGCGTAGAACCATCGCCAACCTTAAGCATTACATGGGGAGGATTTTTAACACCATCAACCGCGGTTCCTGCGGGAATGGCGCAAATACCAATTTCGCCTTCTTTTAAGACAAGATTGGCGCCCTGACCCTCAACATCAATTTTAGACCAGTTTTCATAACTATCATATTTTAGTTGAATTCTGGTGTTTAAAATCTTTTCAGCCATTTTATTATCTCCTTTATATTATTTTTATTATTTTAATTAGTAGATTTACCACCAAATAAAATTACTTCATCATCATTCATAATACACATTTTTCTTACTGCAGCTGCATCTGCGGCCTCTCCAGCAAGACTTAATGTTGTATCTGTAATGACTTTTATGGGATGTTTTTCAAAATAGCGATTTACTGCATTTTGAATATCCTCTTCATTTAAATCTACACCGGTAAGAGCTGGCAATTCGGTCCATGGATGAATCCCGTCTCCAATTTTTAAAACATGAACATCAGTTGCCCATCCTGGCTCTCCAGCAGCAAGAATCGGATTGGTCATTTCCCATCGCAGCAATAGACCACGCTTTAATTGAAAAGTAGTTTTAACTGTTGCCATTATTCAATCTCCCCTCCGTCAAAAATCATTTCATCATAAGATGGAGGTGTAGGTATAGAATTCAATATTTCATTACATTTTAATTCAACAAAAGCTTCAGTGGCATAGCCAGTTAAATCAATAGTAGGATACTTAATATTTGCAATCTACTGGCTCACAAATTCCTCAGTTGCATATCCAGCCAAACTTGGAGATGCAATAATACCAGTATCATTATTACCTATTACCCATGTGCCGTTTGGACCAATTTCTGGCGTATCGCCTTGTAAAGATGCTAACCATTCAGTTACAGTGCCTTTAAAACCATTAGCACAGGCAATTTCATAAGCGGACTTGCCAGCAAGGGCTCCAGCACCAGCAAGAGCATCTTCAATATACTATTTTGATAAAATATAACTAATAATATCCATTTTATAGCTTCACCCACTTGCCTTCTATATTTTTCATATACACAGCAATATTGCCAGGCTCTAACACAATGGCAGTACTGCCAGGCTCACAGCGAGGCAATAATTCTAAATCTGATGCGGCATCACAAATGTACTCATTAATACCGTAATCTTGTTTACCACTTGATTTTACTAATTTATACATAATATAACAGAGCCTCCTTTTTTATAATACTTCCTATTTATTTTTAAACTTGTAAATATAATATATTATCCGTTTTCGTCCTTTTATTTTTTAGTTGATTTTTTTCAAAAAATATGATATAATATCCATGTAAAGAAAAAAACTTGATAAATTTGAAAGGAGATTAAGATGTCAGCTAAAACAAACAAGGCTATTGATAACTATGGCGTAAGTGACATTAAAACTCTCGAAGGCATTGAAGCTATCCGTTTGCGTCCAGGTATGTATATTGGTAGTGTTGGACCTGAAGGTGTAAGACATATCACGCTTGAAATTATTTCTAATGCTGTTGATGAATATTTAAATGGACATTGTACTTTATGTAAGGTTGGTGTCATGGAAGACGGCACTATTATGATTCGTGATAACGGCCGCGGTGTTCCTTTCGGCAAGGCTGAAGATGGTAGTGAAGTTTTAGTAAATGTTTATACTAAGCTTCATACTGGCGCAAAGTTTGATAGCGATGGTAAGACCGGTTATAATACGTCCGGTGGCATGAATGGCGTTGGCGCTAAGGCTACTAATGCTCTTTCTGAAAAATTTATAGTCGTTTCTGCTCGGAATGGTAAAAAAGCAACTGCCGAATTTAAGCAAGGCGAATTAATTAATTATAAAGAAGAACCACTTTTAGGCTTAAATGGCGTGATTGATAAGACAATCTCTGGAACTTATATATCCTTTAAACCAGATGCAACAATCTTCAAGGATGGTATCACTCTTGAGTATGCGCCTCTAAAAAAACAACTTCAGGAACTGGCTTATCTGTCTCCTGGCATGGTTTTTGAATTGGAATATCTTAATAAGCCAATGGAAACTATTACTTCTAAAAATGGCATTAAGGATTATATTGATGACCTTAACGCAAGTAAAAATAAATTAACTTCCGTTTTCTATACTGAAAACATGGAAGATAGAATTGGCGTAAAAATCGCTATGCAGTATAATGATACTTATGCTGATACTTATAGACTTTATACAAACTCTATTCCCAATAGCGCAGGCACACATCTAACAGGCTTCCGCACTGCTTTGACCACGACAATTAATGATTATGCTCGTGATAATAAGCTACTAAAAGATAAGGATGCTAATATTACTGGTGATGAACTAAAGGAAGGACTTGTGTTAGTCTTATCTTACATTATGCCTGACCCAGTTTTCTCCGGTCAAACGAAAGATGTTCTATCCAGTAGCGAAGCTCGAACTGCGGTTCAGCGACTAGTTGCTAAAGAAATTAAAGTTTGGCTTGAGGCTAATCCAAAAGATGCTAAAGCGATTGTTGATAAGGCCCTTTTGGCTAGAGCTGCTCGTGAAAAGGCGAAGAAAGCCAAGGAAACTGTGCGCAAAGCCGATGTTAAGCGTCGCGCAGTTCTACCTGGTACGCTCGCAGATGCTAGTTCTAAAAATCGTTCTGACTGCGAGCTATTCATTGTTGAGGGTAAATCCGCAGCTGGCTCCACTAAAGAAGCTCGCGACCGCAGCACGCAGGCCGTATTCCAATTGCGCGGTAAGATGTTAAATGTTCTTAAAGTTGACTTACATAAGGCTTTGCAGAACAAAGAAATTAGCGGCTTGATTGATGCTCTTGGACTGGAAATTAAGGATAATAAGGTTGTCGTTGATGATAGCCGCATGCGCTATGGTAAGATTATTATTACCGCAGATGCTGACGTTGACGGCTCTCATATTCGAGTATTATTCCTGACTTTTATTTGGAAGTTCGCTCCAGAGTTAATTGAGCGAGGCTATGTGTATGCGGCAGTACCTCCTCTATATAAGGCAAGCATTGGAACCAAGTTCCAGTATTTGCAGGATGATGCCGCTTTAGCGGAATTTAGAAAAAACTGCAAGAAGAATTTTGAGCTCGGCCGTTTTAAGGGCCTTGGCGAAATGGACGCCGAAGAAATGGGCGAAGCTGTTATGAATGTTAATACTCGTACTCTAAAGCAAATTACAATGGATGATGCTGTTGAAGTTTCTAAAACATTTATGAACTTAATGGGTGAGTCTGTTGGTCCCCGCAAGGACTTTATTGAAGAGAACGCTTGGAGGGCTAATATCGATGTATGATACTGGTATTAAAGGACCTTTAAAGGCATACCAAATTGAGACATTGCATGTATCAGATGGAGATGTAATTATTCTCCATCTGAGCGATGGTCTTACTATGGATGATATTAATTACATTTATAAAGATGTACAACAGTATTTTCCTAATAATAAAGTAATTTGTGCTAATGAACACATTTTAAAAAAAATTAGTGTAATTAAGAAAGATACTAATCCTTTTATTAATATAGATTTGGAGGATTTGTTATGATTATTTATACTGATGGTTCTTGTCTTGGCAATGGAAAAGCAGTCAGTTCTGGCGGCTTTGGGGTTGTAGTAGTTGACAAAGATGAAAATTTAGTATATACTTATAGTAAGTTATGTAAGGATAATACTACTAATAATAGAGAAGAATTAAAAGCTATATTATATGCTTTTTTTAATTATGGTGTGAAAGATAATGGGGATTTTGTACAAGTTCCTGTTGTTTATAGTGATTCTGCTTATTGTGTGAATACATTTAATGAATGGATGTTTAATTGGGCACGAAATGGTTGGATTAATAGTTCTAAAAAAACACCAGAAAATATTGATCTAATTCAAGCATATTATGATTGGTATATGCGTGGTTATAGAATTGATTTAAGAAAGATTAAAGGTCATGCTGGCCATGAGTGGAATGAACTTGCAGACCAGCTGGCTACTGGAAGAATTTCAGCTGAGGAGGCTATGAGAACTTATGGGTGATATTTTACAGACCCCAATTATTGAAGAAGTTGAACAGAGTTTTCTTGATTATAGTATGAGTGTTATTAAGGACCGAGCCATTCCTTCTGCGGAAGATGGTTTGAAGCCAGTAGCACGAAGAATTCTCTGGGATATGTTCGACAAGGGATATATGAACAATAAAAAGTTCGTAAAGTGCGCACAGCCGGTTGGTGACACAATGGGTCGCTTCCATCCGCACGGCGACAGCTCTATTTATGGCGCTCTTGTGTGGTTGAGTCAGCCTTGGAATATGCGCTATCCTTTGATTTCTTTCCACGGTAATAATGGTAGTCGCGACGGCGATGAACCTGCAGCTTATCGTTATACCGAATGTAAATTATCTAAAGCGGGTGAGGAAATGCTCGCAGATATTAAAAAAAATACTGTAGACTGGATGCCAGCCTATACTGATGAAGAGGATGAGCCCGTTTATCTACCTGGTAAGTTCCCTAACCTATTAGTAAATGGTACTACTGGTATTGCGGTCGCTATGGCGTGTTCCTTTGCGCCTCACAATTTAAAAGAAATTATGGATGCAATTATTCATGTGACCAATAATCCCGATTGCAAAGTTGAAGAATTGCTTAATTTCATCGCAGGTCCAGACTTCCCCACTGGGGGCTTGCTGGTGAATAAAGATGAGTTGAAAGCAGCTTATTTGACAGGCAAAGGTAGAGCTCGCGTTCGTGGTGAGTATACCGTTGAGACTAAGGGCGGAAAAGACAGCATTGTATTTACAAGTTTGCCTTACAAGGTTTCCA
>JAEIGA010015022.1_pt1 | contig 11790 bp, 14 predicted proteins | sample 9270691 | NCBI WGS metagenome assembly JAEIGA01 (sample SAMN17057246, study PRJNA624740) | gut metagenome | biome: biome; isolation source: fecal sample | host: Bos grunniens | place: China: Xizang | collected 2019
AGGTACATAATACCAGAAGTTGGTAGCAACAGCACCCTCTTCTTCATGGTCTGCGCTTGCAACAAACATGTCACCGGCAGTTGCGGCCTGTCCATTATATGTACCCTTACCAGTAACAATATAAGTGTCACCAGCTTTAATGTCTTTGGTAGGCAAGTTTACAGCAGGATTTGCACTTGCATTAACAGTACCAACAATTTGTACTGCGCCATTAGCACCAACTGCATTCGCGATCTTCGCGTCAACCTGAGCGGTGGTATAAACATCCAAATCCCACTTGCCACTTTCAGCTGCATTGTCGCCAGTGCCAGCAGAAGCCAAAGTTGCGGAAGTGCCATACATGGTACCTGTACTATCTTTACCATAGTTAATAGCAAGAGCGATAGAATCGGACTTAGCGTCGCCAGCATCATTCATGGTAACATTAGTAATCAATGAACCATTCTGAGCTTTTAAATCAACAGACTTTAAGCTATTGTGGGTATCAGTATCTTGAATACCGGCACTCTCAATGCCAACAACGTGATTCTTAGAATCCAACTTAATTGCGGTAATAACCTGAGTAGTAGCTTTTGCAGCAGTTGTAGAGCCACCAGAAGCGGTTTGTTTTTTGGAGGTCTCCTCAGTATCAGGTGTATAGTGTCCTGCCTTAGTAGTACTTGCATCGGTACCGGTAATAACGATATTGCCATTGGTATCAACAGTAACAACATTATCTCCACCGCCAACAATGTTAATTGTATCAGATTTATCTTCGCCAAAAATATTTTTAGCATTTACAGTCATGGTAGCACCATTAGTGCCAGCTTGAACTGCGCTTACTGCTGTGGCTTCGGAACTGCTTGCGCCATTAACGCCGGTTACATGACCAGCCGCATCAATAGATACGCCAATTGCAAATTTTTTATCGCCAACATTTGTAGCAGTGCCATTTGTTGGTGTATAGTGGTAATTAACTGCGGTTACAGCTCGGTCAGTACCAGTAATAACAATATCGCCGTCATCATTAACGGTAATAACATTATCGCCTGCACCAATAAACTTCTGAGTATCAGCTTTATCTTCGCCAAAAATAGTTTTAGCGGTTACGGTCATAGTAGCGCCGTTGGTGCCCTCTTGAACAGAGCTTACCTCAGTAGCCTCTTGACTGCTCGCTCCATTAACATTAATAACGTGGCCAGCAGCATCCTTCTTTACACCAATAGCAAATTGGTTAGTAAGATTAGTGTCGGTTCCACTAGTGGCTTTATAGTGGTTATCTACGCTAGCTACAGACTTATCAGTACTACTAATTGTAATAGTATCGTCGGCAACACTAATGCTAGTCGCACCACTACCAACAAAATTGGTAGTATCAGATTGAGAACCAACATTATCAGTAACAGTAGAAGTTAAAACGGCAGTATTAGTAGCAGTACCTGCTTTAGCCTCCAACTCTACTTTTGTAACATTGTTAGTAGTTTGCTCAGAGGCAGTAACACCAACAATGTGACCATTCTTATCTACTTTAACACCAGTTACGAAACCAGTGCCAGAGATGGTTTTATCAGTGGAATTTGCAGTAGTATCAGCAACTGGCACATAGTGTCCTGCCTTAGTTGCTTTTTCATCCAGTGCGGAAATTGTAAAACCATCAGCTGCTCCTGTAAGAGTAATATTAGTACCAGCAATGATATCTAAGGTGTCACTCTTTTCAGCCTTATCCTTAACCATAGAAGTAATGGTTGCTTTAGTAACATCGTCTTTTGTTTCAACCTTGCTACTTAACTTTACTTCACTATTTCTAGTATCAGGATTAATTTGAGTCCAACCGCCTTTGCCCTCATTGGCAGCTCCATCATAATATGCAAGCACATTTTCATCAATGCAATAAATGAAGTCTCCATCATGAGCAGGAGGAGCGCTGGGCAATGCTGCAACATTTTGCACTACTTGCACTCCTTGGTTCAATAAAGAGGCTGTGTTGTCATCGTTACCAATGTACAAACGGTTAGTGTCTTTTGTTAAATAAAATACACCAGCTTCATAGGCACCCAAACCTTCAAATCCAGCCTGACTACCTCTTAAAAATTTAATCATAGGATTAGCCATTTATTTTTCCTCCTTTTATTACTATTCACTACCAATTTCAATCCAAGTTAAGCGCTGATTAATAGCATTAATTTCTTCGACTAAGGTACTATTATCACCCGCTGTACGAATTAATGCATTTAAATCTCCAACTTCAGATTGATAAATATTCGTAGTGACATATTGATTTGTTAATAATAATTTTCCTTCAGTGACTTGGAAATCATTGCTAACGCTATTAATAACGTTTTTCTAAGCGCCAATTTCAATACCAAGAGCGGCCTAAATGCCCTCAGTTTCAGGATCAAAATCTTCGGCGCCAGGTGTTGCAGTTACAATATTTTTAATTACTGCATATAGTCCTTTAACCTGCGCTGCTTCAACACTACCAGAGATTGTAACGTCTTCGCCATCTAAGGATAATGCAGATAATTTATTAATTTCCTCTTGGTTAATAAAGCGAATACCAGGCTTTTCTTCGTTATTAACTCCTGCATTTTCTTTAGTGACATAATCATTTAAATCAAAAGTTGTAGACAAGCCCTAATCATCTAATTTTAAATTGGCTTCAGCTGAGGCCAATTTAATTTTAATTGTATGAGTTTCGCCACCGTCATCTGTAATAATAATACCGTTGCCTTCACTGTAAATATCATTGGTATCAATACCACTTACATCGACCTGCAATCCGCCATTTTCATCAAAGCTTAAACGGCTCTCGGCATCAGCGATTTTAACACTAACAACATGGTTGTCATTCTCATCAGCATCAGATACATTAATACCATTACCAGCACTATAAGTATCATTGTCATTGGTATCTACAACGGTTTCAGTAGCAACTTTATAACCAGTAATATGACCAAATCCATCGGAAACCAATTCAGTGATATAAGTGCGGCCGCTGCCTCCCTCAACTAATGCGGGGGCCGCAATAGCAGCATGAGAAATTCTAGAACCATCGATAACAATCTTATCACCAGCAGTATAAGGATCTAAAATATCACTTAAAATAACTGTATCTGCCTGTAATCCGGAGTCAGTATTCCAAACGAAAGTTAAAGTATTGCTAGAAGCATCATATTCAACATCACTTAACATACCATCCTTAATGAAAGGAGTGGCATCAATGGACATTTTACCTGCATCAGCTCCGGCAACCAGCTTAATTACCTTATCAGTAGAACTATACTCTAAATGATACTCGGTATTTTTATCTTCTGGTAATTCAGAAGCAATTAAGAAGTCAGATAAATCTAATTCTATTGCTTCACCTTCGGAAGGAGTAACAGTTAATTTTTGAGTTGTTTTATCAAAAACAAAACCATAAGTAGTGTTTGTGTCAACATACTCAGGAATCTCAATTTCTGGAATAATTGCAGTTAATTTACCATCAACAATTTTAATTGTTTCATTATCAACTGCAACACTAATCTTATAATCTGCTACATTAATAGCGCCTTCGCCAGCATATTCTGGAACTTCGGGCATCACAATGTCTGCAGCAATTTCGACTAAATCGCCAGCAGTATTTTTAATCGCATATAAAGTAACATTGTTATTGGTTTCATCAACCAAAGATAAAATCTGACCTACATATGCGACAGCACCGGAGGTAGCATAAGCTTGTAAAGATTCTAAGTCATAGTAGACAGAACTCATATCTAATGGGAATTGACCCATTCTGTTCATGCCACTTGGCATAGCCATAGTGGAAACATTCTTATTAATATAAGCCATTATGTTTTACCTCCTTCTTATTATCCTAGTACAATACTGAAGTCTGCGCCAATAGGCATATCATCAGACTTGTAGTACCATAAATCATACTCAGCCTCATCAAAGCCATTTAAACCATGTAACTTAACAGTCTTGGTAGACTTAACAAAAGTAACTGGAGCATTTAAAGAGCTTGGCATAGAAGCAGAAGTAACAGACTTAGCACCCTTGGGAACCAAAACAACAGGCATTCTATCACCCGCAGCCGCAGTAATGGTTGGTAAAGTACCACTTGCAACAGCAGCACCGCCAGCAGTTAACCACTTAGTACCATCACCGACTTTATTGTAATTAGCGCTAGTGCTATCAGTAATACGAGAAATAGTAGCACCATCAGTATCAGTGGTACTAATAAATCCATACCAATAATTTCTAAAGCCCTGGACATAGTGAGAAGAGGTCTTCACATCATTTGTAGGACTTGCATTGATTTTAGCATCATTGGTACAAGGATCACCCAAATTATCTTTAGGAGTAATTGTACTTGCAGTCCATCCATAAGAAACTTTCAAATACTTAGCACCAGTATGATTTACAATATAGCTGGGTAGAGTACCAGTAGCACCATTTAATGCATCAGCAGTAATACTGGCAGTAACACCAGTTACACCATCCAAATACACAGTTGCCGCAGTAGATGTACAACCAGTAACCTCATCATAAGTGAACTTACCATCAGAGAAAGTTGTCTTATAAGTTGGGGTCACAGAAGTGCCCACTTCTACAACAACATGTCCGCCATTAGAGCCTTTATTAGTTAAAACAACGGTGGCAGAAGGATTAGTTGCAGAGGGTTGCAATCTTTGAGACAAAATATCCATTAAGATAGAATGTAAAGAAGTGCCCGCAGCAAATGAATCACCAATTTTTTTATTACCAATACGAGTTAAAGTATCTCCACGAGAGTCTTTGCCATAATCGCCTGCTAAAACAATATTAGAGCCGATTAAAACATTTTTAGCATCATAGTTACCATCCATGGCAATCCACGCTTCACCATTGTGAACATAAGCAGTATGCTGATACTTGCCACCTGCAATTGGAGTCTTTACAATTGCCATATCACTAGCGGTTAAAGTAGCTTCACCAACCTGCTCAGCGATAGCATCTTCATCGCTTTCATGATCTGGAGTGCGCTCAGCCTGGAAGATTTTTGCGGGAGTCGCAATTTCACCCATAGCAGCCTTAATTAAAGCGGCAACATCATCAACGCTCTTATTGATCCAGGCCACAGTTTCTTTGCCTTCAGCATCAGTTACTTTTTCAGCAACTAAGAAATCATGTGCTTGGACTTCAGCAGTAATGACATCAGCCAAATCATTTAAAGAGGCGGCAGAAAGAACTACATCTCCTCCGCTGATTAAACGAGCACCCAAATACAATTTACCCACAGTACTATTGTCTTCTGGATAAATAAAATATAAGGTGTTGTCATCAACGCGCTTATCAGCCACTAATTTATCATAAGCGGCTTGAGAACCACGTTGGAATTTTACATAACTTACAGCCATATAAATATTCTCCTTTCTTTTTTCCTCTTAATAATATAAAAAGTTTACATATACAATTAAAAGGGCTTGGCCTATCAAGACCAAGCCCTAAAATTATTATTCAGCTGGATTTAATTTAGATTCTAATACCTCAATACGCGTAATAAGTTCATTAACTTTATTAGCTAAATTAATATTTTCATTTGTTAATCGTTTAGCTTCTGCATTTAATCCATTAATTTGAGCGTCTTTAGTACTCATATCTAAATCATATTGAGTTTTAGATACAAAATAAACCTCTTCCCGATATGCCGCACTACCAAGAGCATTAATGGCATTAGTGCGGGCAGTAGCTTCATCTGCAATGGCTTGGGTTAATTCTGTTGTATTAACACCATCGCCCTCAATCCAGTTTTGAATCTCAACCAAAGTATTAAAAGTATCCTTAATACCGTCACCAAGTAAATTATTTTTTACTGTATCAGTATAAGTTTTAGCATCTTGTAATATTTCTGCCTCAGCAGTTTCTGCACGAGATTTTTCCTGAGCTAAGTTATCGCTCGCAATATGAATCTAAGTTTGTAATTTACTTAGAGCATCACCCAACGCATCTGTAGAATTAATCTCTTCACTATTAGTTTTTTTACTATAATCGGTAAGCAATAAATTACTAATATTATTTTTTGTTTCAGTTAATGCACCTTCTGCAGCATTTAAAACTAATCCTGTCACAACATTTCCAGTTCCATTTTTTAAGCTTGGTAAAGGAATTTTTACTGTATGAGTATTATTGCTAGATTTATGACCATTTGCATCATAATACCAATCAATAATATCAAAAGTCTCACCGAATTTTGGTGTAATATCATCTAATTTAACTGCTGTTACGGCAACCGGCCCAATGTGAGAAAGTTCAATTTTATCTTCACTTACTTTTGTTTGCACCCAGCTATCACCAGTAATACTCATTGTATCTTGAGTATTATCTGCGCTTGTAGTTCCACTATCTCCACTAAATGTCTTATATCCAAAAGGTAAAGTATATTTATGATCTTGTTTAGCAATAATGTGTCCAGCATTGTCATAAGTCCAGTCTGGAATATTAATATCATCCTAAATTACATTATTAACTTTTGTGTTTAAGTTAGTATTATCTGCGACAGGAGAAGTATTAATATCATTAACTTCATGAGCAAATGTAATAGTATTATTCTCAACTTTTGAATGAAGCCACTTATTACCAACATTAATATTTAAAGTATCCTATGTGTTATTAGCAGATGTACTTTCACTATTGGTAGCCATATCTTCAACAATATTAGCATTATTATCTTTAGCTTCACCATTAGTCTTAATAGTTTTATAGCCATAGGGCAAAGTGTAAGTATGCTCTTGATTATGAGTAACATGTCCAGCATTATCATATTGGGTATCTTGAATAGTAATTGTATCAGTACCATCATTTAAATTGGTTGATGGTTTATTAGTTTTCTCAATAATATTTACCTCATGAGATAAAGTAATTTCATCTATATTGTCAAAATCGCTGGCTCCTATATGAATCCACTTATTACCAGGAGCTAAGGTTAAAGTATCTTGAGTATTATCTGCTACTACATTACCTGCGGCCGCAGCTACTCCGCTCGCATATTCAGACTCCTCTGCGATAGAAATTGTTTTAAAGCCATATGGCAAAGTCACAATTTGAGTATTTTCACCAACTACGTGACCCATATCATCAATAATTGGAGTAACAATATCAAAATTATCACCAGTAGTATTCATATCAATTGAGTCTTTAGTATCATGTCCCCAGTCTTCTGCCTCGCGCAAGTCAGTAAATGTGTTACCATTTTTTGTACGATTGAATTTATGATGAATTGAAATTGTATTGGTGGCTGCATCAACAATTGTTTCGATCCAAGCATCATCATTAATACCTGTTTTATCATCTTCATCAGTTTTACCGCCATTTATTTTACTACCAATTAATTGTCCGTTGTCGTGGCGTTTAACTGGAATTTCATCGCCAGCAATTGCCGCAATAGAATCTAAACGCCCCTACAAAGAATCAATACGGAAAGGGTCTTTTCCTGATTCAATACATTTATTACCATCCTCATCAAGACGATTACCTTCATTATCAGTTAGGTACTAGCGCATCTCATCATTTCGGAATGGACCGTGGATAATATCCCAAGCGTCTGACATCATATTACCGATTTCTGGTAAATGAATGGTTAGCTCTTGCGTATCAGGAAGCTCCCCTTTTTCAAAAGAGCCATTATGCAAGTTATATTTTTGTCCACTAATACCTGTTGGAGTAATTTTAATAATATTATCTTCTTCTTTATATGCACCAATTCTTTTTATAGAGGTATCATTTGGATTAAAGGCGGCTCTATTAAAATAAATAGCTGCATTTAAATTCTTATTAATTGGAGTGGTAACCCATTCTGTTCCATTGTAGTATTCAGTTGTTGTAATACCACTTACCTCATCATAAACATGGCGAGTCCATCCTGTTTTAGCATCGGAAACATCTTCACTATCTGCTTGCGCAATGCGGAAGCCCCAAGGCGCCTACCAATGCAGCTTATAATATACGTCTGTGCTACGAGTATCAAAATGAGGAACAATGGGTGACATTGTTGGGGCATCAGAAGACACCTCAAACGTTGGAACAACAGTATTGAGTTCCGCAATCATTACATATTTCTCAATGCCATCAGTATATACCTTTTGCCAAACAGTAGAGTCATATCCTCGACTGTTATTATCTTTTGCATAAATTCCTAAATCGATATTGTAATTAGCAGTATAACCATAATTATTTACGGTAGTAATTGCAACAAAAGTTGCAGGATCACTAGATCCTTCTTCAAGATCACTTGTGATCTAATAAAATTTACAATGAGTTGGCGCTAGTCCAGTTTCAGGAGTTAAAGTCTCATCAGCTTGATAAATAATTTCGCCTTTATCCACCATACTCCGCGTCAACAAAGTTACATAACCTGTTCCGCCAATTGGATTATAATATGCTCTACCATTTTTAATTTGGACTCTGATAAATGTATCAAGATGGTATTCGTCATCATATTCTACTAATACATATCTACCCAAATACACTCCATCTCGAGTAGCACTTCGATCCATCTCATAGCGATTAGGATAAATTTTATCAAATTGAAATTGAGTTCGTGATGTATTAGTTATATTTCCATAAAAACTTCCCATTATACTGGCTCACCATCCTCATAAATAATGTCAACAATTAAATAAGCTCCATTGTTTCTGGAAATTGTCGCAATGGAGCTTGCTTCAAACTGTAAAGAACTAATTTCTGTGAGTCCCTACAAATCTAATTCATAAATACCAGTATTGCCAATAATAATTGGATTATTGGCTCCATTAATATAAAATTTTGTACCAGGTAAAGATTGAATACCAAGCTGCACAATAGGAACGTATTTGCTAAATGCAGAACCTGAAATTAAATTTCGATAGGTTGGGCCATCAACAGTGGGATAATTATTTCCACTGCCATCGGCGTAATATCTTACCTGCTTTACTCGTTTTGCCATCTCCTTATCCTCCTTACACAATATTAGAAACTACTTTTGTAGTTGAAAGGCTCATTGTACCATTGTAAGCAAGAGGAATTGTAACTTTGGTTACAATATATTCTCCATCTACTTTACTCATGGCATCTTCTACGCGCACACGAGTATTTGGTTCTAAGTGATATAGTGGAATCGTAGTAATATTTGTAGCCTCTGCGCAATATGAATGATCCTGCAATAATTCATCAATGCGCTCTTTTGCAGATTTACCACGACCACTAATGCTAAATAATGACTAATAACCAGGTGGTAACTAAATATAAGTATATCCAGACGATCTTTCATAAGCACTATCACTCAAATCTTGCATAAAAATTACATTTGGTACATCTCTATAATAAATACTTTTTACATTAGTATCATTAACCCCTTTAGTCCGCTAACCAATTTGTCGCACTGAATACTTATACAAATTACTACCTTCATCTAAATCTAAGAAATCAAACCAAAAATAAAGCATAGAAGGATCTTCTTTAACAGATTTATGCCAATGGTCTTCATTATAATCTCCATTAGCATTTTCTACCATATAGGTTAACCTGTCTGTTGTTTCCATGGGTATTGCATTATCCTCAGAACCAACAGCCAAATTGCCATAATTATCTAAAAAACTCCATCGAGTTAAATGCTATAAATAGGTATAGTCTTCGACATAAAAACCGTCTGTGTCTTTAATAACTCCCTAATAAATAATTTTACTGTCGTCATCTAACTCGCTTAATTTTATTTTTCCCTCTTGTTTAATCCACAACATAGGCTTGTTCTCATCTGTGCTATTGATCCAATTGTCTAAACAAATATTAACCACAGGCTTTTTTACATCTGGGCTATTTGAAATCTTCTAAAATAAGTCCTCAATACGCTTTGTGTTTAAAATATTAGGCTCTTTGGTGGACTTATATTGAGTTCCTGTATAATAATAATATTCAGTATCCTCCTCCAAGCAACATAAACCAATAGTACCAACAAAGGGCTAAAACACTTTTTTAGTTTGTGTTGTTACGCCATCCGCGGCAATTATCTCATTTTCCTAAATCACATATAACTAACTTGGCTCATAATTATATTTCTCCTTTTCGGCATCCCATTGAAGGTCAACAATTTTATAATATCCATCCATATAAACTGAACTTTCATTGTCTACTGTAACTGCGGACGCACTAATCTCATCCCAAGTAGATTCTGGATCAGGATCATATAAATTTCTCCAAAAACCTTGAATATCAGTATAATACTATTCATATCCAGTCTTGCCAAAAGGATAGTGATTTGGATTTGCGGCCGCCACTTTCAACAAGAAATCATCTTTGGTCCAATTGGAGTCGGCATAATAATCCGCAGCCATTTGATAAATAATCTCCCTCCAATCAACAACAACACTTTCTCCGTCCTCAATCGTAGAAAAAGGTTTGTTGATGTAACTATACGTATATCCGCCATCTTCAACCTCTTTTAATCCTAGTGAAAAATACCAATTATAATCGGCGGGCGGTTTCGCATTTTCATCGTCCGTTTTACGAGTCCATACTGAGCGAATGGTTTTGTAATATGTTGGTTTGGTATCAAGGGCATAGCGCATGTGAATCGGAATATCTGCTCCACTTATGGATTTATAAGTACCCCATACAGAAAAATCATTTTTAACATTTAACAAATTAGGATTATTGGCAAAAGCTGTTACAAGTTTGGCATCTGTTAAATTAATCTTTGCTTTAGAATCATTAAGAGCTTCATTAGTTCCATTATTTTCATCTTCTTCAACTCCACCCCACGGGGTTGAAATATAAGTATGCTTTTTCTAAAATACAAACTTACCATCAAGATTATAAAAATATTCAAAGTTACTTAACATTTTAGAAATTTTATCTAAAACAGAAACAAGAGTCTCACCAACATTTGCTTTTAATTCACCGGCATACACTAAATCAGTTAAGCGATAACCAGCCAAATCTCCATAAGTTAATTTAATAACTTTATATTTGTCAGAAGCCTACCAATCCAATAATACAGTTGTTGCCTCATCAAAATTACCACTATATAACTCTGATGTAGTCGCATAAACAATATCATCTGCATTTCCAATATTAATATAATCTTGATCAGTTTGAGCATTCTCTAAATAAACGGGAAGAGTGCTATCCAAAGTAAGATTAATAACAGAGCCATCTTCAATATTTCTCAGCAAATAAAGAGGCATTTCAGATCCATCTGTATTCTAGCCACGATATTCCAGAAGTTCAAGACCCGCCTCATCAAGATCATTAATAATAATGTTTTCGGCCTTTTCTCCACCATGGGTCTGCACAATATTTCTAATAATATCTTTTAATAATAATTTTGTATAAGTTACAGTATTTGTTTCACGATCTAAATATTCTTCAACTCCAAAATCAGTTGAGTAAAGAATATTGCCGCCACAATCGCCATTTAATAAACACATTTTATCTTTACCATTAATGGTAATGGTATAATTGTTAGTGGTTTGATTCATATTACAGGTAGTTAATATAAAAACACCCTATTTAAACCAAATAATATCAGGATATGATTTATTAATATTATTTTTTACGCCAATCTCCAATTTAAACTTTGATTTAAAAGTCCAATGGAATGAATTAATTTCATCCTAATTCCACAACACCATAGTTAAGTTGCAAGTGCGTCGAAGGGCAGAATTTCCATCGACATTGATACTACCTCCAGTAATTCTGCCCTCAATAGATTCAATTGGTAACTCATCCTTTGTTAAAAGAGTTACTTTTGCATAGATTTCCCGTTGACGACAATTCATCAACTCATTTAAAAAATCATAATCTAATAATGGATTC
>JAEIGA010015023.1_pt1 | contig 11790 bp, 6 predicted proteins | sample 9270691 | NCBI WGS metagenome assembly JAEIGA01 (sample SAMN17057246, study PRJNA624740) | gut metagenome | biome: biome; isolation source: fecal sample | host: Bos grunniens | place: China: Xizang | collected 2019
ATTGTCGCTGCGAGAATTGCAAGAACCTGCTGGAATGCAAAGAGCAGCATCTGCGGGAATTTGGGTTTGTCGTGAACGCCGTAAACGAGATTGTTTGTCATAAGACTTCCTCCTATATTCGGGCGGGTTTTCCGCCTACCTCACACATTATAGCACATAAAAACCGCAAAGTCAACAAAATACGACAGGCTTTGAAAGAAATATTTAGTGATAATTTCCTGCCGCCGTTCCTTATACTGCTTTCCATAAACGAGAGCGGCTTATACGTAAAAATGAGCAGCTCTTAAAAGCGATAAATTTCTCACCGTTACAGAGCCTTTGACAGAACGAAATCGAAAAATCTTACTACCGTTTATAAATCGGCGAAAACAATAGCTCCGTTTTTCAAGAAATATCCGAAAGCTCTTCCCTTCACCTCTTTTACAAAAGCGAATCTACACCTCACTCCCCATTGCCGTCGGTTGACAATTCGGGGAATTTGTGATATACTATTATAGCACTTGTTGAATTGTCAACAAGTTAAACGGAATAACAAATAATTAAATTACACATATCGAAAGGACCTATCGTTATGAACAAGACGGACGAAAAATACGAGGCTCTGTTTACGCCTTGGAAGATTGGTAACGTTGAAATCAAGAACCGAATCGTAATGTGCCCTATGGGCGGTACGTCGCTTTTCGGCTGGTTTGAGCTTACGGGCTGCCACTTCGATAAGGAGGCTGCAAAGCTTTTCCTTGAGAGAGCGAAAAACAACGTGGGACTTATTATTCCCGGAATTGCTCCGCTCCGCGATACCTTCTGGGGCAAGTGGCTCTGGCAGAACAAAAAAATGTTTGAGGACCTGAAGGTATTTATGGAAGAAATCCATAAGACCGGCGCAAAGCTCTTTATACAGCTGACCGCAGGTATGGGACGCTCCTGGGCTATTACGGAGCTTGTAGCTCCCTTACATAAAAACGGATTTACCCGCGCTCTTATCAAGCCTATTCTTGATACAAGTCACGAGCTTGCATCGCCTTCCCCTCAGCCCTCCCGCTGGGCCCACGATATTATCTGCCCCGAAATGACCGTAAAGCAGATTCACGAGATTATAGAGGCCTTTGCTAAAACTGCAAAGCTTTGCAAGGAGGCGGGCGTTGACGGAGTTGAGGTACATGCCGTTCACGAGGGATATTTGCTTGACCAGTTTGCTATCGAATTCTTCAACAAGCGTACCGACGAATACGGCGGAAGCTTCGAAAACCGCTACCGCTTCGCAGCAGAGGTTGTAAAGGCTATTAAGGAAGAGTGCGGTGAGGATTATCCCGTATCACTCCGCTACTCGGTAGAGTCAAAAATGAAGGGCTTCTGCGAGGGCGCTATGCCCGGCGAGGATTACGTTGAGGTTGGACGGAATATGGCAGAATCCGAGAAGGCTGCAAAATATCTTCAGGACGCAGGATACGATATGCTCAACGCCGACAACGGAACCTATGACTCCTGGTATTGGGCGCATCCGCCGATGTATATGCCTGAGAACTGCAACCTTGAGGACGTAGCGCACATTAAGAAATTCGTGGATATTCCCGTTGTTTGCGCCGGAAGAATGGATATGGAAACAGGCGCTGCGGCTGTTGCAGATGGAAGAATAGATGCTGTGGGAGTTGCCCGTCAGTTCCTCGTTGACCCCGAGTGGGTGACTAAGCTTATCGAAGACAGGCTTGAGGATATCAAGCCCTGTATATGCTGCCATAGCGGTTGCTTTAATTTCTCGTCCTCAAAGGGACACGCAAACACTCAGGACCTTTCGGACACTATGGGACTTGCCCGCTGCGCTTTAAACCCCGAAACAATGCAGTCCAAAAAATACTACGTTGAGCCTGCAAAGAAATCAAAAAAGATTGCCATTATCGGCGGCGGTATCGGCGGTATGGAGGCAGCTATTCTCTGCGCAAAGCGTGGACACAAGGTTACTCTGTACGAAAAGACCGATAAGCTCGGCGGCGTATTTATTGCGGCTGCCGCTCCATCCTTCAAGGAAAAGGACAGAGCGCTTATTGCCTGGTATATCCGTGAAGTTTCAAAATACCCAATCGACGTTAAGCTGAACACCGAAGTCACCGACGTTAAGGCTCTTGATGCTGACGAAATTATCGTAGCAACCGGCGCTGTCGCGAAGAAAATACCCGTTAAGGGCGCTGATACGGCTATTGAGGCTGTGGATTACCTTCTCGGCAATAAGGCTGTCGGCGAGAACGTTGCGGTTATAGGCGGCGGACTTACGGGCTGCGAAATAGCATACGACCTTTACCTTAACGGCAAAAAGCCTGTTATAGTAGAGATGCAGGACGACCTTATCACCACAAAGGGCGTCTGCCTTGCAAACACAAGCTACCTGCGTGATTTCTTCAAAACCAACAAGGTTCCGGTATATCTTGAAACCTCACTTTCGGAAATCAACGACGGCTCTGTTCTGCTTCGGGACCGTGAGGGCAAGAGCTTTGAGGTTAAAGTTGATTCGGTTATTCTCTCGGTAGGCTATAATCCTGCACCCGTCCTTTCCAAGGGCAAACGTATACACGTTATCGGAGATGCCGCAAAGGTTGGCAACCTCCGCACCGTTATCTGGGGCGCTTGGAGCACCTGTATGAAACTGTGATAATCTGAGAAGGAGAAATAAAAATGATACTTACAAAAGAACAACAAGCCATTCTTGATGGCGAACGTGGCGAAACTCTTGCGAAGGTTATGAAAACCCTCGTAATGTACGGTGACGCATTTGAAGCGGAGAAGCTCGTGCCCATCACCTCAAAATACAATCACCTCGTGACCTCCTTCGGACTTAAGGTAATGTCCCCCGTTTACGACCTTATGCAGAAGCTTCTTGATGCGGGCGTATCCTCGGGGCAAAAATTCTCCGTTGACCCCCGCCCTCTCGACAAGAACGTTCCCGCAAACATTCTGCAAAACTTTGTTTTTAACAAATTTATGTATACCAAGCAGAGCTTTTATGAAAATCAGCTTGAAAAGCTGGGACTTATGGACAAAAACGCTTTCACCTGTACCTGCTATATGGACGAGGTCGGAAACAAGCCGAACAAGGGCGACGTTCTTTCCTGGGCGGAATCAAGCGCAGTCGTTTATGCAAACTCCGTTCTTGGCGCAAGGTGCAACAGAAACTCCGGCATTATAGATATTATGGGCTCTATCGTTGGCTACGTTCCCTATTTTGGGCTTCTCACCGACGAGGGCAGAAAGGCTACCTGGGTCGTTAAAATTCAAACCACCTGCAAGCCTGAGGCGCAGCTTATCGGCTCCGCTATTGGTATGAAGGTTATGGAAGACGTTCCTTACGTTGTAGGGCTTGACAAGTGGCTCGGAAACGAGCTTAACGACGCTGCCTGCGCATACCTTAAGGACTTTGGCGCAGCTACGGCTTCAAACGGCGCTGTCGGACTTTATCATATTGCAAATCTTACACCCGAGGCGCTTGAGCTTGGAGAGAGCCTTATCGCAGAGGGCGCAAAGGAATACGTCATTGACGACGCAGAGCTTGAGCGAGTAAAGAATGACTATCCCGTTATCTGGAAAAAGCCCGATGCAAAGCCAAAGCTTTGCTTTGTTGGTTGTCCTCACCTCTCCCTTGAGCAGCTTAAGGAATGGACAGTGAAGCTTGAAGAGGAGCTGAAAAAGAACGGCAAGAAGAAGGTAACCATAAAAACCGTATTCACCGCCGCTCCCGGTGTTCTTGAAGCCTTTGAGAAAACCGAATACGCGGCAAGACTCAAGGCAACCGGCGTTATTACCTCTTATATATGCCCCTTGATGTATATGAACAATCCGCTTTGCAAAAAGATGCCCGTAATTACCTCGTCTAACAAGCTCCGCACTTACACGAGCGCAAGATATTACACCGATGCGGAAATTCTCACTACCATTACAGGAGGTAAGCTTTAATGAAACAGTTTAAAGGAAGAGTGGTAACTCCCGGCGAGGTAACAGCCGAGGCAGTTGTTACAAAGGAAGGCTTCAACACGCTTGCTTCCTTCCAGATGGCGCTTCAGTTTGGCGATAAAGAGGTTAAATGCGGCGACCAGAGCAATAAGGAGCTTTACGGTAAGCCGCTGATTGGTAAGGCGCTCTGCCTGCCGCAGACTATCGGCTCAACTACAGGCGGACTTGTTCTTTACTGCGCCTGCGCTATGGAAAGAAACCCTGCTTGTATGCTTTTTGCCAACCATATCGATTCCCTTGCGGCGGCGGGAGCTGTTCTTGCGGACGTTTGGGTAGACGGCGTTACGATGCCTGTTGTTGACGGGCTGGGTGAGGAATTCCTCGAATACGTCAAGGACGGAATGAAAATCACCGTTAAGGCAGACGGAGTAGTTGAGGTTGAATAAAGATAAAAGCAAAAAATTCGGGGCTGACCGCTTGGTCAGCCCTTTTAACATTACATCTCTTCATACGCAGAGCGTATATTATCTGCGCAGCAGATATCATATCTGCGGTATATCACCCGTCCCGCCAGGAAACGGATATCGTTGAAAAAGTGCGCTTTTCTTGGTCGAATGCAGCATTCGCCATAGCGAAGATGCACGCTCCCTGCGCCTTGAAAGTGAACTTTCACTCCTTCGGTCGCTGTATGTGAACCTGCTTTGCTTCGCAAACAGAACCTAATCGACACACCAATCGAAAAAGCCAATCCAAACCGCAAGGGTCCAGATTGGCTTTTTGGTCGGAATGACAGGATTTGAACCTGCGACATCCTGCTCCCAAAGCAGGCGCGCTACCAACTGCGCTACATCCCGATTATTAAATTTTAGTTTTGTTTGTCTTCCGACTTTAGTGCTGCAAAGCAGGCGCGCTTCCTGTTGCAACTAAGGCTCTGCCTTCGTGTTATCCACTCGTCAATCGCCAAGTTGCTGCCACTCCTTTTTTCTCGCTTATCCCTCCGTCGAGGCGCTCGAAAACGTCCCCAACTGCGCTACATCCCGAAACAATTTATGAAATTAAAAATTAACTGAGCAAGATACCCCTGCGACATCCTCGGCTTCGCCGCCGGATTGCGGTTCCCGAAATTTTTAAGCTCGTAAAAACTCGCAAAATTTCGACCGCTGCTCCAAATCGCCTTCCCTTAATCCTCCACCGGAGGCGGTCAGGCTTTTTGCCCAAAGCAGGCGCGCTTCCTGTTGCAACTAAGGCTCTGCCTTCGTGTTATCCACTCGCCAATCGCCAAGTTGCTGCCACTCCTTTTTTCTCGCTTATCCCTCCGTCGAGGCGCTCGAAAACGTCCCCAACTGCGCTACATCCCGAAATAATTTATTCCTGCAACGGTAGGTATTATAACAAAAACATTAAAAAAAGTCAATAGCTACTTAGAAGATTTGCTTTAGATTTTGAGAAGACTTGCATTGTTTGCCTTTTCGTTATTGAAAAAACGACAAAAAAATGCTATAATTTACGTGGTAGCGGTTTTTTACCGCATCTTAACCGATTTTGTTGTATAATTTTTATGTGCGCTATTCGTTTTGCTTAAGCGTTTACGTTTCTCATTCAAACAGACGTAAAAATTTCATTTACGGAGGATTGCTTTGACAGTTAAGTTAGATTTCAAAAGAATAATAAAAAACATTTCCTTGATGCTATTGATATTAGCGGCGTTCTTCGGAATAAGCGTTATTCTGAACGAAGCGCTTACTATGAATGAGCATATAACGACGGTGTTCGTTTTTGCTGTGTTTATCATTTCTATATTCACAGACGGATACGTTTACGGAATAATAGCTACTTTTATTGCGGTGCTTGGCATAAATTACGCATTTACATTCCCCTTCTTTGCTTTCAACTTTACAATACCCGAAAATCTGCTTTCTGCTTTGATTATGTTTATCGTTTCCGTAACTACCTCTGCCGTAACGGTCAGACTAAAAAACTGGGAGGCCTTCAAGGCGGAGAGCGGCAGGGAAAAAATGCGGGCAGACCTGCTCAGAGCAATATCCCACGACCTCAGAACACCGCTGACCACTATTTACGGCTCAAGCGCTGCAATTTTAGAAAATTACGACAGCTTTACCGAGGAGCAGAAAAAGAAGATGCTTTGCGGCATAAAGGAGGACTCCGAATGGCTTGTGCGAATAGTGGAAAACCTGCTTTCGGTTACCAAGCTTAACGACGGTAACATAAAGCTTATCAAAACTCCTACTCCCGTTGACGAGCTTATAGACACTGTTCTTATAAAATTCAAAAAAAGATATTCCGATACAAAAATCAGCTTACACCTCCCCGAGGAGGTTATAATCGTTCCTATGGATGCGCTTCTTTGCGAACAGGTGCTTACCAACATTTTAGACAATGCGGTGCATCACGCAGAGGGTATGACGGAAATAGTTATGCGGGTATATGCTTTAGACGGACGAGCAATTTTTGAAATTTCCGACGACGGGGTCGGTATTGCTCCCGAAAAGCTACCGCACCTTTTCTCGGGGCGAATTATACCGAGCGAACGCAATGCGGACAACAAAAAAAGAAATGCAGGAATCGGACTTTCTCTCTGCTCATCAATCATAAAGGCCCACGGCGGAGAGATTACGGCGGAGAACAAAAAAGAGGGCGGAGCGCTTTTCCGCTTCTCACTTAGTATGGAGATTTCAGGAAATGTCGAACAATAAATATAAAATACTCATAGTTGAGGACGAGGCAAACATCAGAAGCCTGCTTTCGGCTCTGCTGGAAGCAAACGGATACCGCGCTCTGGAGGCAGATTGCTGCTCGGGCGCCGAGCTTATGTATTTTTCTCACGTGCCGGATTTGGTTATACTCGACCTCGGTCTTCCCGATAAAGACGGCAGCCTTCTTCTCAAAAAAATAAGAGAGCGTGACCTTACGCCCATAATAGTGCTTTCGGCAAGGAGCGACGAGGACGAAAAGGTGAAAATGCTCGACCTCGGAGCAAACGATTACGTGACGAAGCCTTTCGGAACAGCGGAGCTTCTCGCCAGGGTGCGCTCATCTCTGAGAGATCACCGCAAAATCAGCGGAGGGGGTTCTACGGTTGCTGTTTTCTCAAACGGCCCCTTGGAAATCAGATATGATTCAAGGAGAGTTTTCGTTAAAGGTAAAGAGATAAGCCTTACGCAAATTGAATACAATATTCTGTCATTCCTGTCTGAGAACGTAGGTAAGGTAATGACTTATTCTGCAATAATCAAATCAATATGGCGTGAATATCCCGACGAGGGCAACATCAAGCGACTTCAGGTAAATATGGCTAATATCAGAAAGAAATTCGGAACTATGCCGGGCGAGGAGAGCTTTATAGTAAACGAGCTTGGCATAGGATACCGACTTCGCGAGGACGCTAATTGATTTTTATCCCTCCACGTTATAGCGGAGCTGCTTCCAATACTGAAAATTTCGGTTGAGTATCTCTCTCCGAGCTTCGGTATAAGCGGCTCCTCTTTTTGTTTTCGGCGTTTTCGGCAGAATTTCCTTAGTTGAATCTTTACCGCTCCTTGTGCTAAAATACAATGGGCTAAGCCTATATGCTCCCATCACTTATGGGTTTTAAATGTTTTATCAAGGAGAATAATATGGATATTTTTGACATACTGACCCTTATTGGCGGACTGTGCTTATTTATGTACGGTATGAATGTTATGGGTCAAGCTCTCGAGCGCAGCGCAGGCAGTAAGCTTGAAATAATGCTCGGAAAGCTTACGACCAACAAATTTGCGGGACTTCTTACAGGTCTTGGAGTTACCGCTATAATTCAAAGTTCCTCCGCAACTACCGTTATGGTTGTCGGCTTCGTCAACTCGGGACTTATGACACTGAAGCAGGCGATACACGTAATTATGGGCGCTAATATAGGTACTACCGTTACAGCTTGGATTCTCAGCCTTAACGGAATTTCCGGCGACAGTATTTTCCTTCAGCTTCTGAAGCCCACATCTTTCACTCCCCTATTAGCTCTCGTGGGTACGGGACTCCTGATGTTTGCAAAAAGCAACAAAAAGAAGGACGTCGGAACGATACTTTTAGGCTTTGCCGTTCTTATGTTCGGTATGGATACTATGACAGGCGCAGTTTCAGGTCTTGCAGACGTGCCTGAGTTCCAGCAGATGTTCATTCTTTTCGAAAATCCTATTCTCGGTGTTATCGTCGGAGCTGTGCTTACCGCAATTATTCAGTCAAGCTCAGCTTCTGTTGGTATTCTTCAGGCTCTTGCCGTTACTGGTCAGGTTTCCTTCGGCGCAGCAATTCCAATCATTATGGGGCAGAACATAGGCACTTGTATCACTGCAATTCTTGCCTCCTTCGGCACTAATAAGAACGCAAAAAGAGCGGCTCTCGTTCACCTATCCTTCAACATTATAGGTACGATAGTATGGCTATCCGGCTTCTGCCTGGTTGACGCAATATTCTCCCCCTCACTCTTTGACTCCGCCGCAACTCAGGCGGGCATAGCTACCGCTCACTCTATATTCAACCTGGCTTGTACCATACTGCTTCTTCCTCTTGCGGGACTGCTTGAAAAGTTGGCTTATAAGCTTGTTCCCGATGCCAGGATTCCCGAGGAGGTATCCGAGCTTGACGAAAGACTCCTTGCAACCCCTGCGGTTGCTCTCGAAAGAAGCCTTGAGCTTACAAGAGAGATGGCAAGGCTCAGCGCAGAATCCTTGAAGAGCAGTATAGCAATGCTCAAAAATTACGATTCGGTAACGGCTGACAAAATTAGAGAGATTGAGGATAAAACCGACCATTATGAGGACGTTATCGGCAGCTATTTGGTAAAATTAAGCTCCCATCAGCTTACCGATACTGAGAGTGCGAAGGCTTCTATGCTGCTTAAGGCAATCGGGGATTTCGAAAGAATTGGTGACCATGCGGTTAATATTCTCGAATCCGCCGAGGAGCTTCGCTCGAAGGGTATTTCCTTCACCGAAGCTGCTACCTGTGAGCTTGACGCTCTTTGCGATGCAACAGTGGAAATAGTTTCAATATCAAACATAGCCTTCCTTGAAGAGGACGTTAATAAGGCTAACTGTGTCGAGCCCTTGGAAGAGGTTATCGACAAAATGAAGGAGTTCTTGCGTAGCCAACATATAGAAAGGCTCCGCGGTGGAAACTGCAGTATAGAAGCCGGCTTCGTCTGGAGTGACCTTATCACAAATATGGAGCGTGTTTCTGACCACTGCTCAAACGTTGCAGGCTGCATTTTAGACTTGAATAACCATAATATGAATATGCACCAGTACTTAAAAACGGTACGTGGCGGAAATGATTTTTACAAGGAAAAATACGCCGAATACTCGGAGAGATATTTAAAAATCTGAAAAATTCAACCTCGGCTTACGAGGATAAAGCTCGCTGTCGAGAACAAAGAAGAGAAGGTCAGACCTTTGTCTGTAGCCTTCTCTTTTTTTCGGCGTTTTGCCGCTTTGGCGTTTTTCCTCGCCCCTTGCAAGAACACGTTATTCTCAATTTAGTAAATTCTCACAATTTCGGGTGCAAATATTCTCCTTATAGGAGAATTGACGAAAAGAGAGCAATATGATATACTGAATTTGTGAAATAACACCACTTAAAATAACAAAATTATGAAAGGAGCGAAGAAATGACGGTTAAGCTTAAAAAAATAGCCATTTGCCTGTTTGCGCTCCTTTTTGTTTCACTTATCTCCTTAACCTCCTGTATTGATATTGACCGCATAGCCATAGACCTCGGTCTTTTCCCGAGAGAGGATATAGATTACGGTAAGGAACACACGGTAATTCTTGCCGATACGGCGGGGCTTCAGGTCATGGGAGATAGCTCAAAGAAGGTTGCGGGCGGCGGAAGGGCCGAATTCAGGTTTAAAATATCCGACGATTACGTATACGTTGGCAACAGCGAGGATATAACTCCCGCAAGGGGGCTTGACGGAAGCTATATTCTGACGTTAAAAAACGTAAAGGGACCTTCTACGATAGAGGTTAAGCTTTTTCCTAAATCCGAGCTTTTATTCGTAAACCTTTACAATAAGCTTAGCGGGGCTAAACTCGAATATATTCAAGGGGCGCCTATGCTGATGGGAGCATCCGACGTAAAGATAAAGGCTACCGCTCCCGAGGGCTTTTATTTCTCGGGCTGGTCAAAGGGAGCATACGAATCCGAGGGTGGCACAGTTATCAGCCGAGAGCAGGAATACGCCTTTACCCCCACCGACAGAAGCACTGCGATTTACGCCAATTTCACAGAAGCCGGTCATTACACTATAAACTATCACGTAAACGGTGGATACATAGTTGGCTCGGAGAAAAAGGTTTACACAGTGACGGACAGCTTTGAAAGGCTCTTCCCTATGCCTATGACTGTAAGAGAAAACGACCCGAACGTTTCCTTTAGGCGTGACGGATATACACTTGTCGGATACAGCACTGAGCCTATTATCAATTACTCCGGCTCTATCAGCGCAAAAAACATAAGAGGCTTTTCAAACCTTGGCGGAATATGCGAGATTCCGAAGAGCGGAGTTCTTGATTTATATCTTGTATGGGCATCAAATACAAAAGAAGAGCGCTTCAAGGTTAAGGACGCTACGTACAGTGATATATTCACCCAAGGGTCAAGAGAAAAGACCTCCCTCTCGGGATGTGTAATCAGCGACTACACCGGGTCTGACAGTACAGTCGTAATTCCCGAGATAATAGGCGGAAAGAGGGTTATCGGTATAGCCTCTGGAGCTTTTGGAAGCTCGTCAATCAAAAAGGTTGTTATTCCAAAAACCGTCGTTCGAATTGAGGACGGAGCTTTCACCTCCTTTTGCACGTCGCTTGAGGAGTTAGTATTCTTTGATTCTCTTCAATATGTATCCAACAGCAGCTTTCCCGCAGGGCTCAAGACGGTTGTCCTTGACGGACAGCGAGGCTCTGTGTATTCGGGATCCGAGGAGGGTTCCTTCTCAATGAAATACCAAAGAGTTCGTTCGCTTAGCGCCAAAGGGGTAAAAAAACTTATCGTGCTTTCCGGCTCTTCTACTATGTACGGGCTTAATTCCCGCCTTCTTGAAGAGGCGCTGGAGGGCGAATACGAAATAGTGAACTACGGCACGAACGCAAACACTCAAGCAACCTTCTATCTTGAAGCTATGTCAAAATATTTGTCAAACGGCGATATTGTAATATGCGCCCCCGAATGGGATATCGGCGACGTTAACGGAAGCAACGTGATGCACTGGAAGCTATTCCGAGGGAACGACCAATGCTACGATATATTCCGAGAGGTGGATATGTCAAATTACACTAATTTCTTCGGCGCATGGCAGGAGCATCAGACTGCCTCTAACTCAAAAGATTTAAGCTTTGCCGCTATGGCTATGTCGATAAAAAATTATCAGCTTGACACCCATCTTAACGAATACGGAGATATTCTCGGCGACAGATACGAAAAGATATATACCGACACCGGCAAACGTGACCTCTCTAAGTACTTTATTAACGACGAGCGTGCGGATAATTTCAACCGCGCGGCAAAATACGTAACCTCATATGGCGCAACCATGCTTTTCAGCTTTGCCACGAAGGACGATTTATATACAGACCCGAGCTGGAGAACTAAGGCAGATAGCTTTACTGCGCATTACGCAACCAAGCTTAACTGCCCTGTTATATCAAACGTGGGAACCTATATCTTAGACACAACTCTTATGTTCAACTCCCAGTGGCACTGTAACTATGCGGGAGCTAACAAGAGAACCTACGAGCTTCTTTTTGATATAAAGCGCTATCTCACTATGAAAAAGGACAGCTTTATGTCAATCTCGGAGCG
>JAEIGA010015024.1_pt1 | contig 11790 bp, 6 predicted proteins | sample 9270691 | NCBI WGS metagenome assembly JAEIGA01 (sample SAMN17057246, study PRJNA624740) | gut metagenome | biome: biome; isolation source: fecal sample | host: Bos grunniens | place: China: Xizang | collected 2019
CGTCAAGAACATTACATGAACCTAAAATGCTTCCTGCAAGAAGGAGCATTGTACATATCTTTAATCCAGTGATGCGGGCTAAGCGTTTCATGATTCTATTGTTTTTCTATAGTTATACCTTATTATATATATAGGGGAAGAGATCCCAAGCGAATATTCTATTTTGGAGGGAAATTTTGATAGTGTAATTTCCAAATCCGTGCTTTTCTTTTTTACCGCAGCGGCAACGAACAAAGAACAGTGATTGTTGATTTATCAAAAAATCTTGTCAGAAGATGCGGTTTTATTCGAAATAAGCGGGAAACCCCGAAGAGTTTCCACGCTTATATTTTGTTTGCAATTATTCTAGTTTAATTATTCACCCAAGTCAACTGAGTTATTTACAACCTTCCATTCAAGGATTACAACTTCAGCAGCCAAATATGTTTCGCTACCTGTTGGATCTTCTGGCTTATCAATTGCAAAGTCAGGATTAGAAATTGGAGTACCAAAGCCAACAATGCTATTAATCTTGATATCATAATAGTGGTTGCGAACAACACCATTGAATACATTATCATTAACATCTTCAATGATTGAATGCTGGATTGGAGTGTAGAAGTAAGTATAACCTGTATTCCAATATTGAACTTCACCAAACTTTTCAACTTCTTTAGCTACTACTGAAGCATCAACCTTATTATTATCTGTAGCTACAAAATTACCATTGGCATCAAAACTTTCAGTATAGAATTCAGCAGGACATTCTTCAGACAAAATTGCAATAGCTTTCCAGTCTGTACCTTGATAATTTTTTTGCAAAGTCAAGAAAGAAGAATCAAATGTAGCATATTTTTTTACACCATTGTTTTCAGATTCCAAATACCAATATTTAGCAACATTAGCATTACCAGCAATCAAATTCAAATAACCTTCCTCAGTATACTTTTGACCTTTCCATTCAACCAATGATACAGCTTCATTATTTTCATCAACAAACTGACCCTTAATAATCAAATATGGATTTTGAGTACGTTCAATATCAGTTGTATTTTGGTTAACAGTTTCTTCAACATACTTAGCAGCAAGTGAATTCATAGCGCTTGGCTTATATTCTGTACGGCCTCCTAAATCGTAGTCATCAGCCCAATATGAACGCTGTTTAGTATAATCAGACCAATTAGCCCAGTTGAATGCCCATTGTGCAGTTTGCTTGATATTTTTGATTGTATGTGATTCTTTGTTCTGAAGAACTTCCCAACCAAGAATATTCAAAGACAAAGTTTTAGTTTGATTATTTTCAATTTCGATAGTCTGACCTGCATTAGTTTCTCTAGACACCTTCCAAGCTGCAGCAGCTTTATCTTGATTATATACATTTACCTTTGCAACAATTCTTTCAACAGGAATAGTTACAGCGTTTTCTAAAGCCTTATCGGAATCACCTTTAATGTTTTCAATAGAAATTGGAGTTGCAAATATTTGCTTTCCGTTTTGGTCAACATATACAGAGTTTGTCATTACAAAACCATCTTGGATTGATGCATAAGTTGCAGTTTCATCTTTCAAATCTTCCAAAGATGTTGTTTCATTATAACCATGATTTTCACCACCAACAGGATTCAAGATAGCAACAATATAAGACGGAACTTGCTTTTCATTTTCAATAACAAGTACAGGAGAAGAAATTACATCCTTACCATCATCAGTAACATTACTCCAAGCCTTCAATTCATCACCTGAAACATAGCAAGGTGTAGCACAACCACCAAACTCACCATTCAAGAAAAGGAAAACAGCACCATTAACTGTAATTTCATCAGAACTACCTGGAAGGAAATCTTCAGCAGCACGACCTGATATAGAATTAGGAGTAACAATGTTAACTGCAACATAGCTCTTTTCACCAGCTTGGTTCACCACATTGTTGTTTTCCAACACGTCATCGTTAGTACAAGACACCATTGCGGTGCATGCCAACATACCTACTAACAAACTTTTAATCTTCATAATCTTAGTTTTTTAAATGGTTTATAAAATTGTTTAATTCTTTTTATTTTATTAATTTCGTTTTCAATTCTTATTTATATATAATAGAATTTCAAATCTCTCTTGTCGTTCCGGGAAGATTCGTTGTTGTTCCCTTTCGACATTGCAAAGGAAATGGAAATAAATTAAACAAAGAATAGCCATTTTTTTCTTATTTCATGGGAAAAATGAAAATATGTAGAAAAGGGTAAAAAAGAGAGGAATTTTAATCAAATTTGATGAAAACACCTTTAATTTTACTAAATATAGCCATTTTAATCATCCGGTTTGGAATATGGGGTACAGCATGCTGTAGCGCGGTTTTTAAATGACTTTTCGCTGAAAACCTCAAAAAGTTACAACAAAAGAAAATGAAAAAAAATCATCGACCGTGAACTTTTTTTTCATCCCAGTTATTAAATATAAAAATACCCATCCTGATTAAAAAGTTTACCCCCCTTTTTCATCGGCACTCATAGGAGGGAAAATACTAAAAAGGCTGGATTTTAAATAAAATATAGAAATATTATACCGAGAACTGATAATTATCATAAAAATATAGGTGGAGTTTTGTATATGATAGAGATATCAAATAAAAAAACAGGATATCTGCACATCCGGATCTCCGAAACAAACGCTTTTCACCCCAACAAAGCATCATCTGACATACAACTACACCTATATATAATAAGAAAGAACCCTGTAAATCAGGATTCTCATCTATAATCTATCATTTAAATGCTTAAATTAGTGGATTTTGCCCTGAGATAACCTCTGATATAAGACAAAACAGGCTTTTAAAGCATCCAAATGGGAATATCTCATAAAGTATCCGAAAGAATCATAGATTTCAGACTGCAATACTTATCTTTTTACTTTAAACAAGGCATTAACTGGCATACATATATACCTATATATATAAAAAAAAGGGCCCAGTAACATCAGGTTGCCCTCTAAAGTCAATGATATAGGCACTTATATACAAGAATAATCCTGGCATGAGCGCAGGAAAAGGGAAAAGGAAGATCAGAACCTTTTAGGAGAAGGTTATATAAAGAAAAAATCCGGATATCGTCATATCCGGATTCCCGCACTTTGCGCTTTTCACAAAGAACAAAGCACCATCTAACATTTTTACTGTTCTATTATAAAAAGTTTTTTAACTGTTTTTATTCTTCACCAAATGCGATATTGTCCTGACGTTTCTTCTTAGATTCGTCCATGTTCATCGCTGCTTCAGCAGAACCAAGCTTCTGAGCCTTTTCGAAGTTCTTGTCTGCTTCATCCAAATTTCCTTGGAGCATGTTCAACACACCCAAGTTGTTCAATGTAGCTGCTGAATTTACATCTGCACGCTCCAAGTAACGGGCTGCCTGTTGCAAATTGCCACGCTGGAGTTCCATAGCTGCTGCATTGATGTTTGCTGTCGGATCTTCCGGGAACATACGTACTGCGATATCAAACACCTCATTGAATTGTTCGCTACCCTTTTCATATGTCTGTGACAAGCGGAACATTTCTTCCAAACTCAACAACTGCGGGCTCTTCTTCAAGATCTTTTCAATTTCGTATACATCTGTATAAGCACGTACTACGTAGTTGATTACATAATCTGAATGACGGAGTGCTGGATAACAATCGCGCAACAAAGCCTGGTAAGTAGTCATATCCAATGCCTTGATACGGTTTTCCTTCGCATCCATATTCGCTTCTTCCTTATCAATGATAGCCAAAATCTGGTCTTTCAAAGCAATCTGGCTCTTTTCAACATAAGCACGCAAGCCAGCCCAGTCTTCAACTGTATAGTCAATCTTGAAAATGGATGGATCCAAAGCATATTCCTTCACCACATAGTTCTTCAAAGCTTCTGAACGGCCCTTTGCCAAACGTTCATTGTTAGCATAGCTACCTTCAGGAGATGCATAACCATGAATGCTGATGCCTGTAATTTCAGTATCCTTGTCATCATACACCACACTGATCGAGCGCTTGATAGATGCCAATTCTTCAGGGTTACGACGATATTCCGGATAAATAGTAATCTTGTTTACAGGGAAATCCAAGTAAGCACGGGCTTCCATAGAACGAGTCTTCACTGCTTCCACTTCAGGAGCAACGAAAGCGATAGCCGGCTTTACAGCATAGCGTTCCAACAAAACCGGTGATACATAAGCCAAGTCATCACCTCTTGTACAGCTGGCACAACCATAAACTTCACCCAAAAGCTTCAAATCAGAACCATTCATCCATGCTTCATAAGGAACACGAACGGTATAGTTAATAGTTTGGTCTTCATTCTTAGTACGGCTTACTACTGCAAATGCATCTTCAGGAACATCATTGTTACGTCTGTCTACCAACAAACGAGTACGACCGTAAACATATACTGCCGGCAACACTTTATTATTTGATGCGTCCTTAGACACCATCATCGGTGTAAGTGCCAACACATGATTGGTACCCAACTCCATATCTGCTGGCACGGTAATGTCCATACCAATCATCACTTGAGTATCAGCACCCATTGCAATGGTTTTATTGCCCAATTGCACCTGGCTTCCTGCCACCTTTTGAGCCGATACGCTTGTAGCCATTACAAGCGATAATACAAAAAGAATAGATTGTATCGATTTCATAGTCCTTCAATTTTTAGAATACATAGATAAGATTCAAAGCAGCGCGTGTAGGGCCGAAATAATTTTCATGTCCCTTTTCCGGCTTGGTAGAAGAACAAACCTCACACGGATACTTCTTATAACGTACATACGCGTAACCGATACCGATAGTACCTTCAATACTCCAATGGCGGCTCATTACATATTGGTAACCATAGCTGATACCACCACCATAGAAATGTCCTTTATAACGATTATTAGGATCACCACCTACCAAATCATCGAATGGACTGAAAGGAAGGTCAAGACCAGTGGTATTGTACGCACCACCCATACCATGCACACCCACAAAATGGCCATTGAACTTGTCGCAAAACCAATAACGAAGTTCTGGTTGCACCATAAACAGTTTAAACAACTTACCCTCCTGTTTCTTGAACATCACCTGTTTCCATGGATTATAGTACACAGGAACATCCAATGTAAACTTCTTGCTTAATCCAATTTCTACGCCTGCATTGGGAATGGCAAGCGCATCCATTGCCAAATTGGTCTTTAAGGCCACTTGCCCGTGGGCAAACACTGTGGTCATTACCAGGCAAACCAACGAAAATAAAACTCTTCTAGCACTCATATAACCAAAAACTTTTAATGTGTTTTCTATCCGCTGCAAAGGTACGGCTTTCTTCCAAATCAAAAATTGGCAAATTCTTTTTTTTTAGGAGTTGTTTTCGTCAATCTATCAAATGAATGAATTTCCCTATCTCCATGAAATAAATCTGGCCCATACTGATTTGTTATAATCAAGCCAACCCTGTTTCAGACATAAACGAGGGGCTTTTTGAAAAAAAGTAAGCCCGCAAGCTTAAAAAACAGTGAAAAAATGTAAAAAACAGGGGTTTTTAGGCAAAAAGTGGGTGTTTTAATCAAAAAAAGTCAGTTTTCTTTTGCCATATTGAAAAAAACACCTACATTTGCAGCGCAAAAAGGAAAGGTGATTAAATCACCCAATGAATAAAGTACCATCTAACAACTGTTTTTTTATGAAAATTAGAAACCTTGTGTGCACTATGCTCGCAGTTTTGGGCATGGTGTCGTGTACCGCAGAAAGCGATACACAAATGACTCGCGAAGAAGAAAAGTCAGTAACTTTGGAAACAACATTCAACGCGAGAAGCGTGAATTACGCGGAAGGCAACAAAATCTCTCCGAGCCTTTCTGAACTCCCTCCTGTAACAATCGAAGAAGCCAAGAGTATTCTCAACACTCTTCGTGCAGAAAAGAAGCCTACCATTACTCAAAACGTAGAGACAAGAGTAGGCGAACCGGGTCAGAACTTCTTGACTGTCAGCGCTGAATGTACAATCAACAGTACAAACAAGCTTACTCTCCAGTTGATTCTCATCAATTATGAAGACGACGGAAGCTTGTACTACAAGGACTACAAGGCAACCGCTTCATCTTCTTTCTACAAGTGGCACATGAACGGTTTCGGCCTGTCAACAGCCGGCACATCCGGACTTTACAAGTTCGACAGCACCAGCTACCTTTACTTCAAGATTGCTGAAGAAGGTGAAATCACTTATCTACAGGTTCCTTTCAAAGTAAGCGGTAACTATAACCCGGTTAATCACCACTTAGAATTCAATTATTCTATTTAAATTTGTTAAATTCATTGTTATTTGACGAAAACACCCTACATTTGCAACCTCAAATTTGCTTAAAGATGAAACACTTAACAATTTTACTCATTGCCATTTGCTGTTGCCTTCAATCGGTGGCCTCTTTGAACGAGTTCCACCAGTATGGATTGCGCCATCTTACACAAGATGACGGCTTGGCAAACAATACAGTATTCAGTGTTCATCAGGATAAAAGAGGCTTTTTGTGGATCGGAACGGATGTAGGTATCAGTCGATACGATGGGGTTCACTTTCATAATTACGAGTTGGTAAACATAGAGCCCCAATCCATCAAGCGCTTTTGCGAAATGGAGAAGGACGATCTATTATGGCTAAAGCTGGGCCGTTATTCCCAAATTGCTTGCTTTGACAAGACAAACGGGAAGTATCTAACCCTTGAATGTAAGGATGACGGCCTGCTTAAAGGCATATTAGATATATGTATAGCTGACTCCGCCCTGTATGCCATCACCTCAAAAGGCATATTGAGATTGGCTTATGAACGTACCGGATCATCGATTCAAATAACACCAGAAACCGTTGTCAGTCAGAAATTTCCACCAGTAAGCATGGACTGTGACGACAACCGTCTCTACATTCTTGATCAATATGGAAATATATTGATCTACAATTATCGTACCCAGACTCAGCAAACGCTGAACTACAAACGATTCCAAACTACAAGAGAGGTTATAGGAATCCGGGCGATAAATGGATATTTATGGGTAATGACCAATTGGAACGGTACCTATTGCTATCATCCTGAAACAGACGAGCTCCGCACGCTTAATTCAGCCGACAACATGCTGAAAGAAGTCTTTATCAGTGACATTGCAATGCAGGACGACCATACCTTCATTGCGTCTACACCTTATTCTATATTAAGCATCTCTTTCTCAAAAACAGATTACATTCATTGCGACATAAGTGTATCAGAACTCTCGTTCGATAACTTCATTTACGATTCCTATGTGAAGAATCGTATAACTGATTTGTATGTAGACCAGAAAAACGCCGTTATCTGGCTTGCCACATTCGGAAAAGGCCTGCTCAAATCAAACATTTTGGACAAAAACATCAACCGCATACCATTAGGAAAGGAAATTCCTGATGCTAACTGCGTTATAGAAGATGCTCACGGCTATATCTGGCTGAGCACCGAAAATCACGGCATTTGGCGAAGCACTGAAAACCGTCTTTCTCCAAATCTCAAGTTCAAACAGTGGGAAAAAAGCAATCCTACCGGCCATTATTGTATGTATAAGGATGAAAGCGGTTCCCTATGGATTGCCGACAACACCGGTACTGTGCAACTGTTCAATCCACTGTCCAACAAAATTGAAACTTTCATGCCGAAATATGATGGTGTAACCTCTATCGGCAGTATCTATCACATTTATTTATGCATCCACAACCATTTGTGGCTCGTCAGCAGCAAAGGAATCTTCGTTTATGATTACCAGAAAGACGAATGTCTGGGCTGCTATCCTTATAATAATAAGATTACCAAGATTACGTCGCTTTGTGAAGACCGTGACGGAATCATGTGGTTGGGTACCAACGACGGTATCCGCAACGCCGTATTGAAAGGCAAGGAAATTGTTCTGTCCAACGGACGCGAACAAAGAGCCGGCATCAACAAAAGTGAAGTGTTGGCCGTTTACATGAACCGCCATAATCAGATGTATATCTCGTACGCCGACAAAATCGTTCAGACTGCAGACAGCCATGACGACATTGAGGACATCAAGATTCTCAATAAGGATATCATGAGCGGTAACATCGAGTGTATCATCGATGACAAGAGCGGAAATACCTGGATGGGTAACAATGTGGGTATTATGACCGTCAACAACAAAACCAAAGCTTCGTATACCTATCCGTTCCCAGAACGATTCTACAGTGTCTGCCAATTGACCGACGGACGCCTACTTTGGTGCAATTCATCGGGATTAATGTACTTTAACCCCAATGAACTGAAAAACAAAAGCATGTCTAACCAACTGTATATTTCGGATATAGACATCAACTACAATACAGTGGAAATCGGAGAAGAAATTGACGAACAAGTGATTCTGGAAAAACCGATTTATCAGATGGAAGAACTGGAACTGGATCATTCCAACAACAGCATCAATTTCCACCTGACCGATTTGTCGTACAACCAAATGCCAAACAAGATAGAATACCGTATGCTCCCCATTCAAGAAGAATGGAAGCAAAGCTATAAGGACCAAGTGGAATTCAGTAACCTTCGTCCAGGCAGCTACACATTTGAGGTACGCCCTATATCCATCAACAACGAAGATGTGCCTTTGACCCAATTGAACATCATCGTAAACAAACACTGGGCAAAAAGTGGCCCTGCCTATTTCTGTTACCTCCTGTTTATCGGCTTGTTTACCGCATTGGCAGTTTTCTATTTCAGAGCCAAAAATGCACGCCGTAATTTCTACAGACAAAAGGAAACATTACTGAAAAATTCACTTTCAGAAGAAATACAGAACCGAAAAGAAGAAAAGACCATCCACCGTTTGCGTAGTCAAGCCCGATTCAATGTAGCCAAGGAATTGTGTACACCGCTTTCATTGGTAACCGGACCTTTGAAGGAAATGATGGATAACGCCGCATTGCCGGCCAACTTGCAACCGCAAGTCAAAGTTGCTTACAGAAATGCAGTCAGTATGCAGGATTTATGTAACCTGATGTTGGATATTTTTGAACAGGAAGACAAGTCATTGAAATTGAAGGTGGCACCTTATCAATCCTTGAACATCATCAACAGTGCCATTTCTGCTTCAAGCGACCTGCTGAATGTTACACACATCAAACTGCACTATGATAAAGAAAACCAAGTAGACAAGGAAATCTGGATAGACCGCAAGAAAATTGAATACATTTTGCGCAATGTACTTTCCAATGCCTACCGACACATTTCATATTCCGGTAACATTACAATCAAGTCCAGCGTTGAAACCATTGACGGCATAGAATATTGTTGCTACAAGATAAAGGATGACGGAAAGTTCATGATAGAAAAACAGGCCAAGTTTGTGTTGAGCCGTGAAGAAGGAGGCAATGAACTTACCAGCCAAAAACACCCCGACCTAGGAATTATCCTAATGAAAGAATATATCACTGCACATTGCGGTGACATCCATATCGAACAGGACCCTGAAAAAGGTAATTCCGTAACCATCTTTATCCCATTGGGTAAAGAACATTTCAACAAGGTCTATACTACTTTTGTTGAGCCGGATGCAAATTTTGCATGCAACGAAGAGGTAAATCCAGTCATTTTGGCTGAAGAAAAAATGCAGCAGATAGAAGAAGAGGATAATCTGTCCATGTCAACATCGTCAAACGGTGCCAAACCAAAATTGTTGATCATTGAAGACCATAAGGACATCCGCTTCTACTTGAAGGTACTGTTCGGTAATGACTATACCATCTTCATGGCCGAAAACGGCAAGGAAGGTTTGAAGGTTGCCCAAAAAGAAGTACCGGACATCATCCTTACCGATATCATGATGCCGGAAATGGACGGATTTGAAGTAACCCGCATCTTGAAAGAGGATTTGAAGACTTGTCACATCCCTATCATTATGCTTACTGCTTTGGCGGGTGACGGAAATGCAGTCAAGGGATTGGATACGGGTGCCGACGACTACATTCTGAAACCATTCAATGCCGACATCCTGCGTTCGAAGGTGAAACGACTTGTCGAAAACCGCAAGAGCATCAAGCAGGCCTATATGAAGCTGATGCTGGCAAGTGGTGTCCAGGAAGCTGACAAAGAACAAAACACATCAGAAGAAGAAGGACCAAAGGAAGATCCATTTATCAAACAGATATTCGAGATTGTGGAAAGCAATCTCCAGAACCCGGAATTCAGCGTAAAACGTTTGGCCGAAATGTTGAACATGAGCCAACCGACGCTTTACAGAAAGGTGAAGATGCTGACCAACTATACCATCATCGAACTCATCAGAGGCGTGCGTCTGAAGAATGCAGCCGAGTTGCTCCGTACCAAGAAGTACAGCATCCAGGAAGTGTCGGAAATGGTGGGATACAACGATGCACCTACCTTCCGCAAGCATTTCGTGGAATTCTACGGAACCACTCCTTCTTCCTACGCTCACAAAGAAGAGGCCTCCGAGAAAAAAATGATGGGATAGCCCGCGTTTCTCACCGAAAAACACTACCTTTGTGGTCAAATATTTAGGTATAGTATGCAAGATATCAGAAACATTGCCATCATTGCCCATGTAGACCACGGTAAGACTACACTGGTAGACAAGATGATGCTGGCGGGACACTTGTTCCGCAACGACCAGACCAATGGCGAATTGGTGTTGGATAACAACGACTTGGAACGCGAAAGAGGGATTACTATCCTCTCGAAAAATGTATCCATCAATTACAACGGTACCAAAATCAACATTATTGATACTCCGGGCCACGCCGACTTCGGTGGTGAAGTGGAACGCGTGCTGAATATGGCCGACGGCTGTATTCTGCTGGTCGACGCTTTCGAAGGTCCGATGCCACAAACACGCTTTGTGTTGCAGAAGGCACTGCAAATCGGATTGAAGCCGATTGTGGTGGTAAACAAGGTAGACAAGCCTAACTGCCGTCCGGAAGAGGTGTACGAAATGGTGTTCGACCTGATGTTCAGCCTCAACGCTACAGAAGACCAGTTGGATTTCCCTGTCATCTACGGTTCGGCCAAGAACAACTGGATGGGCGAAGACTGGCAGACTCCAACCGACAGCCTTACTCCGCTGCTCGACTGCATCGTAAAGCACATTCCGGCTCCGCAACAGTTGGAAGGTACCCCTCAGATGCTCATCACTTCTTTGGACTATTCATCTTATACCGGCCGTATCGCCGTAGGTCGCGTACATCGCGGTACTTTGAAGGAAGGCATGAACATCACCCTTGCCAAGCGCGATGGTACACTCGTAAAATCGAAAATCAAGGAACTGAATACATTCGAAGGTCTCGGACGCAAGAAAGTGGAATCGGTATCTTCGGGAGACATCTGCGCCATCATCGGTGTAGAAGGTTTTGAAATCGGTGATACCATCTGCGATTTCGAAAACCCGGAAGCATTGCCACCGATTGCCATCGACGAACCAACCATGAGCATGTTGTTTACCATCAACGACTCACCATTCTTCGGCAAGGAAGGCAAGTTTGTGACTTCACGCCACATTCACGACCGTTTGCAGAAGGAATTGGACAAGAACCTCGCTCTCCGTGTACGCAAGACCGAAAACGAAGACGGTAAGTGGATTGTATCAGGTCGTGGGGTATTGCACCTCTCTGTTTTGATCGAAACCATGCGTCGTGAAGGTTATGAATTGCAAGTGGGCCAGCCACAGGTAATCTTCAAGGAAATAGACGGTGTGAAATGCGAACCGATTGAAGAATTGACCATCAGCGTGCCGGAAGAGTTTGCCAGCAAGATGATTGACATGGTA
>JAEIGA010015025.1_pt1 | contig 11790 bp, 11 predicted proteins | sample 9270691 | NCBI WGS metagenome assembly JAEIGA01 (sample SAMN17057246, study PRJNA624740) | gut metagenome | biome: biome; isolation source: fecal sample | host: Bos grunniens | place: China: Xizang | collected 2019
TAAAAATAAAAGAAATATATAATTATGGGAAAGAAAAAATCAAATGGTATTACGATTGCAAATCTGATATCTGTATTAGGATTTGTCGCCTTTGTGATTTTAACATTCTTAGGCTATTACATGCTTGAGAAAGGCGATTTGTTTAACACTATTTTACTTAGCATAGTAAATAGTATAGTCGTTTTATTATTAATCTATTTTATGATTCATGCAAAAACAGCCAAAAACGACTCGAAAAAATGGTTTATTAGTGAAATGATATGTTTAGCTGTTTATATTGGATTTATTTCATTTTGGGCAGCAAAACCTATTTTTCACACAGCAAGTGTAATGTTAAATGAAAATGAACTTGCAACAGCTGTAGAAAACGATAAAAAAGAAATAACAGACATATTCACTTTATATGAAACAGAAGAGTTAAAATTAAATAGCACAATGTATGATTCTAGATCTAATCTACATCATTTACCTAATATAGTAGCTAATGATGATGTTGCAGCAGATAAACTTAACAGATTAGGTTTAGGAAATAATAAAAGTAAAAGTCTTAAAACGTCTTTTAGTAATAATGAAATTGATAGAGCCTTTTATAACAGAGATTCCTTATTGAGAGAAGACCTTTTAGGTGATAGTTATATTCAGTACAAAGCAGACATATTGAATAAAATTAATTCCATAGAACAGTCTGTCAAAAACATGGAGTTTACTAAACTTATTGAAAATGCTGAAGAATTAGTCTCTATAAATACTGAGGTAGCTGAGCAATTATCAAATAAGTCTAATAATCAAGCTAGATTCGAAGTAAAACGGATTCCAGGAAACAATAAAATTCAAGTATCATTTTTGGCTTATAAATATAATAAATCGCCAGAATTAATTCTTCAAAACTTACTTGCAAATGAAGTAACTGCTAATAGCAAAAAAACATCCAGTTTTTCTGCTCTTGGGTTAGTATTTATACTTCTTTCTCAATTACTATTGTTGGTAACATATTTTTGTGTTAGAAGGACTCTTGCAGTGCCTATAGGTCCTGATAGAACTAACGATGGTGGAATAGCTTTATTTGAATAATTAAAATTAATACTATCATGTGCAATAATATTATTAGACCAGATTTACCTCCTTTAAGTCCAACATTAAGGAAACGATTAATTGAAAATGTGGATAGAATTGAATTAGAGTATATTATTCATTATCTACAAACAAAAGAAATTACAGAAGCTGAGTTAAGTCATATGTCAGAAGAAAGAAAACGATTAGTTGAGGATAAACTCAATGAGTTGCTTCATGCTCCTGACCCGCAGGAACAGGCTGACTGGACTGATATTCAAAACCTGATTACTTCTAATGGCCCCCAAAATATTTTAAAAAGGAAATTAGAAACATATATTCAAAAATATCAAGAGTTTCTTCCTTCTGGTAATCATCTTGATGAAGCACAAAAAAAACTAAATGAGATAGCATCATCAGAGATGGCAGAACAGGAAAAAGCTGATTGGAGTAAAATTCCTGCAGAAATACCAACTTCAGTGACAGATATAAAGGCGTATATTGGAAAATTAAATGAGTATTTACGCAAATATCTAATGTATGGTGAAAATGCTTTTAATGTTGCGAAGGCAATAAATCTAAAGCAAAGGGCATTAGAATCGATTGAAGATTTGGAGTATAAATCTATTGATTGGTTCAGATATTCATCCGTTTTGAGATACCTACGTGAGCATCCAAGCACAAATCATTTTGAAGAGTTAGATGATGCGTTATGGGGATTAACTAATAGCCCTATTTCGTTAGAAAAATTAGAACGTTTCATTGAAGATATTAATAGCATAGAAAGTATTCCCCAAAGCACGCATTTATCACAAGCAAATGCAGCTTTAAGTGCATACTCATCTTGGCAACCTATTGCAGACAGACGTGATATTATTGAAGTAAAAGATTTTATAGATAGAAATGACGAATCTCCTCTTCTTGATGCTGCGAATATATTACTTAGAGAATTAAAGAAAGAAGAATTTGTTCTCATAGAACATAATCCTTCAGCATATAGTGCAGCACGTTGCACATCCCTAATCAATGCTGGTATATTTACGATTAGAGAATTGGAAAATAAAGGATTAATTACACAAGATTCATTTAGGAGATTAGCTGGAGTTGAACGATTTAAGCAACAAAATCCCGTTGATCCTAATCGTTATAAGAATCCTGATGAAAAAGAGGATGATGATGTTGATACGACAGACGTCTTCTTCTTCGGTATTCCATCAACAGGAAAAACTTGTATTTTGATGGGACTTTTATCATCTAATTCTTTTGTATGGAATCAACAAATAGCCGGTGGGTTATATGGCGATTTATTAAAGAATTATTGTGATGAAGGCATACTACCAGACAGAACACAGGGTAGTTTTGTCGCAAAAATTCATGGTAAAATTTATGATGATGATAATAATGTTCATCATATAAATCTCATTGAAATGTCTGGTGAAGAGTTTGCTGTACATATTTCAAGAAATGAAAAACATATTCCTTCATTTGATGAAATGGGTACGAATGCTACACAAATATTGAAAAATAATCATAAAAAAATATTTTTCTTCATAATAGATCCGACTACAGAACTTTGTGTATTTAATAGAGAGGTTGAAACATGTGATGAGGATGGTAATGTTGACACAGAAACCCAAACTATTCGTGTTAGACAAAGTTCTATATTAAAAGGAATGATGGATTTATTAGAACTTGATTCAAATAAAGAAATAATGGATAATGTGGATGCATTGCATTTTATAGCAACAAAAGCGGATACGTTATATGCCGAAGGTTCACCAGATGAGGTAGCAAGAGAATTAATCGTAGGCAGATATGGACAGTTATTAAGACCTGCATTGGAATTATGCTCCCCCAGTAACTATGAAATAAACCCTGCGACAAATTTTAAACCTCGTTTATATACGTTTAGTTTGGGTAAATTTTATGCGGGTGGTGTATACGATTATGACTCAACAGATTCTGAAAAAATATTATCTGTTATTCGTAAAAACACACGAAGTGTAAAACCACATAGTTTCAACGAAAAGATTAAAGCGTTCTTTAATAAAGAAATATTATAATATGGCACAAATATCATTTAGAATATTGGGTAATCCTACATCATCTGGTGGGTATACACCACTTATCTCTAAAGGAGAACCTCTGGAAGCAGATAAAGTTGAGATACCATATCCAAGTTATACTACCGATAGTGAATGTTACGGTCTTAAAATCTATCAAGATGTCGTAAGTTATGCCTTGTATACAAATCCTGTATCGATAACAAGTTTTGATGGAAATAGAGGTGCGGCTTTAAATATATACATATATATACCTAAAGGATATGTTGCTACCTATGAAGGTAATGAAGCTAGCCCCAAACAAATTTTAGATAGACTAAATGAGGAATTTTATACTCAATTTATGACTATGAAAGGTGGTGTTGGCTCTGCCACATGGAGTTATAAAACTCAGACAATTGAAGAATTTTCTGAAAGTAAAGCATTGTTTGTGGATATCATTAATGAGTATACTTTGCAGGAAAAGAAACAAAAAAATGTAGTCATGAATGGGTCTATTGGAGATTATGCAAATGTTGTTGTTGGCAGCAGGAATAATATTGAAAAGTTAATGTTAGACCCATATTATGTGCAGTTAAGTTCGTATGATAGACTTATTATTGTAGAAAATGGAGAAACAAATGTTGATACACTTCCTTTAGTTATCCCTCGGCCCAAAATATATAAGTTATATATTAATAATAACTTTAGTGGTCGTCAAATAAAATCTGATTCAGAAACTATAACAACAGAATATAAGTCTCCTAATAGTTATAAAATTGCAGATAATTATAGTTTTACATTGCGAGAAGTTAAAGAAGGAAAGTTTGCTGAAAAAGTAAGAATAGATGATATTAATGAAACTGTACATTGTATTGTTCCAGAAAAGGATAAAGTAACAGAATGGTCGCTTGTTATTAAAGTTGATGGTAAACTAGCAGAACAAGCATTTAAAGAAAAATTGTATAATACGATACAAGTTTATATCTCAGGTAACATTAAAAGAATAGAGTCTGGTAAAATTATATTTGTTGGTGCTGAAATTGAAAAACAATGTATCATAAGGAATAAAGAACAAGATGGTTATGTTGTTGCAGAATGTCGAGACTCTTCTAATAAAACAATAACATTAGCATATACCAAGAAAGTTGTGCCGCAAAAAACTCTTGTGCATACGACGTCTTACAATGATGATTGCTCAACTCTACCCAAAATTGCGAAAGAAACTAATTCTAAAATTAAGATTAGTTTATTAGATAAGGTTAATGAATATTCTGAATCAGACTTTAAGGGAACTAAAATTATTATAACACATGGGAAGCAAACAGTTATTATTCCATTTTGTTTGAAATCTTCCGAAGATGTGGGTAGCCGTTTGTTTGAAGATACAATAAACATTGAGCCTTTTATTGCAGATAAAATTTTAAATAATATTATAGCTGTAAAATCTAAGAACTTTACTTTTGGATTTAAAAAAGTTCCTAAGAAAAATATAGTTGAATTATCTCCTAAAAAATTATCTTTTACAAATAGAGTTAGAAAGAAATGGTGGTTTAAAGCACTCATGATATTTGTTTTGTGCTTAATTTCAGGTGCAATGGGATTCTACGCTCATATTCAATTGTTACATCACAAGAAAGAGGCAATAATAATCAAAGATTATAAGCTTTTTGACGGATATCTTCTTAATGGTAAAGTCTATAAGAATGATGGTTCTATTATCGGTCATATGTTAGAATCCAATATTTATCGAAACGAAAATACAGACGAAGAGATTTATGGTGTGTATAATCATGGCAAGAAAGTATTAACAATTGGGACGGGTGAGTCTCAAAGGGGTACGCAGTCAGAAAAAACTGAAGAACATCAAACTACCAGTAGATCCGAAAATACAACTAGCACTACACCTCCTGATCAAACAGATCTACAATTGCAAGCTAAATCAACAGAGTGGTTGAATAAAATTAAAAGTGGGACTATTGAATTTGATGAAATTGACCAATGCATACAATGGACAACGAAGAATCCTAATGCACCAAACGCAGGGCTAATTAAAAGTTATTGCGATAAAATTAATAGAGTAAAAGATTTTATATTATCAATAACTTGTAACTCTGAATATGACGATGTGATAAACAGAGCATTTAAATTAAACTCAGAATGTTATATAGAGCCAAGAGAAGATCTTAGACCTTATCGTACTATTTTGCAAAAGTTTATACCTACAAATGATGTAACTAAAGAGTCTATAGAACAACAAATTTATAAAATTTGCTCAGAAAACGATAATAATCACATAATTTCATTTAGCTATATTAATAATCTAAAAGAATGAAATATATTAAATTATTTGTACTAACAATTGTTATAATTGGTGCTATAATTGGATTAAAAGCAATTATTACTAGCACTAATAAATCAGATGTGGTGGTAGATCCTATTGCAGAGGCTCATTATCAGAAGCTATCAAATAAATTTAAAAAAGAATGGGAGCAAATCACAACATGGGATAAAACATTATTTGAATCTCAACATAAAGAGTCTGAGGATGAATATGGTTTAAATAGAATTGAAGAGAGTCAACGTGACAATCTTTCCAAACTAATTCATTCTTATGCTTTAGATGCTGTCAGTGAAAACTTAGTGAATTTATATAAATCTACTAAGTATAACGAATCTGCCGTCAAGCATAATCTGAATGGGTTAACAGTAATTTCAAAACATCCTGATTACTCTAAAAATGAGAAGATTATAAAGATGAGAGATATTGATAAAACTTATCGTGACATATTATCTTTTATAAGGAACATCAAAAATTCATCATCTTCACGATATACAAATCAGATGGAGTTTGTTGCCTCATCAGAAAATAATGTATCATGGTATTCATTCTCTTCACTTAAATCTTTTGATGTGAATAAGCGAGATAGATGGAGAGAAAATAACAACTATAAAGAATATCTTATAAATAATATAGATTTAAAGGATGGTCTTAATTCTATTTCTTCATATATAGAGGTTCATAGAACTTCTTATTATAATGCTGTTGAAGATCAAATTAAAAATAGATTTAAAAACAAACCCCGCATTAGTGGAGATTACTCAAATAGAGCCCGCAATTTAAGTAAAGAATATGCTGATAGCATAATTACATACGAACAGTATCATGATAAACTAACTTCTTTAAAACAGGAATTGGATAAAGAATACGTTTCGGTTAAAAACAAACATGATTCAGAAAAAAGAATTCTGAAGAAGTGTATTGATTTGTATAAAGAGCAAACTAAAAATAATCCTTTTGTTTCTTTCCAATCCCAATATAATAACTCAATACCCAAGCCATCTATATGAAGCAAAAAGTAATAATATCATTAATTTCAATATCATTGTTTAGTCCGTTATCATCAATCAGTGCGCAGTCTGTGGATAGCGTAATGGTTGATGTGTTACAAAGTAGTGATTATGAGATTAAGATTGAGGAGCAACGGAATAGCATCATTACTCTTCAGAAAAGTATCGATAAGTTGCTATCAGAAAATGAAAGTCTAAAAAAACAAGTAGATAAAAAAAATATAAAATATTTAAGGAGTCAAATTGATTCTTTGAATAATTCCGTTCTGATACTTAGAGACTCTATATCTGTTGCCGAAAATGCTACGCAAGATTTAAAAATTAAATTAGATGCGACAAATAAAGAGATTCTTTTGCTGAATGATAAAATAGCTATATTGTCGAATATAAAAGATATGTATATACAATCTCAGATAGATGAAGTGAATCATTATTTGGCAAAACCTTATAGCGAATTATCAGACTCTATATTTGCCAATTATATAAGGATACTTAGCCCTATTTCAGATACTGATGTAATAGTCAAAGATTTAATAGTGTTGTTAGAGCTAAAGCGTCGTAACTTTAATGAATATGAGGATATTGATAATTGTCTAACTAATAATACTTATTCAAAACAATTATCACAAGAGCTTGATTGTAGAATAGACTCTTTAATTAAGCAATCAAATCCAGTGCAAGCAAATGAACTTAAACTATTAAAAGAAGCTATTGCTGCATACCCACGGGCTATATCTGAATTTCAATTTATTGTAAGGGCAATTCGCGATCAAGTAGATTACATGAGAGTAGAGATGCCTTCTGCAAAAGAAATAGAAGATGCGAATTCTGCGGCAAAATTGGTTGTGGATAACAATAAGATTCGACTTGAACGAAGTTATAAATATTCAATTAGTAAGGTTCCAAGGTTGAAAAATCAATATGATAAATATTTAGAAACAATCACTGTGAATTCGTTGTCAAAAGATGCTGTTTTGATTGAAGAAGAGATATTGTCACTTTTAAATAATTAACAATATGGATGTTTTATTAAAAGAATCCGACATACGTCGAAACTCTGAGATAGAAGCTACACAGCTTTATTCCGATATGTTAGAGCATGTTGATACCTCCTATCACATCCTTGCAAAAAAAAGAGTTAGCGGTAATAATTTTGCGTGGGAAATTCCAACGGAGTTAGGTGTTTCGTGGCATAAATTAGGTAATGCAAGTGATATTGAGAAACATGATGTTTATGATATTATAAAATCTTGTAAAAAGGAATTTAAGAAAATATCTAATCAGTTAAGTGACACCATTATTAATGCTGTTTTTGCCACACCAAATGATAATGAATATATTTTTTATTCAATCAATGGAGAATCAAATCAGATAAAAGTTATTATTACGGCTTGGGGCTATTCGTTTCCTGCAAAAACTAGAGGAAAAACTATTTCAATATCTGAACAGATTAAATCTGCACCACAACATGTCATAGTTACATTTACTGTAGATGGGAAGCCGGTTAATGATTTGGCTTTTAATATAAAAACTCCCAATGGTTTGACGAAATATTTTAAAACGGATGAATTAGGACAAACAGATTTATTAAATAATAAGGTTGGATCTCTTATCAAGATTGAAGTCCCTATGTATAGTGCTATTTTTGACCTTAAGGTTGAAAAAGGCACAAAAGAATATTTTTTTGATATCAAACCTATTATTATTGAATCAGAGCCTGAACCTATCAATGATATTATGCAGCAGGTTATAATTAAATTGCTGCAAAATGGTGAACCTTTGAAACTACATATGTTCAATATTGAAAATGAAAGTGGGAAGAATGAACGTTATCAAACAGATGTGGAAGGTAAATCTGACATCTCACTCCGTAAAGTAGGAGCAAAATTTAAAATATGGGTTAATGATAATAGTTCCTATTCTAATTTAGTAGTAAAAGAAGGTGTTTTAGAATATATATTCAATGTTGAATCAATAATCGAGATTCCTAAACCAACTCTCCAAGATGTTGAAGTTGTTATTCTTCAAAATAACACCCCTATAAGTAATATACCTATTTCAGTTACTTATAATGAAAAGATGTCTGAGAATTATTTAACAGACGAAGGGGGACGATTAAAATTATTTAGTCAAGATGTTGGTTCATTGATACAGATTCATGTACTTAATTATAATGAAAATTTCAATTTTGAGGTAAAAGAAGGTATAAAGGAATATGTATTTGAACTTACCCCAAATATTCTAACGAAGGAGCAGAACGTTGTTGCTGTATTTCTACAAGATGGACAAGCAATTAATCTATTAGATGTCCTAGTGCGCAAAACGGATGGGCCTTCAATTAGATATACAACAAATGATATTGGCCAAATTTATTTATCAAACCAAAAAGTAGATACCTCCTTAATATTAGAAGTACCCCAATTTTACACAAGTTTTGACTTAGTAGTAGAAGAGGGTGTCGAAGAATATTTTTTTAATTTAGAGAATACCCCACCTTTGCCTAAGAAAATTAAATCAAGATGGTGGCTAAACTTATTAGAAATATTGGTTTTAATGATATCATTGATATTATCCTGTTTAGCTTGGCCATATGTTTGGAATATTGCTAACGAAATTGTTAATAGTGTAATATAATGGAAACAGTTTATTTATATATTTATATCATAAATATTTTTACGTTCTTTTTGTACGGGTATGATAAACATTTGGCTGTATACAACAAGTGGAGGATTCCAGAATTTATTCTTTTGTTGTTTACCGTGTTAGGAGGTGCTTTTGGTGCCTTAATGGCTATGGGCTTGTTTAAACATAAAACTCAAATATACAAATTTAGAATTATCACATCAATTGTCCTGATAATAATGATAGCAATAGCTCTGATTTATGGGTGGGTAACAAGAATTTAATGGATATCGCCCAATAACATTCTCATGAAAGATGGATACTAATTTTGACGTAAATTCAATATGGGAGGCTGTGTTAAAAAGACGTGATATTTTTGAAGTAAATGACTTTATTCAAGAATATCCATGGATAGATAATGCATATTCCCTTTTTCAAGAACTTAAGGAGGAAGAACTTAAATTGATACCGATAAATCATTCATCTCGATGTTTGGCATTAATAGAATCAAATATTTTTTCTGTTGATGAACTTGTTGAAGGTGGAATGCTGACAAAACAATCATACGAAAAAATACTTAATAAGGATAAATTCCTATTTTGTCATCAGTTCAAATATCCTAATGACTATTATAACTTTACGAACTATAATGAAGATGTGACGGTTACAGATGTATTTTTATTTGGAGTAGGGCATTATGAAGAACGAATGTCAATCTTGCAAGGTATTTTAACTTCAAGTTTGTTCAAAGTTGATAATCAAGGAGCATTTGTAGAACATTTTCATTTTTATAGCGAAGAAGGATATCTATTTCATGAACTGATTAATACGCCTTCATGGTTTACACCTATAATAAGTGGGACAATTAAAAACAATTGTTGTATAAACTTTATAGCTCCATCTTTTGATTTTACCACAAATTGTATAACTAACAAATCTATAGGTGATACAGTAGAGGCTCAAATCTTAAAAAATAATCACAAAAAAATTTTTTTCTTCATAATAGATCCGACTACAGAACTTTGTGTATTTAATAGAGAGGTTGAAACATGTGATGAGGATGGTAATGTTGACACAGAAATCCAAACTATTCGTGTTAGACAAAGTTCTAGATTAAAAGAAATGCTAGATTTATTAGAACTTGATTCAAATAAAGAAATAATGAAAAATGTTGATTCTGCGCATTTTATAATGTGTAATGCCGAAAAACTATCAGAAACTGGATACCATATGATAAAAGAATATTATCATATTCATATTAGAATACTTCATGATATTTGCAAATACTTTAATATAAATAAACAGAATAAACATATGCCTAATTTTTATCCTTTTAGCTTAGGCTCATTTTTTACAAATGATGTGTATGAGTATGATTCTTCTGATTCTGATAAAATCTTAGAAACTATTTATAATCATTGCACAAAACAAAATATGTCGAATGGAATTCTCTTCCAGATTAGAGAAAAAATAACGAGTCTTAAAAGCTTATTGGATAGAATGTATAAAGGAACGTTGAACAATTATGACAGATTACCAAATTGTAAGTAACCTAATCATTGGCGACTATCGCACAGTCAAGGATTTCTTCTTTGTGCGGTGCAGACCGATGTTGATATACATTGGGCAGTACTTTTGTCAGTATAAACATACTCCGGAGGAACTTATAGGGGAGTTTTATGAGTTCCTTTCGGCAGACGATTGGCATAAACTAAGGATATTCAAATATACTTGCTCATTGAATTCGTATGTGACAATTATCGCATCACGCTATTTCCAAAATAAACGTGACAAGGAATTATTATCATTAGATGAGAATATTGCTCTTGTTAAGAATTTGAAAGGTGATAGTTCAGAAGATTTTTTCTTTATGGAAGACTTTAATAAAATTATTGGAAGATTGCAACCTTTTGATAGATTCTTAGTCCAACGCATTCTTATAAATGGAGAAAAACCTGGAGATATTTTGGATGAGGCAAAAGTTTTAATGGCAAAAGATGGAAGTATAAGCACAGAGGCTAAAACGGATGCCCAATTTGCTGGATATGTTTACACTCGTTATAATCGAGTGCGAAAAGGATTAAAAAAACAGATGATTGCAATAGGATATGGAAACTAATACAATTCAAATTAGCAACTTCGAACTACTCGGTCGGGTGCTTGATGGTAAAGCAAGCTCAAAGGAGCGAAAGGCAGTGTTGCTCAACATGTCAGATGCAGTCTTTGAAGAGTGTTTTATGGTTGCTTTACGAGCAACAACATTGTTTAATGAAAAAGTTGAGGCTTATGAAACAGTTCAATAAAATATCAGATGAGGAATTAGCTGCATATCTTGAAAGTATGCTTTCAGATAAAGAATCGGCAACAGTTGATGCAGCAATGGATATTGATACACTTGAGATACTGAATGTATCCCGTAGGGCTATTGATGAGTTTCCGTCGGACAATGTTATTTCACTTCCGTCTTGGGAAAATGTTGCAATAGCTTCAATACAGCCAATGTATGAGCCATTAGCTATGGCTGGATTCTTAGGTGATAGTAATGCTGATGAAACAGCAGATGAGAAGGTAGAAGAGGATAATTAGTAATGAGCCGTAAAGTTGAAGAATTAAAGCAAAGTATCAATAAGTCGGTTATGATTTACATATTCGGCTGTTGTTGTTTTGTAATGGTTGCTTTGGCTTCTTTATGGTTTGGATACTATGTAATACGTTATCATAGTGA
>JAEIGA010015026.1_pt1 | contig 11790 bp, 1 predicted proteins | sample 9270691 | NCBI WGS metagenome assembly JAEIGA01 (sample SAMN17057246, study PRJNA624740) | gut metagenome | biome: biome; isolation source: fecal sample | host: Bos grunniens | place: China: Xizang | collected 2019
ATCATGTCAGATCCTACATCTATTGAAGGTTCTCCGTCAATACTATTAAACGTTTTCTTTTCCCAAGTTTTAAATTGGTATTCTTTTTTTAATTGCATGATGGAGTCATATACCGCATCTTGTTTACTTAAACTAAATAAAATGGATAAAGCAGTGTCAATATCAGCTCCTGATAAACTATTTATTAAAGCTTGATAAGTCATGGGGTCTCCACCATTAAATCTATATTCACATGTCATATTATTCGCATTTTTCTGTTATTATACCATCTGCAATAAGTTGTTTAACTTTATTGGAAATCTTCATATTTCTTTGTATTGCTCCTGTATTTTCATCTAAAAGATCTTTCATATATTTAGAAAAACCAAGTCCATTATCATTCATTGTTTGAGTAAAACGTTCAGACCTTTTAAGAATTTCTTCAAATTGTAAAAGAAATTCATTACCAACAAAATCAGATGTTCCTAATTGTTTTGCTTTAAACATTTCTTCAGCAATCATATCAGCTACAACCTCTTCCACCACATCCTGTTCAGAGTAATGTTTATAAGTTTGTTTATGTTTATTGTATTGATACTGATAGTTTTTATGTTTAACAAAAGAATCAACAATTTCTTGATATGCTTGAAAATCTTTGACTTTCAAAACTCCTAAGAAAATATGTGATAATTCATGGAATAGATCTTGAGCATTAGCATTGCTAGTATTAATATAAATTTCTCCATTATATACAAAGGCTCTTACAACATCAAGTTTATTTTCTAAACCTAAATTTTGTTCTTTGCTCATTAATTCTAATTCACTTCGAGTAATAGATTTAATACCAATACCAAAAGTTGTATTAAAATAATTAATTGCAGCATCTAAGTTTTGATCTATGAAATCTTGAATTGTTAAATCTCCAAGAGTTCCCTCGATGCTAACATTAGTTCCATTATTATTTAAATATTTTAAGTAATATTTTTTTGGACCAGTTCTATATTTTTCTTCTTTTTCAACTAGATAACTTACTGTTTTGCTATCATTGATTTGCTCAATAACTTCTTGTACTATATCCTCGTTATCTTTTAAAAACTGTACATAATCTTGACCTCGTTGTAAATGGTCATGTGTTAAATATATAAATGCTACAGCTTTTTCAGGAGAATCTAAAGTGGTAATATTTTTTATAAATCCTAATTGTGTATGGAAATAATTAATATCATTAGACATTAAGTTATTTACATATCCCGAAAAACTTTTTTCAGTAAAACGACTAGGAAGTTGAAGATCTAATGTAGTTATAATTTGACCTTCTCTAATTCCTTTCATTTCCAATTCAACTTTTCTCGGTCTACCTTTATGTTGTTTAATAGTCCATAAACCACATTCTTTTAACGTATCTTTGTTTGCATCAATAAATTGTTTTGCATACATTAAATCCGAAAAAGTTTTCATATATGAATTTGGAGAAATAATACTTCTGGACACTGCATAGTGTGTATGACCATCCTTATGATATTCATAAATATAAAAACCTTTATAATATTCAGTTGGAGTAAACAAAGGTTTATGAGCATAACTAAAATCATATATTTCTCCAATAGATGACCAGTTATTTAATCTTAAAGTTACATATGAAGGTTTTTCTTCTACAGTAGGTTCAGCTTCAATTTCATACTTAGCAGATACTCTAAATTTTTCATCCATTTCTATTACTGCTGTATGAATAGTACCACTGTCTCCTGCAACTTGTATTGTACCATCTCCCCATAACTCTTTAAATTTATATCCTAATTTCTTGGCAGCATCCTGATATCTTTTTGGTAAGTCTGGGTTAGTTGGTAAAATACGAGTTTGATATTGATTCTGAATTACTTCAGATAAAACCGAAACAAGTTTAGTTTCTTTCTTAGGTTTTTTAAGTATTTTTTCTCCTTTTGTAGAGTTTTTTACACGAGCTTTAATTAACTTAACATCAGATGCAAATAACTGTTCTAATATTAAATTAAGATTATCAACATCTAAATCTTTAAATTGATTGAGAGTGTATTTTTTACCGAAGTCCTCAAAAAAAGTACTTAACACTTCATACAAACGTTTTTTATCTAAAACCCAAGTATTATTTGTGCTGTTACTTTCTTTAATAGATTCTAATTCGATTTGTAAATCTGATTTATCTCCCACATCAAAAACTTCTCCAGTAATTTGATGTAGTACTTTATTGATTATTCTAGTTGGATTATATAACTTATTTCCTACCTTAAAGGTGTTATATGCTTTTTTGTTTACTAAGAAATTTGAAATAAGTTGTTGTATAGTCTTATGATGCCTGATAGCAATAACTTTTAAATCTTCTTCGAATTCTTTTAAACTATCATCCAATTCATTTCTTTGTATAAATTTATCAAGAGATAATCTAATAGACTTATGTTTAAAGAATTTTTCAGCATCATAAATATTATTAATAATGAATATTTCTTCTCCATTAGAATTTTCAATACGACCTTTATAAGAAACCCCGCTAAATTGAGCGCTACGACATTTTAATAAAGTATATTTATATTGTAAATCTACAGGAAGATTATATTTACTTAAATCTGGATACATAGTGATAAGATCTGATATAGAAGTATTACTAACTATTTGATGTTCTTCTACAGTTTTATTAGTAACTTTTTGTACCTTAGCAGCCCTAAGTTGGGCTGCCAAAGTACTTCTATCTTCTTTATTCAATTGAGAAATAAATTCAGCAATTTGGTCTAAGTTAATAGATTGAGTTTCATCAACTACTCCTATTTCTCGTGGAGTAAGAGCTTCTACTTTATTAGTGTCTGAATTATAATTAGTTATTTGTAACTTAATTTTACAAGGCATATTAACAATCTTTATAAACAATTAATTTACCAGAACTTGAAAAATCTATTAAAATCTTTTTAATTCTATCCAATATATCATCAGTCACTTCGCCGTCAAAATTAATAGCTGAAAACATTTCAGCAATTTTAGCCATCATAGGCATTTCAAATGGACAAAATTCTGCAAAATTTTGTAAGCGTCTAAGTCTACTTTCAGTAGATTCATGACCATCTTTAGCCGGAATTAATTGATAAACCTCATACTCATTTGAGTTGGCGTTATACTGTTTAATGATATATCCTTCTACTGGATCATTAACTTTAATAAATTTATCAGTTCTAAATCTTTCCGCTCCAGTACTAACAATAGGAGCAGCATTAATATAATAATCAATCATTTCATAATCCTGTAAGGTGTTGAAATCATAGTCTTGCTCACCAATAAAAGATAAATAAGTATTTAAAATACTATCTTTATTTGAACAAGCTTTAAAGGTTGTAGTTAAACGTTCAGCACCATATTGATTAGTATTAACTAAAATATTATATAATTGAAGTATATCAGCTATAGAAAGTCCAGTTCCTTTGTAATTCGCTACTTTTTCAAACGCAGCCATACCGCGTAAGATTTCATCATATCCTTGACGTGTAGCTGTTGTTACATTTGGATTCAATAAATCTATATCAGTTGCTAATATATCTCGTTGATTTTCTGGAACTTTTTGTAGATGTGCTACTAAAGGATTATTTGCATGATTATCTTTTAAATCATCCAAGAATTCATGTTCTACCCAATGTTTAAATGTAGCAATTCCTTCAAAAGTAGATAAATCAATCTTATCAGTTAAAATATTACTAAAATGTGAATTAAAACCTTCAATAGATTTATCTAAAACAATAATTTTACCTAAGTTTTTGGCAAAATTTACTGCGTTCAATTTGTCAACATATCTAATTATACCTCTTAATTGTTGATCGGACAAATATTCTATATTTGCCTCTTGAATTAGCTTATTAATCAATCTACTTTTTGATGATAAAGTTTGTTTAGATACGGCTAAAGCTTTTAAACAGTTAATAATTTCTTTATAGTGAGGAATTTCTTCCATCATGTCTAACACATTTAAAGTTCCCTTAATAATATGATTATAGTTAATCATATCTTCTCTATACTGTTTATCAGTTAAATATCGGTAAACATCAAATGATCTCATTAAACCTTTCTCATACGCTGTTCGTAAAGCTTGTTCTACAGTATCTCTAGATAACATTGAGTTATTATCAACAATTCGATTAATTACTTTTTCTAAATATCGTCTAGCCTTGTCAATTTTGTTTGGATCTTCAGAATCGGTAAACATTTGATCAGGATTTATACCTAAAGATTTTTCTCTATTAAGAATAACTTTTGCCATAGAATCAAATCTTTTCAGTAATCCTAATTCATCAGTAGGTAAGCCTTGGTTAAGTCCTAACCACGCAGAAGCAATTCCTGAAATTTCAGTTGCTAAATCATATATCTTTTTAAACTCTTCAGCATCTGCAAGCATTTCAGATATTGATGAATATTTTGCAGAAACATTTCTTAACTTATATACAATATTTTGACAGTATTGTAAATAAGTATTAATTTCCATATCTCTAGAGTCTAAAATTTCAGTTAAGTCTAAATTAGGATTACTTAAACTTTCTAAGATAAAACCTTGCATTAAGGTATCTAAGTCAATTAAATCATCCTCAGTTAGATTTTCTTCTATACGAATTTTATCAGCAATTTCATCATACAAAGCATGATTTTCTAAAGCTCGTCTGACAAAATCAGATTTTTTTGTTTTAGTTTCTACTTTATCCCCTGTTGTTTCATCAATATCCCATTCTGATACACTACCATGTAAAAATGAATATGATTTAATTTTTCCCATAGCTAAATTGATAGCTTGATTAGGACTATTTTTTAAATCACTATCTTGGAACATATTAGAATTAGACATTGAATCAATGAATTCAGATGCAGGACTAATCATAAATGATACAATATCATCAAAATTATAACCAGTCATGATTAAATAGACATACATTCTAGCAAAATTACTACCTGCATTAATTTTTGCTAATATCAACTCTTTAGCATTATCGGTTGCTGCTGACAGTAATTGAGAAATTAACTGGTCTACATAAGCATACTCAGCATCGCCTAAAGTTACACCAAACTCATTTAATAAAGCAGTTTTAATTTCTTGATCGTATGGATTTAAATCAGGTAAAATGTTAGTAGTTTTACCTTCTTTATTAAGTTTATGTAACTCTTTGTTACTTAATTTAGCACGACCAGCAACACGTTTTAAATTAGTATTAAATTGTAAACGACTTGCTTTACCTTCTTTAAGTAATTTAGTCCAATAATAATATGCATTGAACCAAACTTTTTCTCCGTTAGCTGCTATACTAATCACATTTTTACCTACAATATTTTGATATTGCATTACATACTTAGTTAAAGGATTAAGCATGTTTAAAGTTGCAGCCTGCTCTCCTTTAGGAGATTTCTCAGCAGCTTTTTGTAAAGTTTTCATTGTAATAGCAGTATAGCCTTGGTCTCGATTTCTAACATCATGTGATACAGCATAAATATTAGCAGATGCTACATTCTTATACGCTGCTTCCGCTACATTTTCTGGAATTACATAATGAATATGTTGATTTAAAATATCAATAATCTTATCCATTTTTGGAGAATCTGGAACTCTATAATTAATAGCTCCATTAGCTTTATTAATCTTTTTAATAAGAGATACAAAGGCTTTAAGATTCTCAATTCTAGCTTCGTAAGATATTGGTTGTAAATTATTATCAGAATTTCTTAAAATTACTTCAACCTCAGCTGTAACATCAATACCATCGTCCGATTTACGTAAAGTAACTTTTTCTGGTGTTGGTAATTGTTTACTTATAGTAAGTGTTTCTACAGATGTAAAATCAAATAAAGGACTCCACTGTATATAATTACCATTACCATCATAAGACTGTCCCATTATATAGGCTTTATCAATATCATAGTCAGATCCTTGTAAATAAATTTGGAAATGGGATACATAAGCCATATTTTTTGTATTTTCAGTCCATCCAACACATTTCATAGTCATGAATGATTGTAGAGTCTGTGCTGGAATACGAGATGCAATAAATTTCAAAGAGTCTTGGAAAGATACCCATTTTTTATGTGCTTCTCGCTGATAAAAGTCTTTCTTTAATGCGGCTAAATTCGCTTTATTAGTCTTAATAGAACTATCAAAACTATCTAACTGTGCTTGTATAAATTGTTTATGGTCTGGATGTATATATCTGTTCTCCATAAACCATCCGAAATAACCTCGAATAGTGTTAATTTGGTTCAGATATTTTTCTCCATTAAGAGGATTTAATTCTATAAATTTATAATTGTCTTGAGAATATATATCAGTTAATAACGAACCGATTTGTTTATGCGCGTCAGCTTCATTACCGTAAAGTTTAACCAAGTCATCTTTACGAATAATTTGATATAAAGTATTAGTAGTATAATATTCTTGGTTAGTTTTCTTGTTAATGGATTTAGAAGTTAATTTAAATCTTTTAACAAAATCAATACGTTTTTGAATAATATTTCCTTTAATACGATATTGCTTTTCATCGACATCTTTACCTGATTTAGAGATAATACGACCATTGTCTAAGTAAAGATCATCCAATTCTTCACCTGAAACATTAACAAATTTACCTATTTTAAATAAAGGTCTGTTTTGTTTCATACAATAAATTTCATCTTTATCGTGTACTGAAATATCCTTAAATTCGTTCTCAACACAATAATCATTAGGAACTACATTACCAAATTTAACTAATGTATGCTTGCCGTTATCTTTTAATAAGGCTACATCATAAATTTTATTGACAGGTGCGTGTAATTTATGATCAATTTGATCAATAAAGAATTGTTCCCCTTGTTCTAATATTTCTTGCAAAGATTCGCTCTCAACACCAAAAATTTCTTTATAGATATTTGACATTACTAACTCTGCTTCTGTATTTTCTAAACTATTAGGAACTAGTTCATATCTAATTCCATCCATAACAAAAAATCCAGCATGAAGATTATGTAGTATATCTTGTACTTGTTTACGATAATTAGCATCAAGCTTACCTTCTTTTTCAAGAAAAGCATTCTTAATAACAGGATGATCGAAAACATTCATAAATTTTTTTTGATCATTGTTATCAATATATTGCCATCTTATTAATGATGGTTTTAGGTTTCTTGGAGTTTTTACATCAACTTGATAAATAGTACCTGGAAGATCAATTCTGTCTTTAAACGCATAGTATTTTTCCATAGAGTCTAATACTATAGTTTGTTCTACTACTCCAGCTGGTGTAATAATTCTAACAACGTCTTCAGGTTGAAAATAATCTTTATCATATGTTGGAGCTTCTTTTTGTAAAGTATCTAAATATCTATCTACTAATGCTTTATTAAACATTACCGCATCTGGTAAATTTAATATGTATCCCGCATTAATATCCTCAGAATTTAGATATGCGATAACTTCAGGCATTTCTAATAAATCTTGTAAAGATAAATCAGATAAGGCGTTATCGTTAATAGTTTTTGTTTCTGGATTATATTTAGGAGATTGTTTTACTACTTCTCTTAATTTAGAAATAAAATTTGTACGAGCTTTTTTAAGTATATCTTTATGTGTATACTTTTGATCACCTATTTCAAAATAAGTAATCATATTATATCCCGGAGCCATAACACAACCTGAACCTGGGTGTTTACGTTTAATAGAAGCCTTAGTAATAGCTGAAGCTAAACCAGATACAAATTCAGAATAAATATTTGAATCACTAAATGGTATTTTTACATCATCATCACTGTGATTTTTATTCTTATTAAAAATCTTAAGAACAGCTTCTGAAATAATACCTGTAAGACTTTCTCTATCTTTAATTGAACGCTCCATTAAAACAATACGACCGATAGCATCATATAGTTCAGACTGAGCTTCGGGACCAACATTCTCTAAAAACTTATCTACAGATTCTAACACACGTCTAGAAGCCTGCATTGCGGTTTTAGCTAATCCTTTAAAAATTTCGTTACAATTATCATAAGTATATCCGTAAGCAGATGTAGCAGCAATTACCTGTGAAAACTCTGTTAATTCACTATTAACAATATCATGGTCGGCATTCATTTGCATACCTAAACCATCAGAATCAATTTCAAAATAGTTAAGTTCTACATCACCACTCCAAGCTTCAGATTTATTCATGTTTTTTGCACCATTTTTTACTGCTGTATTATTAAAAGCATATCCAATATGATATTCTTTCAAAGGTTGATAATAATTCTCTTGGTTTACAATAGCGTTAGCGGGAACTCCCTCGCGTCTTGTTCCAATATTATTCATAAAGTTTACAACAACTTTATTATTAAATTCGGAATTATTACCTTGTGAATCAACACAACTAACACCTCCTAAAGCAGTATGTAATTCAAATAAAGAATTAATAGTATGAATGTTAGTTATTTGTGAATTATTTAAATTTTCTTTTTTAAATGATTCTACTTGTTGCCAAGTATTAAAAGTTTTATGAATAGATTGTTCTATTACTTTTCCAGTTTCAGGATTAACACTATCATAAAAGATGTGATAAACTTTTGATTCTTGTGCTAAATTTCCAGTACCAATTTTTTCAGAAGTATAGTAATAAACACTTTCATCAGCAGTAACTGTTTTATTAAAATCCTTAATTTCAACTCTTTGTCCATATTTATTCTCATAGAATAATTTAGAACCTTCAAACAATACTTCTCTAACCCAAGTACTTCTATCAGCCTGCTCTACCATATCTTGCTCATCATAAATACGAGTTTTATGAATAGGCTTTGTTAAATCAATTACTTCCGGCCATTGCATATTTGTCATTCTTTTAAACAACTTATAAAAGTTTGTTTTAGAATGCATAGAAGCTTTCATCGCTTCATTTGTAATGGTATTTGTTGCAAACTTAGCTAAAAATGCAGTTCCACCATTTGCATCATAACTATGCCAGATAGGTTTTTTAATGAAACCTACAGCTTGAGAACCTAAAGATAAATTTTCTAAAATAGACTGAAATGGATTAATTTGTGCTGATCCGTCAGCAGAATCTACTGTGCCTGTTTCTCCTCTGTAATTATGTACAGGAGCTTCTTCGTCATAGATAACTGCTCCTTTGATTTTAGAAGTAATACCTACTCTAGTTCCTTGTTGACAATATTGAAGAGTAGCAGGAATAATCACATTACGTTTAAATTGTGTTCCTTGTGCTGTATTAATAATTTTGATAATAGACTTTTCGTAAATTCTATGTAGTATACTACCTATAGGTGTATTCGCATGAAGAAGAGCTTGTTCTCTAATTTCAGAAACAGTGTCACATTGATCTATAATAGATTTTAATGCTTCATACTCTTCTTTATTCTTTAACTGCTCTCCTGTTACTTTATTAAAAGTTACAAAATCAGAAACTTTTTTAGGATCTTTTATAGTGTTTAATAAAGTTCCAAAAGCCTTATCAGGATGGTTAATTTCTGAACCAGTTAAACTCATGCGAAGATTATTACTTAAAAGACCTTCAATATAGAAAAATTTATCAAGTAAAGGATTTAACATCATTCCTTCTTCGTTTTTATTAAAATCCCCACTTAGACCTAAAATATTTCTATTGCCCTGTTTTGCTAAAATCATTTTACCAGTTTTAGCATCTATCCATTCTGAGAAAAACGCTTTTCTATCATCTGGACTTTTGTAATAATTTAATATTGTGGTAATAACAGCATTTTTAGATTTAGCACGATCATCAATCTTATCTTTAAGATAATATTCAATATCGTCACCAAAATCAATTACTTGAAATGCACTATTATAATCAATTAAATTTTGTAAGAAGTTATATTTTTCGTGATTTAAAGCTTCGTATAAAAGAGTTTCATCATTGTATACACGAGCATTATATTCAAGAATTTCATTAACTACACAGTATTTAATTGTTTTTTCTTTTCCATCTATTACCACTTTTTTCTTTCTTTCTCTATAATCTTTGTCTTTTTCTAAATCAATTCCTAAGCGTTTACCATATGCTAGTAATTGTTGCTCAGTTAGATTTTTTAACACTTTTTTTGTAGAAAGAGGAACATATGTTATATCTGCACTACTTCTATCAGAATTATATGCATCGGCAATAAGATTTAACTTATCCATAGTATCGTTGTAGACATTTTCATAGAAATATCCTAAAGTTTCCATATATTTTTTAACAACTTTAGATACGTACTCTGGTTCATTCATTAAATCTGTTTGAATTTCCCAATTTAAGAAAGTAGTTTTATCAGAATATACAGTAGGTTGAATTACCACATTACCTGTTTTCACATAACTTCCCCAAAATTTATTAAAGATTGAATGGAAGAATAACTCACCACAGGCAAACTGTTTTATTGATTTTGTATCACCGTGTATATTACTAGCCTCTAAATCATGGAAAGTAGATTTAATAGCCTCACTATTTTGAACGAACATAAGGCTATCACAATTAGTTCCTTTTTGTTTTTCTAAATAATAATGTAAAATACCTCCTAATTTACCAACACTGTTATTAGGAATGGCATTACCTTGTCCGTCTTTGGTTGTAGCCTTAGAAGCTTCACCTGTTAACATTGATAAAGAATCAACCCAGGCATCTAAAACTTTATCATTAAACGATGCTACTACATATTTAACATTACCAAAAGAAGATGTGAATAATTTTGATTTAGGATTTTCCTCATAAACTTTATAAATCGGATCATCTTTCAACGATTCTGCTAAAGTTAAATCTCCTGCTTTAATGTACTGATGGTTAACATAAGCAGCTCGAATAGCTAATTGTACTAATGGCATTAAATAATTTTTCATACCATTAATTTCAGAATAAGTCGATTTATATATTTGTAAAGTTTGTAATCCTAAATTACTTAAAATATTTAATCCAAGATAATCATCCAAAAAGCCTAAAACCTGCTCTAATGCTTTTTCTGATTCAGTTAAAGTAACTCCTAAATCACGTTTCTGACGAAATTTAATTAAGTCTACTTTATCTAATAAATTAAATATTTCAGTATCCAAAAATTTCATTGGATTTCTGTTATCTTGTGCTGTTAAAATTTTTGCTTTTGTACCATTGTTGATTTCTAAAGTAAAATTCATTCCACCAAAAGATACGGTAAAATTTGTAGTTGGATTAGACTCAAAAATTTCAAAATTATATTTACCAGGAACGCCATCTTTACCCTGTAATTCTATACGTTTTTGCATTGATTTACCATTAATGTCGGAGTTCAATGATTTACGTAATTTATATAATTGAGCATTATTAAAATATTTCTTTTTTACTCTTAAATCAATATCACCAGTTTCCCAATCCACCGAAGTTTCCAAATAATCCATTGTGATATTACTATCCACATAGGCAGCTATTTCTTGCATTAATCCAGAAGCGAGTTTGTTGTTAGATACTCCCATCATTTCTTGACTTATAAAAGAAGTAGCATCATTTTTATTGAAAACTTTTAAATATACAGAATAAAGTATATCTAAATCATGGTCCGTAAGAAGTTTTTTATTTGTTGTAAAATTAACCAACGGCTCACGTTGACTTTCAGCCATAACATCAAACATTAGTTCTAAAATCTTTTGAAACTTAGTTTGTGGATCACTATGTAAAGTTCTAATATTTTCTTTAATTTGATCTCCTAATCTAGCAGCATAAGCACTACCTGTGAAAATAATATTTCCATATAAAATATCATCAATTAAATGTCTAGCAGCTACGATAAAAGAAGTACTATCTAACCGTCTATTTTTAAATTCATCTGTTTTATGATCAA
>JAEIGA010015027.1_pt1 | contig 11790 bp, 11 predicted proteins | sample 9270691 | NCBI WGS metagenome assembly JAEIGA01 (sample SAMN17057246, study PRJNA624740) | gut metagenome | biome: biome; isolation source: fecal sample | host: Bos grunniens | place: China: Xizang | collected 2019
AATTGTCAAGGCGCAAGAGTTCTCTATGAAAGGACTTGTAAATCCACATACTGTTGGATTTTATATTGGCCCACTAATTAATGCGTTTATCCGTTTAGCAACATTTGAAGAAAGACAGCTTCTTATCAGGGCGTTTTGCGAAGATGAGTCAGAAACTTTTGAATATACAAAACGTGGAGAGTCTTTTCCCACTCAAGAAAATATTTACGAACATGTTGTTCGTTTAATGAAATCCTATAAAGGCAAGCAAGATAGATCTAGAGATAAAGCATTTAATTTATTACTAAGCAATACTTCAGAATATGAAAACGATAAAGTCGCAATTATTAACGCTACAAAAGAGATTGATGGCCCGTTAACTGGACTTGTTGCTATAAAGATTAGCGAAGCTATTCATAAACCAGTTCTACTTGTAAGAGAGCATGAAGGAAGCCTTGCTGGATCTGGACGAGCTTTTAATAATTGCCCTATTGAGGATTTTAGAAGTTTGGTTGAAGATAACCCTTATATGGATTGGGGCAGTGGGCACCCATCTGCGTTCGGTTGTCAATTACCTGCCAACAATATTAGTGATGCAAGAGAATGGTTTAATGAAAAGTTGAAAGATATAAATATGGACAAAGTTTACCATGTTGACTTTATCACAGATGTTGATGATTTAACTATTAACTTTATTCAGGCAATTGACAACAATAAAGGATTATGGGGACATGGAGTATCTGAGCCGCTTATTGCAATCGAAAACATTGTAATTAAACGCTCTGATATTCAAATTCAAGGCAAGAATTTTGACTCGGTGGCTTTTACTATCAATGACATTAAATTTGTTGAATTTAAGATGTCGGAAGATAATAAATTATTAAGTTGGGCTTCGGCTTGGGATGGTAATGATTCTGATGAAATTACATTAAATGTTGTTGGAGAAGTATCACTGAATGAATATAAAGGCATTTACACACCACAAGTTATTATTGGGGAGAGTATGGTGACAAATGGATTGGATTAATGTAAAAGATAAGCTTCCTGGCCAATATCAGGAAGTTATTATTGCCACTGACGACGGTAGGGTAAAGTCAGCCATGTATATGTCTAATGGCAAATGGAATACTTTTTTGAATGTAACATATTGGATGGAATATCCTGCTGCGCCAGAGATTATTGTTGAAACTAAAGTCGAAGAAGAACCAGCTAAGAAGCGTCGTGGAAGGAAGAAAAAAATTAATTAAAGGAGTGAATTTATGATTGACAATATATGCAAAAAGATTGAAAACATTACTTTGAATAAAACTCTATATTTTATACTATCTTTTACTTGGGGATTGCCATTGACTTTAATTGGATGTGTTGTTGCTTTAGTGTTAATAATTATTGGCATTAAACCAAAGCGTTTCCTATATGGATTTTATTTTCCAACAACAAATGGTAGTGGTTTTAATATGGGGCCGATTGCTATTGTATCTAAAAACTCTAGTGAATATTTGTTGAAGCATGAATTTGGTCATAGCATTCAAAATTGTTTCTTTGGCCCATTTGTATTTTTTCTAGTTATTATTCCTTCCGTAATTCGTTTTTGGTATAGAGAATATTTGGTATATACTAAACAGTCTACATATAAAGATTTGCCACCATATGACAGTGCTTGGTTTGAAGGAACTGCGACAAGTCTTGGTGAAAAATATCTACAACATGCAGGTAATAATAAGTAACATTTGGAGGTGCACGAATGAGCAAGAAACTAATTGTAGTTGATTTACAAAACGACTTCGTTGACGGATCTCTTGGTACTAAGGAAGCACAAGCCATTATTCCCAATGTTAAAAAGAAAATTGAGCATTATAAAAAGCTTATTGATGGACAGATTTTGTTTACTAGAGATACACATTATGATGATTATCTGTTTACAAATGAGGGCAAGCACTTACCTATAGAGCATTGTAAGTATAATACTCATGGATGGCAAATTAAAGATGATTTGGACTGTTTTGCATATGATTGTGGCGGTGGTGTTTGTTCGCTAGACAAAGAAACATTTGGTCTTTTAGATTGGAGGTTCCCAATTTGGGAAGATGAAGATATTGATAGAATTGAATTGGTAGGGCTTTGCACTGACATTTGCGTTATCTCAAATGCACTTATTCTTAAGGCAACATATCCAGAAGCTAACATTGTTGTTGATGCAAGTTGCTGCGCTGGCACAACTCCTGAAAATCATAAGGCTGCACTTACTGTTATGAAGTCTTGCCAGATTAATGTGATTGGAGAGTAATTATGAATAAAATTGATAGAATTAAAGAACTTGTAGAGCAGCTTAATTATCATAGAAATCTTTATTATAATGAAAGCCACTCTGAAATTTCAGACTTTGAATATGACCAGCTATTTGATGAGCTATCAGTACTTGAAAAAGAAACTGGTTTTGTACTCGCAATCTCACCTACACAAACGGTTGGTTATGAAGTAAAGTCCAGTCTATCCAAGGTTACTCATAATCATCCTATGCTATCTTTAGACAAAACCAAGAATGTTGATGATGTAATCAAGTTCCTTGATGGCAAAGATGGCGTAATCATGGCCAAAATGGATGGGTTGACATGCAGTCTTCGATACCTAAACGGCAAACTTGTTTCTGCAGAGACGAGGGGAAATGGCGAGGTTGGAGAGGACATTCTGCACTGCGCTAAGACTATTAAGAATTTGCCTTTGAAGATTGAGTGTCTTGATGAAGTCATTGTTGATGGAGAGGTCATTATTACTTATGATGACTTTGAGAAAATTAATGAGACTTTACCTGAGGGCGAAAAGTACAAGCATCCTCGTAATCTAGCATCTGGATCTATTCGCCAGCTTGATAGTAGTATAGCTGCGGAAAGAAATATGAAATTTATTGCTTGGAAGTTGGTTAAGGGGTGGATGTCTTTGTCTGATACACCATGGCCACTGGACAAAAATTCCTTTACTAATAGGTTGTATCTTTTGACTAGCTTGGGCTTTGATATAACCTCATTATGGCAAATTGACCATCGTTGTATAAATACAGCATCCATTAATAGAGGTATTGAATTTATAAAAAAATCTTCTGCAGAAGCGAGTTATCCTATTGATGGTTGTGTGTTTAGCTATGATGACGTAGCATACGGAGAGTCTCTTGGAGCTACTGGACATCATCTGCGTTCTCAGCTTGCTTTTAAGTTCTATGATGAATTATACGAAACCAAGCTATTAAACATCGACTGGACTATAGGCAAGACAGGTGTTTTAACTCCAACTGCTGTATTTGAATCTGTCGAGATTGATGGAGCTGAAGTTAGTCGAGCAAGTCTTCACAACCTTTCTATTATCAAATATCTTGGCCTTACAAATGGATGCACAGTAAAAGTATACAAAGCTAACGCCATTATCCCGCAGGTTGACTCTTGCGAACAAGATGGTAATGGGAAGATTGAAATTCCTGATACATGTCCTATCTGCGGTGGCAAAACGGCAGTGCAGAAAGACAATGACTCGGAAGTGCTAATTTGCACAAATCCTGATTGTTCTGGAAAGTTACTTGGCAGATTTACACACTTCGTATCAAAGAAAGCTATGGATATTGATGGCTTGTCAGAAGCGACTCTTGAACTACTAATTTCCAACAGATATCTAAACAAATTTGAAGATATTTACCGACTTTCTAACCACCAGAATGAACTTGTTCATCTCCCAGGTTTAGGCCAAAAGTCAGTAGAAAAACTATTGGAGTCTATTGAAAAATCAAGAAACATTAAGCTCGAAAACTTTATCTGTGCACTTGGTATTCCTAATATTGGATTAACTGCATCAAAGACTATTGCAAAATATTGTGATGGAGACTGGGATAAGCTTTACGCTCTTATTGAAACAACTAAAGACTGGACTTTCTTGGAAGACTTTGGGCAAGTAATGAGCAACAGCATGTGTGAATACTTTGATGAGTATTTTGTTGATGTGGACGAATTATCTATGAGAATGCATTTTATTGTTCCTGAAAAGAAGCAAGTTATTGACAATCAATTCACTGGCAAAACTCTTGTAGTAACTGGCAAACTCAATCACTTCACAAGAGACTCTATCAATGAAAAGATTGTTTCTCTTGGAGCAAAGGCTGCAGGATCTGTTTCTAAAAAGACTGATTATTTGATTACAAATGAAGCTTCTGGAAGCAGCAAGTATAAGAAAGCAGTAGATCTTGGAGTACCTGTTATTACCGAGGACGAATTCTTAAATATGATTGGAGAATAAAACATGGATATCTATGAAGATTTAATTTTTACAGGCATGGATTTTGTTAATGAGCCTAAACAGATGATTGAGCAAATGGAGAGTAAGATTTGCTGCAACATGACACCAAATGAATTTAAGGCTTATAGATATGGCGTTGAAGTTGTTTTTAATCTAATCAACACGATTGTTAATCATGATAAAGATACAGTATTTGTACATATTGATGGCCTTGAGCAGCAAGAAGAATTTATTCTAGAAGAGTTACTTGACAAGATTTGGTTTTAAATAAAATACTAGCCACGAATGTAAAAGTTCGTGGCTAAAACCTTATTGACAAAATTAAAAAAATATGATACTATCACAATACAAAATTATAGTAGAAAGGAATAAAAGGATATGTCTAAAATTTTTTATATCGCTGATACGCATTTCGGACATGCGAATATCATTAAATATGATAATAGACATTGGTTTAATACAGAAGATATGGACAAAGCAATGATTGATAACTGGAATTCTGTTGTGTCCGACGAAGACACAGTATATATTCTTGGTGACATTGCTTGGCACAAGATGGAAAAAACAATTGAAATTCTTGACAAGCTAAATGGCAAAAAAGTTTTAATTAAAGGCAATCACGACAAGTGCAATGACAGCAAATATCGTGAAAGATTTGTTCATATTGAAGATTATCTTGAAATTAAGGACAACGGCAGAGATGTGGTATTGTGCCACTATCCTATCCCTTGTTTTAAGAACCATTTCTATGGATGGTATCATCTATATGGTCATGTGCATAATAGTTTTGAGGCACGTATGATGGAACATTGTGAACGTGAAATGACAGATCTATATGTTAAACAGTGCAATATGTGTAATGTGGGTTGCATGATGCCTTGGATGGACTATACTCCTAGAACTCTTGACGAAATCATTGCGGCAAAAGGATGGTCTTAAATGCAGATTATGTACTATATTATCCTTGCTCTCGTAAAGGTTGTAGACAATATAATCCTTACGGGAAAAACCATACTTACACAAAAGAATAAAGCCATTGCTTCATCTATTCTTGTAGTAGTGTCTCAGTTTATCTTTTATATTATCATCCAACAGATTGTTGAAGATAACAATTTTCTTTCTATTGCAATTGTGTCTATTGCATCTGGCATTGGTAGCTATATTGCATTTTATATCAACAAAAAGGTGTCTAAAGATACAGTGTATATTAATATCATTACTTCAAATGACCGTAGTCAGATGAAAGTGTTTGGAGATTATGTAAGAGCAGAGGGTATTAAGATAGTTACCTTTGATGCCTATAGTGATGACCTTGAGAGAACATTAACTGCGTTGGTGTTTAGCAATACAAAGGAACAAAGCATTAAAATTGACAAATATATAGAACAGCACGAAGGATTTTTTAGAGAAATTGTATAACCTAAAGGAGGAGAGTGTTTTGGAGCTAACTAAAGGGCAAGAACAAGGATTAAAAATTGCTTGTGAAAGATATAGAAATAAAAAACCTTATACAACAATAGCTGGGTATGCTGGAACAGGTAAAACAACATTAGTTCAGTATATCATTAAAGCACTTAGACTGCGTAATGAACAAGTTGTATTTATTTCTTTTACAGGAAAAGCTGCATTGGTTTTGAAAAATAAAGGCTGCCCAAATGCTATGACCGCACATAAGCTTTTATATTATTCAGAAGAAAACCCAGATGGTACTTTTACTCATACTCCAAGAACTAAGCTAGAGAAAAAATATAATCTTATTGTATGCGATGAGGCATCTATGTTACCTCAAGAAATGATTGATTTATTATTGTCTCATAAAGTACATGTTTTGTTTTTGGGTGACAACGAACAGCTCCCTCCTATTGAAGGAGACCAAACTATTTTAAATAGCCCACATGCATTTTTAAATGAAATTACACGACAAGCAATAGACAATCCAATCATTAAATTATCTATGGATATTCGTGAAGGGAATTCTCTTGCATACGGTGGAGACAAAAGGTGTAGAATAATTCCAAAAAACAAAGTTACTGACGCTTTACTACTTGGTGCAGATGAAATTATTGTTGGTAAAAATATTACTCGACATAAAATGAACGAGTATCTGAGACAAATTAAATGGGAAGATAAATATTCTATTGAACCTCTTGAAGATGAAAAATGCATATGTCTTAAAAATAATTGGAACACAGTTAGTAGTTGTGGTAACCCATTAATTAATGGGCAAATTGGAACTATAAAAAATGTAAAGATTGTAAAAATGCATCCGTATGAAAAGGTGATATTCGCAGATTTTTTTGCTGACGATGGCGGAGTTTATAAAGATTTAATGATAGACTATAAACTTATGGTTAATGGAACTCCAACAATTAATGCAGACAATTGGCGTGAATTTGCAAAACATCCAAAGCCTTTTCAATTTGCTTATGCTTATGCAATTACGTGCCACAAAAGCCAAGGCTCAGAATTTGATAGAGTAATTGTATATGATGAGGCCTTTGGTGATGAAGAACAAAAAAGACGATGGAGATATACTGCTGTCACTCGTGCAGCAAAACAATTAGTTGTAGTGGTTTAACAATACAAAATTATAGGAGGTGATTCCAATGTTTATTAATTTACATGTACATAGTGCACAAGGGTCTCTCCTTGATTCAATTCTTAATGTAAAAGATATTGCAAAGTATGCAAAAGAAAATGGGCAATCTGCAATTGCACTATCTGATCATGGTTTTATGTATGGGTCTCTTAACCATGTGCTTGAATGTCAAAAATTAGGCATCAAGCCAATTACAGCATGTGAAATATATGAATGTGACGACCATTACTTAAAAGAAGATACAAAAGACAACGTACAGCCAAGATATCATCTATTGTTGATTGTAAAAAATCAAACTGGCAAAGATAATTTGTTTAAATTAGTTTCTGAGGCATGTACTAATGGTATGTATAAAAAGCCAAGAGTATCTGTACAGTGGATTAAGGATAATAATCTTGGTGAAGGATTAATTTGTTTGACTGCTTGTCAGGCTGGTCGTTTAAGTCGTTATTTAGAGGATGGTAAATACAAAGAGGCCGAAGATTTTATCAAACTATTAAAAGAAACATTTGATTATGTTGCTTGTGAAATTCAAAGCCATCCTACAGAGAGTCAAATTAAAGCTAATACTCTCATTTGGGAATTTGCACGTCATATTGATATGCCTTATGTTATAACTACTGATGCACATATGCTTAATGAAAATCAGCTCGACACTCATTCTATTTTTGTTGAAATAGGAGAGGGCAGAGAGGCAGGAGAAACATATATTGGATGTCATCTGCAAAATGAAAAAGATGTATATAGATATTTAGGTAATTGGAATCTTGATAGAATAATTCAGCAAGGTATTGACGAAACAGTAAAGATTGCCGACATGGTTGATGACAATATTGACTATGAATTGAATAAGGGCACAATCATGCCTCCAGCACACATTCCAGATGGATATGATGTAGAGTCTTATTTTAGACATCTTGTATATTCAACTTTTGAAGAAAAGTTTGGACATATGTCAGAAGAAGAACAAAGGATTAGAAGAGATAGAATTGAGTCTGAAATACCAATTTTAAAAGAGCTTGACTTCTTAAACTATCTATTAATTCAGCATGAATTTTGTAATGAATGCGATAGAAGAGGTATTCCAAGAGGATATAGCCGTGGATCAGCCGCAAATTGCCTCTGTGTCTTTATGCTTAATATTACTCAGGTAGATTCGGTAAAATTCGAGCTAGACTTTACAAGATTTGCAAACCTTGGTCGTAAAGGTTCTGCAGCAGATATTGACCTTGACATTTCTAAATCTAGAAGACAAGAAGCTGTGCAAGTTTTGTGTGATATTTTTGGAGCAGATCACGTTGCACCTATGGCGACATTTAATACACTTTCAACAAAGGTAGCAATTCGTGATATTGGAAAGGTTTTGAATGAAAAGCCAGACTCTCCATACTGCGGGCAAATTCCTTATAGTCTAAGAGACGAAGTTACCAAAATGATACCAACTGTAAAAACATTAAATGACCTTGGAGAGTCTGAAGATAAAGATGCATTATTAAAAGACCTTGTTGGTAAAAATGCTAAGCTTGATGAAATATATAAGCAGTTCCCAAAATGGTTTGAATATGTCATGCAACTTGAAGGACTTCCTAAATCAAGAGGTCGTCATGCATCTGGCACTCTTTTAACACCTAAGCCAATTATTCACTATTCTCCATTATGTCTCGACAATGAAAAGAACATTATGAGTATGTTTGAAATGCATATTTGTCAGGATACGGATGGCGGCATGGGATTAGTTAAAGAAGACTTGCTTGGTCTTGAAACTCTAGACATCATTGATATGGCTTTAAAAAACGCAGGATTAACTTGGAAAGATGTTGATATCAACCATTTGGATCTGGATGATAAAAAGGTATTTAAAGATGTTTATGCATCTGGCAATACAATAGGAATTTTTCAGTTTGAAAGTGCAGAGGCTCGTGCAATGAGCATTGATGCTCATGTAGATAATATTGAAGACTGTGTTGTTGTAAACAGTGCAAACCGCCCTGGCACAAAAAATAGCTTTCCTGAATATTGTAACAACAAGCTACATCCAGAGCAAATTAAATGCATTCATCCAGACTTACAAGCGTTGTTCTCTAAGACTCATGGTGTGTTATTATATCAGGAAGACGCCCTCCATTTGTTTGCATATGCTGGGTTTGATGAAGTAGAACAAGACACTGGTAGACGAGCCATTGGTAAAAAGAAAAAAGATGTTATGGAGTCTTTGTATGAGAAGTTTTCTAACGGACTCAGAAAGAAAGAATGGACAGAACAACAGATTGAAGAGGTATGGGCTTTACTTGCTAAACAAGCAGAGTACTCATTTAATAGAGGACACGCTGTTGCGTATAGTTTATTATCTTATTTAACAGCATGGTTAAAGGTTTATTATCCTGTAGAATTTATGACAGCTCTTTTGACAGCAAAGTCAGACCGCACAGAAAAACTTAGCTCTATCATCAATGATTGTAATAGAATTGGAATTAAAGTTCTTCCACCACAAATCAATAAGTCTAAACTAACATTTACTTCAATTCCAAAAAATAAAGAAATTTTATTTGGTTTTGGCGCAGTTAAGGGCATAGGAGAGTCTATTGTAAATAAAATTATTGATGGACAACCATATGACAATTTTGATAATTTTCTAGAAAAAGTACAAGATAAAACAGCAACTATTGCATTAATTAAAGCTGGTGCATTCCCAACAAACGACAAAATGAAATTAATGCAAAGATATGCAAAAAGTCTTTTTGTCTGCAAAGAATATAAACCAGTTGTTTCTACGCCAACAAAAGCAAAGTTATTATTAGATTGGGATATTGATGTTGATAATTTTAGGGTTGGTAAAAAGACCGATAAAGAAGCTGTATTGGCACTATATAATCAAAAGCGTAAGCAACAATTCGATGCAGAGCAAAAATTAAAATATAAAGCGTTTATGAATGATTTTAGACTACAATATGCGCAGGATGAATTTATGTGGGAATTTCAAAGTCTGTCTATGTTTGTTACAAATAATCCTTTAAAAGAAGCATATGATATTATTGGTGCTGAATGGGACGACGTACCTAATGGCAATAAAGCAGTAGTTCCTTGTGTTATTGTTGATATTAAGCGCAAAAAAGACAAGAATAATAATCAGTTTGCTTACATTGACTTATGTACAAGCAATAAAATTGTAGAAGGCACCATTTGGAGTAAACAGCTTAGAGAATACTATGAACTTATTGAAAAAGGTAGTTGTGTATGTATTCTTGGAAGAAAAGAAGAAGATCATTTATTTGTTGAAAAAGTTAAGTCATATAATCAATGGCTTGCCGATATCCGCAAGAAACAAAATAAGGGCAAGTACTAAAAACTTGCCCTTACACTATTGACAATACGAAATTATTGTTGTATAATATTGACAGATAAATTTAGAAAGGACAGTGATCCATATGGACGAAACTAAGACTAATGTAGAACTAGAAGAAGAAAACCTAGAAGGGCAGAGTGAAGATGTATCTTCTATGGGAAATGATGAACTCAAAAATGCCATTGAAGAGCAAATGAGAAATTTGCGCAGACAGAGCATGCTAATTGGTGCTCAAACTGCATGTAGAGTTATTCTTGAAAAACTACACAAGTATTATTCTAAGCCAGGTAAGAAGACATATCGTGATTATGAACGACTCTTCAAGGAGATTAAAGATTTCTGCGAAGTTGGTGTTTCTCGCAAAATAAATGCAGATGGAACTACTTCTCCTGTCGAAGAAAGTGTAACAGAAGAAGCCGCAGAATAACACAATACAAAATTATTGAAGAACGGAGATTGTATAATATGATCTTTTGCGTAGACTGTGACAATGTAATTAATAACCTACAGGAAGTAACTACTGATATTTTTAACAGACGTTATGGGACTACATACACTCTAGATGATTTTCAGTATTATGATATGGAGCAGTGTCTAAGTAAAGAAGAGGCACTAGATATGAAAGCTCTTTATTGCGAAAAAGGTATTTATAATTTTGTTCAACCTATTTCTGGTGCCTCTGCAGCGCTGCAAAAATTAACTAGAGATGGGCATGAAGTTTATATTGTAACCGACTCTATTCCAAGTATCTTTGAAGAAAAGGTGAATTGGATTAAATATCATTTTTCATTTATTGATGATGCCCATATTATCTCTATGAAGAACAAGTGGTTATTCAAATGTGATGCTATGATTGAAGACAATCTAACTAATCTACTTGGTAAGCCTTATTATGACCGTATTTGTTTTGATTATCCGTGGAATAGAGATACGATGGACGATGTGTATGGAATTTATCGCTGTAATAATTGGGATGATATTATGTCGGCGGTTAATAAAATTTGTAATGAGGAGAGTGGTCTAAATTGAATGTTAAAGAGTGGCTAGGAGAAAATAATCAACTTGGCATTGATATTTGGGAAAAGAAATATCGATATAATAACGAAACATTTGACGAGTGGCTTGATAGAGTAAGTGGTGGTAATAGCAATATTAAAAAGCTTATTCTAGAAAAGAAGTTTTTATTTGGAGGCAGAATTCTTGCCAATAGAGGTTTAGCTAAAGATGGATATAAGGTAACTTATTCTAACTGTTATGTAGTTACACCTCCTAATGACAGTATTGAATCTATTTTTGAATGTGCTTCTAAGCTGGCACGTACTTTTAGTTACGGTGGTGGCTGTGGAATTGATATTAGTAATCTTGCTCCTTATGGCGCAAAGGTTAATAATACTGCAAAGAGCACATCTGGCGCTGTATCATTCATGGATTTGTATTCATCAATTACTGGCTTAATCGGTCAGAATGGTAGACGTGGAGCATTAATGATTTCAATGGATTGTCATCATCCTGATGTTGAACAATTTATTGATATTAAAAACGACCTTGATAAGGTCACTAACGCTAATATTTCAATTCGTTTTACAGATGA
>JAEIGA010015028.1_pt1 | contig 11789 bp, 13 predicted proteins | sample 9270691 | NCBI WGS metagenome assembly JAEIGA01 (sample SAMN17057246, study PRJNA624740) | gut metagenome | biome: biome; isolation source: fecal sample | host: Bos grunniens | place: China: Xizang | collected 2019
AATTCTTCATACAATATAAATATTTAGGTATACCTAAATTTTATGTAAGTCATAATTAATAGTTTATATTTTTCAAATTACATAATTAATAACATGAAAAAACTTGCAATTTTTGATTTTGATGGAACATTATTCGATTCAGTTGATGATGTTGTTATTTGCTTTAACAAGACATTGGCAATTCATGATTTCCCAACATTGACACGTGAAGAATATCTTGAAATAGTTGGGGGAAATATTGATGAAATGGTGTCTTTAATTTTAAAAGACAAAAACACTGCCGAAAACATTGAACTTATTAAAAACACTTATGAAAAAATATATTCTGCCACACCAAAAAACAATACTCGTCCATTTCCAAAAACACATGAAGTATTAAGGGCATTGCAAGAAAAAGGGTTATTATTGGCCATTAATTCCAATAGAAAAAATGATTCTATTAACCGGTATGTTGAAGAGTATTTTTCAGATATAGATTTTGCAGCTATTGAAGGTCACAACCCAGCTTACCCATCAAAGCCAAGACCATGCGGCGTTAAAAGAATGAGAAGAAAACTTAAAGTCACAAAAGAGGAAACGATTTATATTGGTGATTCCATAACCGATATTAAAACAGCTCAAAATGCCGAAATCGATTGTGTGCTTGTTAGTTGGGGTTATGGTAGAAAGGAAGCTTATGAAAGTGATTATCCTTTGAAAATCATTGACGATATTTGTGAATTGCTTGAAATAATTTAATATCATCCTTGTTTTCAACTTAAAATTTTTATTTGGCATTGTAATTTATTTTAAAGCTATGAATGATAGTTTTATTAATGAAAAATATCATAATATTTCTTAAATAAGAAATAAAAGTTTCATAGTATTTCTAAAGCAATTTTGCTATCTGAAAACAATTTTTCAAAAGGAATGCAATGGTGGAAAAAAAATGTTTGAAAATTTAATTAATGAGTATATATATTAGTTAATTTCAATATAATTAAATTTAGTGATACTATGTTATTTGTACAATATCCTAAATGCTCAACATGCAGAAAAGCAAAAAACTGGTTAGATGAACATAATATTGAATATGAGTCAAGACATATTGTAGAAGATAATCCTCAAGCTGATGAAATTGCAGAATGGTACTATAAATCTGGTTTGCCCCTAAAGAGATTTTTCAACACTAGTGGTAAAATCTATAGGGAAAATAAGATTAAAGATCAGCTCCCTGATATGTCTGAAGCCCAACAATTTGATCTTTTAGCAACAGATGGAATGTTGGTCAAACGTCCAATTGTTGTTGGTGATGACTTTGTATTGGTTGGCTTTAAAGTCAAGGAATGGGAAGAAAAATTATTGTAATTTTTAACAGAGATAGCTAGAATTTTTTGATTTTAACCATTTTCTTAGGGGAATAAGGATTTGCAGATTCGGAGGATGGTGATAGCTCAATGCTATCTCAAAAAATTCTACTCTGGAAATCAAATGAAACTATTTTTTTTTGGGATTTAATATGGGTTCGATGTAACAATCGCAATTTCTTTGTTTAAATACCTTTATTTTTCACGTGTTTTTCTGTTGTTTGGAGGTAACTCACGGGGGAAATCATGAGTTAAACTATAAAGTCTTTTCAAATACTTGGTGTGTAATTTTACATAGAAAATTTTCATTTTCATTCCATTACCATCTCTTAGATTTGAAAGCACAGTGTTGTAACTTTCAATACAACTTGGGCCGATTGTATATAAAAGCTTTTTGTAACTATTCGGTAACCAAAAACCAAAAGGTTTATATATTCTTAAAACAAGTCAATATAGCCGACTGATTTTTAGGAGGTAATTATCATGAACATCACTACACATGTTAAATCATGTCCGATAGAATTAGTTGTAAATTTAATTAATAAAAAATGGGTAATTCATATAATGCGTGATTTATTCTATGGTAAATCTCGATTTCGTGAATTTAAAGAAGACAAACCAGATCTTTCAAATAAAGTTTTAAGTAACTGTTTAAAAGATATGGAGAATAACGGTTTAATCCATAAGATTGTGGATAAATGCGATAAAAAGAACGTAAGATACAAATTAACTGAAAAAGGCAAATCATTAAACAAAGTTTTATATGAAATTGCCATGGTGACTGTTGACAGTGAAAATTACTCTGAAAAACTTTCAAATGAATTAAAAGCAAGTTTTAAAGAGAATTTGTTATAATTTAGGGTGCGGTGTGACCCTAAAACAATTACTTTTTTTTAGATTTTATTAATTCTTAAAGAATTTCTATTAAATTTTACATTAACTTTAAAAAACAAAAGAAACTAAATTATTATTGTATAAAATATTTTAGGGGACAAAATATTGTTAGATATAAAAGTATTCAGAGATAATCCGGAAATTATCATTGACTCTGAAAAGAAGAGATTTAGAGACACAGAAAATGTTGAAAAAGTAATAGAATATGATACCTTATGGAGAGAAGGTGAAAGAAAATTAAATTCTTTAAGATCTGAAAAAAATAAATTATCCAAATCATTTAAAAAAGCTAAAGAAGAAGGTAATTTGGATGAAGTAATAGCCAGGTCTAAGGAAGTGGCAGCAGAAATCAAAGAATTGACTTCTAAAAATGTTGAATACTTCCAGCTAAGAGAAGATTACAGATACAAAGTTGGAAATGTCATTGATGAAGAGGTTCCAATTTCAGATACTGAAGATGATAATGTAGTGGTTAGGACCTATGGTGAAAAGCCAGACTTTGATTTTGAAGCCTTAAATCATGTAGATTTAATTGAAAAAATTGATGGAGCTGACCTTGAAACTGCAGCAAGCATTGCAGGGGCTCGTTTTTACTACTTGAAAAGAGACATCCTACATTTAAACTTAGCATTAATTCAATTTGCATTAAGTGAACTTGAAGAAGAAGGTTACATTCCAATGCAAACACCATTCTTTGTAAAAAGTGAAGTTGCAGCGGAAACCTCAGAATTGGGTGAATTTGAAGAAACTTTATACAAGGTGGAAAATGAGGATTTATATCTTATTGCAACTGCTGAACAAACCTTGGCAGCCCTTCACAGGGATCAAATCATATCACCTGAAGAATTGCCGTTAAGATACTGTGCACTTTCAACCTGTTTTAGAAAAGAAGCAGGATCACATGGAAAAGATACTTTAGGAATATTCAGAGTTCATCAATTTGAAAAAATCGAACAGTTCATTTTCTGTGAACCTGAAGATTCCAAAAAACAGCATGAAAAATTAATGGAAGTTACTGAAAGAATTTATCAAAAATTAGGTCTTCCATATCAGATAATAGCTATCGTCTCATCTGCTTTAAACGATAATGCAGCAATCAAATACGATTTGGAAGCATGGTTCCCAGGTTCCGGTACTTATCGTGAATTGGTTTCATGCACTAATTGTAAAGACTACCAAGCACGTAAAACCAAAACCCGTGTTGGAAAAGCAGGTTCTGGAGATGCACAAACCCTGCATACTTTAAACAGTACAGCTATTGCAACCGAAAGAACAATGTGTTGTATTTTGGAAAATTATCAACAGGCTGATGGCAGTGTTAAAGTTCCTGAAGTGTTAGTCCCTTACATGAATGGAAAAACTGTTATTGAAGCTAAAAAATAAATATTTTAAATTTTAAGTGTGTTTTTTTTTCCCACACTTTAACTATTTTTTACTATTTTTGAAACTAAAAAATAAAAAAATAGGGATGTTAGAATTCACCTATGTCATCCCATGTTTCCAGAGGTGCTTTTTTACCATTATAGATATCTAAATCAATAGATTTGTTTTTCAATGATACAATAATAGTACAGATGGCATCTCCTGCAACATTAACAGCAGTTCTAACCATATCTAATAGGTGGTCTATTCCCATAATTACACCGATTGCATCTACAGGCAGACCTATGGAATTGAATACCATATTTAATGTGATTAATCCTACTGATGGAACACCTGCAGTTCCGATGGAGGCCATTACTGCTGTGAAAATAACGGTAAGTAAAGCAGTTAATCCTAAATCTATACCATATGCCTGAGCTGCAAACATAACTGCACAACCTTGCATGATAGCTGTTCCGTCCATGTTGATTGTTGCTCCAAGGGGTATGGTAAATGAGGAAACTTCACGTGAAACACCGAGTTCTGAAAGTTTTTCCAAGGTTAGAGGTATAGTTGCATTTGATGATGAGGATGAAAATGCAAAAAACATAACTGGATAAAAATTCTTAAAGAATTTAATTGGGTTTAATCTAGTAAAAATAACAAGCAGTGATGGATATACAATTAATGCTTGTATTGCAAGACCTATAAGTACACATATAATAAATTTGACTAACGGCAGTAAACCTGAAAAACCTAATGATGCAAATGTTCTTGCCATTAAACAGAATATCCCGATTGGAGCGAATTTCATTACAATACGGGTCATTTCCATCATAATGGTATTGCCTTGGACAAAAAATTCATTGACAATTTTTGTTTCTTCTCGTAATTTTGCTAAAATTATTCCAACAAGCAATCCGAATATAATTACTGGTAACATGTCACCATTTGCAAGAGAATTAAAGGGGTTGTCCGGAATCATATTTAAAATGGTGTCTGGAAGTGTGGTGTTTGTTGTAACGTTTGCATGTGCAAGACCAACCATATTTAATCCGTCACCAGGTTGGATAAATCCTGCTAATAAAAGAGAAATTATTATAGCTAATGCAGTAGTCAGTAAGTATATTCCAACTGTAAGCCCTCCTATTGAACCAATCTTTTTAATATCTGAAATGGAAGCTACTCCAACAACTATTGAAAAGAAAACAAGAGGTACAACTAACATTTTCATTAATCTGATAAATCCATTACCTCCAAGGTAGAAGATATTGTTTACAAGGATAGCATCTTTAATGAATGTATCAGTCACAAAAAAATTCAATATTAAACCAACAAGAAAACCTAAAATCATTCCGATTAACATCCAGTTTCCCAGGCTGATTTTTCTTATTTTTTCTATCATTTTAAATTCTTCCCATTTTTATAATTTAATTTTACATTTTTTCAGTATTATATTTTTGTTTAGTTCGCATTTTTGATAAGTTATATTAACATTTAAAAATACATTTCAATATAGTGATATTAACAGGTGAGGAAGATGAAAACAATAGTTATTAATGCAAGCCCTAGAAAAACATGGAATACTGCTGAAATCATGCAGGCTGCTCAAAAGGGAGCGGAATCTGTAGGGGCTGAAACAGAATATTTTAATTTATATGATCTGGTTTTTAAAGGTTGCAGAAGTTGTCTTGCTTGCAAACTTAAAACTAAAACCAAAGGAAAATGCTACTGGAGAGATGACTTAACAGAAGTAATTGATAAGATTTTTGATGCAAACTGTCTTTTGATAGGTTCACCAATTTATTTTGGCCAGCCTACAAGTGAATTCAGAGCTTTGATTGAACGTCTGATTTTTTGTGTAATGTCTTATGATGATGGATCAAGCTATTTTACAGGCAAGGTTAATGTCGGTATATTTTACACTATGAATGCTCCATTGGAATTTTATGAAAATTCAATGAAAGATAGCTTGGCTACAACTGAATATTTATTCTCATTTTTAAATGGTGAAATTGTAACTTATCCGGTTTGCGATACCATACAAATCAGTGATTACTCTAAATTTAATATGGCCGGCTTTTCACAGGAGCTTAAAGAAAAACAATGGATTTTACAGTTTCCTAAGGATTTGGAAAAGGCATTTGAAATAGGAGCGGAGTTGTCAAAATGAAAACTATTGTAATTAATGCGGATCCTAAAAGAAAAGGTACTAATGCGCAGATTATGAAATCTGCAGTTCAGGGTGCCGAATCTGTAGGAGCAGAAGTTGAATATATAGATTTGTACAAATATACAATGTCCGGCTGTCGGGTTTGTTTAATTTGTAAACGTGAAGGTATGGGTGGTAAATGTCATTGGAGGGATGAAATTTCTCCGTTGATTGAAAAAATTTTAAGTAGTGATGCTCTTTTGATTGGAGTTCCAATATTTTTCTCCCAGCCGTCCAGCCATTATATGGCATTGCTTGAACGTTTGATATTTTGCATTGTTTCATTCAAGACAGGAAACATTTTTGAAGGAAAGATTAATGTTGGTCTTTTTTACGCTGTCGAATATCCTTTGGATTATTTTGAAAAGTCAATGCGTCCTCACCTTAAACAATCTGAAGATTTGCTTAAAATGTTAAATGGAAAAGTGGTCATTGATGCTTTTTCCCATATTTCAACATCTGAACGATCTGACACATCAGAAGAAGGAATTAATTCTTTAAAATTAAAGGAAGAACAGCTTTCTAAGGATATGGACAGGATTTTTGATATTGCAGCCGAATTTAGTCAATAATTTGGCTATTATTTTTTTTAATTTTTTTGCGTATACATTTTTTAAAAATGAATACATTTATATACTACTTCATCACAATATATAATTGTATACAAAAATGAAATTTGTAATACAATAAAAAGGGTGATAAAAAATGTCAAACCAAAAAAGAACTGAAAACCCAAAAAGATTTGTATTCGGAAATGAAAGATTTGGCGGATCATACACTCCGGGAGAATTTGAATTCAACTTCCCAGATGATATGAGTCGTGAAGAATTCGAAAGAATGTTTACAAGAAGAATGAATGCTCTGCACAAAAGAGGAAATGATTTTGCAGAAGAATTCTTCGATACAAAATCCAGAAAGGAAAATTTAAAACCATTAAGCATTCGTGTAAAACCACACACTAAAGATTTCTTCAAAAATAATTCAATTCTATCTCCAAGGGAAGTGCTTGAAGTGTATGAAAACTTTTACAATGGTTCAGAAGCATTCATCAATTCCCTTTTGGAAGATGAAAAAAACTTAGAAAATGAACTTAAGGAAGTTCAGGAAAAATTACACAATGCAAAACTCTTTAAGGAAAAATTAAGTGAAATGGAACCTGAAATAGATGTTTTAACTGATGAAGCTAAATTGGCTAAATTGCAAAGCAGATATGAAAACAGTAATATAAACTCCATTGGTAATGAAACATCACCAGAAAAAGCAAAAAGAGATATCATTCGCATGGTTCAAGTATACAATACTCAAGACGTTAGTGTTTGGGGCAACGATTACTTGATCTTAACAGTATACACTAACGCTCAACCACAATTATTCTATTTCAAAAATGAATATTCAAGCGAAGATATTGAGGACATCATCAATTTTGTAAAACAATATTGTGATGAAAACAATATTGGATTCAGATTGGTAGAACAGTCCGATATTTAAAATGATTTCGGAAGTGTGCAAATGTGACTTGTCGCACTTCCATAACTTATATTTTTCTAAAAAACAAATCATTAACTAGATTCGAATCTCGGCTTGGTTAATAATTTGAACTTGTTTTGTTAGATTGGTGATGGTTATATATTTTGTTCCTTTTGATTATTGGCCAAGTCTTAATCAAAAATCATTGAAAGACCTTCAATATTTAAATATTTATATAATGAAGATGTTATTTAAAAATATGGTTGAATTTGAAGAAATTATAAATACAAGACGAAGTATTCGTGAATATAGTGAACAGGAAGTTAGTGATGAGGATATTTTAAAAATCCTAAAGGCAGGAATGCAGGCTCCCGGATCAAGACTTGGTGCCGAGCCTTGGGAGTTTGTTGTCATTAAAAATCGCCAAACTTTAGATAAACTTGCGGAAATAAAACCTAGGGTTAAAACAGCACCGGTTGCAATTTTACTTGTTGCAAATATTGAAAGGGCATTTTATAAGCTCCATTGGCAACAGGACATGTCAGCCGCCGCTGAAAATATGTTGCTAGAAGCTGTTAATCTTGGTTTAGGTGGTCTTTGGAATGGTGTTGCACCAACCCAGGAAACAATGGATAAGGTTGGCGAGTTATTTGACCTTGACGGTGTAAATCAAATTCCATTTTGCATTATAACATTAGGATATCCTGCTGAAGGCTGGGAAAACAAGTTCATGGACAAATTTGACGAAACAAGGATTCATTATGAAAAATACTGAATATGATTTTAAAAGTGTTATTGACAGAACCAACACAAATTCTCTAAAATGGGATTTGTTTGGTGACGATTTGCCAATGTGGGTAGCGGACATGGACTTCAGAGTCGCTCCAGCTATCCAGGAGGCAATTCAAAAAAGGGCAGAACATCCAGTATATGGATATACGATTATCCCTGATGAGTTATATGAATCCTACATTAACTGGTGGGATAGAAGATATCACTTTAAGATGTCAAAAGAGGATATGGCATATTCAATTGGAGTAATGCCGTCAATATCTTCAATGATAAGATGTTTGACCGATATCGGAGATGAAATATTAATCCAAACACCGGTTTACCATGTATTTTTCTATGTTATTGAAGATAACAATCGAAAGGTCCTAGAAAACGAATTGATTTATGAAAACGGAAAGTATTTCATTGATTTTGATGATTTGGATGAAAAGCTATCAAAAGTTAAAATGATGATACTTTGCAACCCTCACAATCCTGTCGGTAAAATCTGGTCAGAAGAGGACTTGGCCCGAATTGGGGAGCTATGCAGAAAACATGATGTTATTCTAATTTCAGATGAAATTCACTGTGATTTGACAGATCCTAACGTCAAATACAATCCATTTGAAATCTCAAGTGACTATGATAAAGTCATTACATGTTTATCTCCTTCAAAATCATTTAATATTGCTGGTTTTCAAAGCTCAATTGTTCATACAAAAAACAAAGAGCTTCTGGAAAAAATTAAATCTCAAATGCACATTGACAATTCAGATTCCTGCAATGTATTTGCAACAACAGCAGTAACTGCAGCATACAACAGTTCTGAAGAATGGTTGGAAGAGCTTAAGGAAGTATTATATGAAAATAAACAAATTGTCAAGGAGTATTTAGCTAGTGAACTTCCAATAATCAAATTGGTTGAATGTGATGCTACATATTTGTTATGGCTCGATTGCTCTTCTTTAAATGTTCCTTCAAAAGTACTGTCCGGATTTTTAAGGTCAAATCAAGGACTGTTTCTATCTGCCGGAATTGATTTTGGAAAGAATGGAGATAATTTCTTAAGAATGAATATAGCATGTCCTCAAGAGTTGCTGCGTGATGGTTTGGGAAGGCTTAAAGCAGGCATTACTGCTTTAACTATTATTAAACGCTAACTTTACTTATCATGCGATTTAATTTAACATTCGCTAAATTTATTTTGAAGAAGATGGCTTAATGAGAATATTGCGACAGTTTGAAAACCTGAAACAGATTGTGATATGTAAGAAAAATTAATCAACAGAATCAATGAATTCTTGAATTAGCCAATCGGATATGCTGATGTCTGTTCCATATCTGATTATTTCATCTTTTTTAAACCATTTTGCTTTTAGAATTTCATCACCATCTACTTTTATGTTGCCGGATTCATATTCTGCTGTAAAAGCCAGCATTAATGAATTTGGAACTGGCCAGGATTGACTTTTTTGATATTCCAAGTTTTTGATTTTAATTCCAACTTCCTCGCCTACTTCTCTGTGAACGGCTTCTTCAATAGATTCTCCAGGTTCTACAAAACCTGCTATTAATGCATATCTGATGTTGTCGTGGTAGCTGTGTTTTGCCATAAGCAATTCATCACCATTTCTGATGGCCACAATAATTGCAGGGGCGATGCGAGGATAGTGCACTTGCTCACATTCAGGGCATTTTAACATCATGTCTTTTTCATCTAATTGGGTCTTTGCCCCACATCTGCCACAAAACTGATGGGAGATATACCAGTCACGAACCAAAACTGCTTTGGTTGCCATCAAATAAATGTCCTTGTCAATTTCATAAATTTCCCATAAATTTAAGAAGGTTTTATTTTCACTAACATTAACAACAAACACATCTTTACCTTTAAATTTACCTATATAAAGTTTAAAATCAACATTTACATCGTTAATGTCAGTTGGCAATTTTTTATTCTCATCCAGGTATAATTCTCTTTCATCATTGAAAATAAAGTAATAGGCATCATCACTTGAATAGGCATCACTAAAATCAATTTCATAATCTTCATACACAGATTTTTCTATCATATTAGTTACTATGTATTTTTATTACTTAAAATTTATATGAAATTAGATACAAATTGTATAATGGTGATATTTAATGGTATCTGAAAATATGGAAAAAGCTTTAAATGGTCAATTAAATGCTGAAGTTTACTCAGGATATTTATATTTGTCCATGGCAGCTTACTTTGAAGATGAAGACTTAGCAGGATTTGCTAACTGGATGAGAGTACAAGCGGAAGAAGAATTAGAGCATGGAATGAAATTCTATGACTACATTATTAGAAGAGGAGCTTCTGTAACATTAACTGAAATTGAAGCACCACAAACTGAATGGGACTCTCCTGTAGCTGCATTTGAACATGTTTTAGAACATGAAAAGAAAGTAACTGGTCTTATTGATGGTTTAGTTGATTTAGCTATTGAAGAAAAAGATCATGCAACTAACAATTTCTTGCAATGGTTTGTTGAAGAACAAGTTGAAGAAGAAGAAAATGCAATGGAATTAGTTGCAAAAATCAAACTCGCTGATGGCGATAACAGATTAATTTATGAATTAAACAAAGAATTAGGTGCACGTTCACCTTCTGAAGACTAGATCTAATCTAGTCTCAACTTATTTTTTTTTAGGTGTTTGCATGATATATCCGGAAGGTCCAACCAGTGAAGCTCAAATAGACTCAACAAAATATGACTCTAAGTTAATAGGAGAAAATGAATTGGGAAGCGTACATATTCATGGTCCTTTTGGTGATGTCAAATCGGATGTTAAAATAGCTTATTTAATTGGGATGCATCCACTTGAAAGCAAATCCCACAGAGCCTTATTTGAAAAGTTAACAGGTAAAAACGATTTAAATTATTGTTATTTCATATATAATATCAACGTTAATGATAAGGATAGTCCATCTGAAGGGCGTGATGAAGGCCAACTTTTAGCTTCTGAATTTGTTCGTGATGATATTATAGATAAAAATTTTGATCTGTTCCTGGATATTCACTCTAACAGGGGTTCACATGGGCCGGGGGATTATAAAATAACTAATTTTATCTTTGCTCCAGGGTTTGATGAGGCATCTTCAAGATATATGGATGTAATAATTGATGATATTGAAGAGATAATATATTATGCGCCGGATTTCAGGTCAAGTCCTCCTTATATAACCGAACCGACAGCAAAGGCAGGAATTCCAACATTGGTTTATGAATGTTATTCATATGAGCCTATGGATTTATCATTAACATTAGCCGAAAAATTAATTAATTCTGTAGATTGTTTAAAATTTTAAATATTTGTTAGTTTATATATTATAATATGGACAACACTAAAAAACAATTACATTATTTAATAATAATTTTATTAACTACGCTGGATATCATATTTTTAGCATATATTACATTCTATCCGACTTCTCCAGAATTAAGATACAGTGGTGTTGTTTTTGATTTAATTGTATGTATCATTCTGTGGACTGAATTCGTTTATAGTTATATGAATGCGGATGATAAAAAACAGTACTTGAAAGAAAATTCTTTAAGTATTTTGGGAATGCTTCCGCTGGATTTTGTATTTTTAAGAGCGTTAAGATTGATAAAACTTATTCAATTTATTAAATTATTTGTTCTGGCCCGTGAAACTAGAGGTAATATTGCCAAGTTTTTAAGGCATACATTTCTGGATAAGATAAT
>JAEIGA010015029.1_pt1 | contig 11789 bp, 8 predicted proteins | sample 9270691 | NCBI WGS metagenome assembly JAEIGA01 (sample SAMN17057246, study PRJNA624740) | gut metagenome | biome: biome; isolation source: fecal sample | host: Bos grunniens | place: China: Xizang | collected 2019
GATCTTAAAGAATATAATTAAATTCAGAAAGCCAAATAAAGGAGGCTTATATGAACCTTGAACACCTTTATAGAATTTTACGCTTATTAGTCGTTATTATCGGGATTTATCTATCCGTTTATTTACTGCTTATCATTGCTAAATATACATACCCATTTATCATAGGTTTTGCGTTTGCCTACTTGCTTAAACCTTTTGTTATGTTCCTAACGAATAAACTGAAAATACCAAAAAGTTTATCTGTTATTCTCTCCATGCTTGTTACGGTTGCGCTTATTGCTGGTTTGATTACCTTTCTTGTAGCTGAAATGGTTGCCGGGATAACCTATCTGTCAGAAGCATTGCCTGAACATTTAAATACGATGGTAGTATATACACAAAATTACATTACAAATCACTTCATTCCATTCTATGAGAAAATCATATCCTTCTTTAATACTCTTGATACAGGGCAACAGGATACCATTTTGTCAAATATAGAACAGCTAGGGAAAGAAGCCGGTAATACCATTGTGTCGATTCTACAATCGTTTTTAGCATTTTTACCAGTTGTTATTGGCTGGCTTCCAAGTGTAGGAACAGGGGCTATCTTTACTTTACTGGCCACATTTTTTATTGCGAAGGAATGGGATAGATTAGTTAATTACAGTAAAAAGATGCTACCGAATAAAACCATGTACAATCTTAAGAACGTCATGAAAGAGTTGGAGAAAGCATTATTCGGTTTTATAAGAGCACAGCTGACGTTAATATCAATAACAGCCCTAATTGTTCTGGTTGGTTTATTAATTCTGCGGGTTGATTATGCCATTACAATCGCCCTTATAATTGGATTTGTTGATTTATTACCCTATCTGGGTACAGGTTTAGTTTTTGTCCCATGGATTATATACGAGTTGATTATCGGCAACTTCGGATTTGCACTTGGTCTTGGTATTTTATATACGGTAGTGATTGTTCAAAGGCAATTCATGGAACCGAAAATCCTTTCCTCAAGCATCGGTCTGGATCCATTGGCTACTTTAGTTGCTATCTTTGTCGGATTTAAGCTAATTGGGTTTTTAGGTTTTATTTTAGGTCCCATTATCTTAGTGATATTGAGTACATTATATAAATTGCATATCCTTCATGATTTAAAAGATTATATTATGGGAGTTCAGCCCCCTCCTCCTAAATAAAAGGAGGAGGCTGCATCCAACGATTTTTCCATCGTCAGAAGCAGCCCCTCATTTATCGAATAATCGTAATCGTTTTGCGTGATTTACTCATATACTTTGTAAGCAGTGCATAGAGGATTGGCTTAAAGGCTTTCCTTGTAAATGGCATTAGCAGCAGGAACCCCACTATATCACTGATAAAACCAGGCAGTAATAACAGGAAGCCTCCAATTAGAATACAGATCCCGCTGTATACTTCTTCACCGGGCATAAATCCTTTACTCATCTGGTCCTTTGCGCGCTGGATGACCTGCAAGCCTTGTTTCTTGGCCAAGAATACTCCGATGATCCCAGTAAAAAAGATGAGGAAAACCGTCCAGCCAATACCCAAATAAGAACCCGACACCAACAAAACAATAATTTCAATAATTGGTATCAGAATGAAAAATATGGTTGAGAGCTTCATTAGGAACCTCCTTATTGCAAAGTGTCTGGCATTTTCCTTTAGTTTAGCATAATTGATAGAAGTGGATAGAAAAAAGAGCTGTTTAAATTAGCAAACAGCTAAGCAAACAGCTCCATCATGTTTATTACAGAATTCCTGTATTACCTTCGTAAATACGGCCGCTTCGGCTATCTACAGTAATAACCTGGTTGTCCTGTAACACTGTTGTAGCATTTTCAAATCCAACAATAACCGGAATACCCTGGCTTAAACCAACTACTGCAGCATGGCTTGTTAAACCGCCTTCTACAGTTACCAATGCTGCGCATTTTTCAATCGCTGGCATCATATCTTTGTCCGTTGCATTTGTAACTAAAATACAACCTTCTTTTGCTTTAGCAATCGCTTCTTCAGCGTTGTTAGCAATAACTACACGGCCTGAAGCAGACTTTCTTCCAATTCCTTGAGCACTTGCTAAAACAGAACCGATCAAGTGGATTTTCATAATATTAGTTGTGCCTGATTCATTCACTGGTACACCCGCTGTGATAATAACCAATTCACCAGGTTTCACTAAGTTTTTCTCAGTTGCTGCTTGAACTGCATTTTCAAGCATATCATCTGTAGTAGTAGTACTAGTTCCTAGAATTGGATATACACCAGATACTAACGCTAATCTTCTCATCACTCTTTCATCAGATGTGATTGCGATGATAGGTGTTTTAGGACGGTAACGGGAAATTACACGTGCTGTTGATCCACTTTGTGTCGGTGTAATAATAGCTGATACATTTAAGTTTAATGCTGTATGTGCTACAGATTGTCCAATTGCATCAGTTACATTGTAATCATGATCTTTACTGCGGGCAGAAAGAATTGCTTTATAATTTAAAGCTGTTTCTGCTTTACTAGCAATGTTGTGCATAGTTTGAACAGCTTCAACTGGATATTGGCCAGCTGCTGTTTCACCTGAAAGCATGATTGCATCTGTTCCATCAAAAATTGCATTCGCTACGTCACTTGCTTCCGCACGAGTTGGACGAGGATTACGTTGCATTGAATCTAACATTTGCGTTGCTGTAATAACCGGTTTACCCACTGTATTGCAGCGTTTGATTAAATCTTTTTGAACAAGAGGTACATCTTCGGCAGGAATTTCAACGCCAAGGTCCCCACGTGCAACCATTAAACCATCAGAAACCGCTAAGATTTCTTCAATATTTTCTACGCCTTCGTGGTTTTCGATTTTCGGGATGATTTGAATATGACCTGCATTATGATTTTCAAGCAATTCTCTGATTTCAAGAACGTCCGCTCCTCTTCTTACAAAGGAAGCTGCAATGAAATCAACATCTTCTTGAATACCGAATACGATATCTTCCGCATCTTTTTGTGTAATTCCCGGTAATTTCACAGAAACTCCTGGTACGTTTACACCTTTTTTGTTCTTAATCATTCCAGTGTTAAGAACTTTTGTATAGATTTCTTTTTTATCTTTATCTAAACCAGTTACTTCAAGACCAATTAAACCATCATCAACAAGGATTCTGGACCCTTCATGAACATCATCAATTAAGCCTTCATAAGTGATTGAGAATTTCTCCGGAGTACCAAGTACTTCAGTCATAGAAATGGTAACATCTTGACCTGCCACTAATTCGAATCCACCATTTTCCATGTTGTGAGTACGAATTTCCGGTCCTTTTGTATCAAGTAAAATCCCAACTGTTTTACCAGTTTCTTCTGCAGCCTGGCGAATAGTTTGAATTCTTGCACGGTGCTCTTCATGGCTACCATGAGAAAAGTTTAGACGGGCAACATTCATTCCTGCTTCCATTAATGCTTTTAACTTTTCTAATGATTCACTGGCTGGTCCAATTGTACATACGATTTTTGTTTTACGCACGTTGTATCCTCCTATTTACTATTTCTTAATTAAATTGAAAGCTCCTGAGATAATTCATACATTTTTTTGTCAACCACATGAGGTATCTTTAATGCCTCAATAATGTCATAATCAACCAATTTATTGTTAACGATCCCTACTGCGCGGCCGCCTTTTCCATCAAGGAGCAATTCAACTGCATTAGCAGCCAATCGACTGGCTAATACGCGATCTGTCGCTGTTGGTGATCCACCGCGCTGAACATGTCCAAGAACTGTCACACGCGTTTCTAAGCCAGTGCGTTTCTGGATATCTTCACCGATTTCCATACCACTGCCAACACCTTCAGCAACAATAATAATACTATGTTTCTTTCCTCTATCATGCCCACGCTTCAGCTTATTAATGATATCATTCATATCATAGTTTTCTTCGGGGATAAGAATAGATTCCGCTCCGCCTGCAAGTCCTGCCCATAGTGCAAGATCTCCGGCATTTCTTCCCATTACCTCAATAACGTATGTTCTTTCGTGTGAAGTAGCTGTATCTCTGATTTTATCAATAGAATCAATAATGGTATTCAAGGCAGTATCGAATCCAATTGTGAATTCGGTTCCTGGAATATCATTATCAATCGTGCCCGGTACACCTATACATGGAAATCCATGTTCTGTTAAAGCTTTGGCTCCACGATAAGAACCATCTCCACCTATAACAACAAGTCCTTCAATTCCAAATTTCTTCAATTGTTCTATACCTTGCAATTGAACATCTCTTTCCTTGAATTCCGGACAACGAGCCGTATACAGCATCGTTCCGCCTCTATGTATAATATCTCCTACAGATCCGATCTCAAGCTTTTTTATGTTCCCATTTAAAAGACCTTGGTATCCGTTGTAAATCCCATAAACCTCAATATTATGGTAAATCGCTTTTCTTACAACGGCACGTACTGCGGCATTCATGCCTGGTGAATCTCCCCCACTTGTTAATACACCTATTCTTTTCATGATATCACCCCAAGTTTAGTATTATCTTCATTGAGTACACATCTGTATATAGCATCTGTATATAGACAGACAGAAACACAATCACGAAATATAGTTGTTTCCGTTTATTCATAATCGCATCCTTATTCTATGATAACAAAATCCTTTCGTAAAGCCCTTTGTACCAAGGAATTTTATATGAAAACGCTATCACATTGAGAGATTCTCATTATTATCAAGGGATTAAAAAAAATTGTACATCGTGTGTATTTTTCCCTATTGACCAAAAAAGAAACGTACATTTTCATGTACGTTTAATGATTCTTTACAAATTGGGTTGAAAATCCGTACTTGCCAATATTTTTGTATTTTTCATATCTTTTATTGACTAGCTCTTCCTCACTCATATTTTTTAATGTATCAAGCGAATTTTTTAATATTTTATCAATCTCTTCAGCCTGATCTTTAACCGAGCGATGAGCACCGCCAAGTACTTCAGGAATAATCTGATCTATAATGCCTAACTCTTTTAAATCGGGTGCCGTAATTTTCATGGATTCTGCTGCCTTCTTTGCCATGGATGCATCTTTCCAGAGGATGGATGCCGCTCCTTCAGGAGAAATAACAGAGTAAGTTGAATTTTCAAGCATATGAATATGGTCTCCCACACCAAGCGCTAAAGCTCCGCCACTTCCTCCTTCTCCGATTACTATACAAACAATTGGCACCTTTAAACCGGCCATTTCGAATAAATTTCTAGCAATAGCTTCACTTTGACCTCTTTCTTCTGCCGCTTTACCAGGATAGGCTCCCTTTGTATCAATAAAACAAATAATTGGCCTCCTGAATTTTTCCGCTTGCTTCATGAGTCGTAAAGCTTTTCTATATCCTTCTGGATGAGGCATGCCAAAATTCCGTCGTATATTATCCTTTGTATCCTTACCTCGCTGATGGCCAATAACAGTCACCGGCATCCCATGATACTTAGCTATGCCGCCCACTATTGCTTCATCATCACCAAAAAGTCGATCCCCATGACATTCAAAGAACGATGTAAATAAGTGTTCTATGTAATCGCAGGTTGTAGGACGTAATGAGTGCCGGGCTATTTCAACTCGATCCCAAGGCTTAATATTTTGATACAGCTCTTTTTCCAATTGGCCCAGGCGTTCCTCCAGCTTATTAATTTCCTCTGTAAACTCTCCATCAGAGTGTGAAGTCATTTTCTTTAATTCATCTATTTTTTTTTGTAAATCCTGTACTGGTTTTTCAAATGACAATTCACCCGGCATTATATACTCCCCCCTGATGTATGAATATCGATAATTGCAGCCAATGTATCTTTCATTTTATTTCTCGGCACTACTGCATCCAGTTGACCATGCTTTAGAAGGAATTCAGCAGTTTGAAAATCTTCCGGTAACTTTTCATGGATTGTTTGTTCGATAATTCGACGACCGGCAAATCCAATTAAAGCTTTAGGTTCTGCAAGGTTATAATCTCCGAGTGAAGCAAAACTCGCTGATACCCCACCGGTAGTTGGATGAGTCATAACCGATATAATCAAACCAGCGTGCTCACTGAAACGTTTTAAGGCTGCGCGTGTTTTTGCCATCTGCATGAGACTTATAACTCCCTCTTGCATTCTGGCTCCTCCGGATGCGGTAAATATAATAAAAGGTACCTTTAATTCATCAGCTTTTTCAATGGCCCTAGTTATCTTTTCACCAACTACAGAGCCCATACTGCCCATACGAAATGTAGAATCCATTACAGCAATCACAGTGGTATGACCACTAATTCGACCTACTCCTGTTACTACAGCTTCATTTTGCTTTGTCTTATTTCGATCTCTATCGAGCTTTTCTGTATAATCGGGAAAGTTCAGTGGATTTTCCGAAATCATCCCCCGTTCGTACTCCTCAAAAGACCCTTTATCCATTAAATTGCTTAAACGTTCAACTGCACTCATCGGGTGGTGATAACCACATTTAGGGCAAACTTTATCATTTTTTAATATTTCTTTAGAGTATTTAATAGTTTTACAAGACGGACATTTCATCATAATTCCTTCAGGCACATCTTGATTTGCTTTATCAGAAGGAATGGTTGCATACTTTTTCTTTTTTGTACGAGAAAACATGTCTTTCAACAAAACTCTCGATCCCCTTTCGTAATACAGTACATCAATGGTTCATAAATAAACCTTACTGATTTTCTCATCAGCCAGTGATTACTGAAACCACCTTGTCCATTATACCTGCCATCCCATCAGATATATACAGACTATGGTAATAGGACAAACTACTTGCACATTATTGAAGTCCTTTCCTATCTACATACAAGGAACAGAACATCTTTCCAAAAAATCAGATCTTTACCGACCAATCCATTAGGGCAAATAATATCCATCTTCATTGACCTTGTAAACCGTAATTGCAAGCAATGGAAAGTTTATAAAATTGGCCTTATATAGTTTACAAAACGTACCTATATAAGGCCAATATACTACAGATATCTATTATTCACTTTTCGCAGTAGCTCTGATTTTTGTATCATATATTTCAAGTGCTTGATCTTTTTCGCCGTTTTCCATTAAAGCAGCTAAAATAATATATTGCTTTCGGTCTTTAATAGAGAATTCATAGCCAGATGCTTTACAGTAACTATTTACCGTTTTCCAAATTCTTTCCATCAATCGATTTTCAGTCAAACTGGCTAATTTAGAGAAGTAAGCCTCGTCCGTAAATGAGTTGGTTCTAGCCCAATTATAGAGATCTTTAATAGTCTCAGGATTTTTACGGTTGTATTCGGACATTATACGTATACAATCTTTTTCTAACAACAATTTCACTTCAATCAAATCTTCTTTTGTTTTACCTTCTAAAATGAAAAATGAGCCAAGTAATTCAACAAGCTTATGCTCTTGAAAATCATGAATGAATGTTCCTTCTCCTCTTCTTGTTTCAATCAATCCCAAAAGCTCCAACGCTCTTAAAGCTTCTCTGACTGACGAACGGCCAACATTTAAGCGGTCAGACAGCTCCCGTTCAGAGGGGATTTTATCACCTGGAACAAGATGATCCTCTTCAATCATTCTTTGCAGCTTGCGAACTATCTCTAAATATACTTTTGGCTGTCCTTCAGTTTGTAATTCCATCTGTCATCACTCGCTTTTTCCAATGGATGATAATAATTCTGTCTTCTTTCTGATTTCTTCCGGATCAACTTTTAATCTTGCAACCCCTGTTTCCATCGCAGCTTTTGCTACTGCAGCAGCTACTGCCGGAGCAACTCGCGGGTCAAAAGGAGCAGGGATTACATAATCCGCTTGCAGCTCTTCATCTGTAATTAGATTTGCAATCGCCTCAACGGCTGCAACTTTCATTTTCTCATTAATATGAGTTGCTCTTACATCCAGAGCCCCTCTAAAAATTCCCGGAAAGGCTAAAACATTGTTTACCTGGTTGGGAAAATCGGATCTACCAGTTCCTACAACTGCCGCACCTGCTTCTTTAGCCAATTCCGGCATAATTTCAGGAACTGGATTGGCCATCGCAAAAATGACTGGATCTGAGGCCATTGATTTAATCATTTCAGGAGTTAGCGCGCCTGCAACCGAAACACCGATAAAAACATCTGCATCTTTAATGACGTCCTCAAGACTGCCTTCCAAATGATCACGATTTGTATATTTAGCCACCTCTGCTTTTACAGCATTCATACCATATGGGCGTTCTTCATAAATCGCACCCTTGCTATCACACATAATTAAATCGCGTACACCAAAATGATATAGTAGCTTAATAATGGCAATACCGGCAGCACCAGCGCCATTTGCAACCACTTTAATCTCAGACATTTTCTTATTGGAAAGCTTCAAGGCATTAACAAGACCTGCAACCGTTACAATTGCTGTACCGTGCTGATCGTCATGGAAAACAGGGATATTCGTTTCTTTTTTCAATCTTTCTTCAATGACAAAACAATTGGGAGCCGCAATATCTTCTAAATTAATTCCGCCAAAAGTTGGTTCCAGTAATTTTACTGTCTCCACAATTTTATCTACGTCGTTCGTATTTAGACAGATTGGAAAAGCATCGACTCCTGCAAATCCCTTAAATAATAATGCTTTTCCTTCCATCACAGGGAGGGCAGCTTCCGGACCAATATTGCCAAGTCCAAGCACAGCTGTACCATCTGATACTACGGCTACCATATTGCCCTTGAAAGTATATTCATATACTGTTTCCGGTTTATCATGTATAGCTTTACACGGTTCAGCTACACCTGGAGAATATGCCAGGCTTAAATCGTTTGCATTCCGCAGGGGTACCTTGGCCACTGTTTCCAATTTCCCCTTATTTAAACGGTGCATATGCAACGCTTCTTCTCTTAAAGTCAATTACCCACACCCCACTTTTTATCATACGATACATTTTATCCCACTTCTGGTATGACCAAAATTATACTGTAAATATATCACAATATTCTGTCTTGTACATAGTTAATCTTCTTTAATCAGGACATTTCCTTCTCCTATAATTCTTTCTAAATCTTTCAGTAGGGCGGGAGTAGGGTTCACCCAGTTTTCCTTGGATAATTGAATAGTTTTTGTATCTTTTTCGTAATAGATATACACCTTTGTGTTCCCACGATATTGAATCAAAACATTACGAATAGCTGTTAAGGTTTTATTGGTTTGAACATTTGGAGCAACCTTAATATAGACGGATTTAAAAAGTTCCTTTATTCTCGGTATATCATTCTCTAAATCATAAAGATTTTGTGTGATAAATTGTTTCTTCCCATTGCGCTCCTCCAGCTTTCCTTCTATTAAAACTAAATTTCCTTCTTTTAAAATGGATGAATATTGCTTGTACACATTTGGAAAAGTAACCCCTTCCATATCACCCGTTTCATCACTTAGGAGCAGAAAAGCCATATTTTCGCCTTTCTTTGTACGGATCAGTTTAACAGATTGAATATAAGCACCAATAAATCCAGTTGAATTCAGCGGGAAATTGGACAGAGGCAGTGCTCCTGCATGTTTTAATAAAGGTCTTGAACCGCTGATAGGGTGGTCGGATAAATATAAGCCAAGAACTTCTTTTTCTTTTTGTAATTTTGTGTCCGTTGGCATCGGGTCGACTACTACATATTTTGGTTTAATGAACATATCATCAGCATCAAAAAAACCAACTTCTCCTGAATCAGGACGAACCAATTCAGCATGCTCCAGCGCCACATCTATGCTTGCCAAAATACTTGCACGGTCCATTTTAAACTCGTCAAATGCACCCGCGTAACATAAATTTTCCAATACTTTTCTATTTATGATACGGGAAGGAATACGTATACAGACATCAAATAGATCTTCAAATGGACCATTCTTACGAGCTGCAACCAGTTCTTTTAAGACGGAAGCTCCAATGCCCTTCACAGCTGCCAGACTGTAACGCACCCCCTTATCTCCTTCAAGAATAAACGGGAAATGACTTTTATTGATTGATGGCGGATAGACTATATAATCTTTTGACTTCAATTCCTGAACGTATTGAGCTATTTTATCATCGTTGCCAATTACAGATGTCATCAACCCTGCCATAAAGCTGCGCAAATAATTTGCCTTTAAATAGGCTAACTGATATGCAATTAGGCTGTAAGCGACTGCATGACTCCTATTAAACCCATAATTTGCGAACCGGACGATTAAGTCATATACTTCATTTGCCGTATGCTGTTCGTGCCCTCTAGCCATAGCCCCTTTTACAAAATGAGCTCTTTGTTCATCGAGAACGTCTTTTTTCTTCTTACTTACAGCTCTTCTCAGCAAATCAGCTTCTCCTAAGCTGAAACCGGCCATTGTCGAAGCAATCTGGATAATTTGTTCCTGATACACAATGATCCCGTAGGTAGGCTTCAGAATTGTTTCCAATTCAGGAATAGGAAAAGTAATCGGTTCAATTCCATGTTTACGATTTATGAATGTTGGGATATTATCCATAGGGCCCGGCCTATACAGGGCATTGACCGCTACCAAATCCTCAAAAACAGTGGGTTTTAGCTTTTTAAGGACATTTTGCATGCCAGCTGATTCAAACTGAAAAATCCCCGAGGTTAGTCCCTTACTTAATAACTCAAATGTGGCCGTGTCATCCAATGGAATCTGACTTAACTGAATCTTCTTACCCGATGAACGATTTACCTGTCTCACAATCTGATCAAGCAAAGTTAAATTTCGGAGTCCGAGAAAATCCATTTTCAAAAGACCAATTTCTTCTAAAATTTCCATCGGGAACTGGGTCAAATAAACACCCTCATGCCCTTCCTGAATCGGAATTAAATCGGTCAGCGGTTGATCGGTAATAATTACCCCTGCGGCATGTATGGATGTATGTCTTGGAAGCCCTTCCCACTTCTTGGCGATTTCAAAAATCCGCTTATGAAGTGCAGATTCTGCAATCCATGTACGGAAACGGCTGGATTCAGATTGCGCCAATTGTATGGTCAGTCCGTTAATAGGAGGAAGCGAACGAGATAGCTGGTCCAACTCCTTCGTGTTCAATCCGCAAACTCTGCCCGCATCCCGCAAGGCGGCCTTTGCTCCAAATGTACCAAAGGTTATAATTTGTGCCACATGAATGGGTCCATATTTCTTCGCTACGTACCGTATCATTTCTTCTCTGCGATTGTCTGGAAAATCGATATCTATATCAGGCATCGTAATCCTTTCCGGATTCAGAAACCTTTCAAACAATAGATTGTATTCAATAGGATCGACATTTGTAATTCCAAGCACATAAGCAACCATCGAACCTGCAGCAGATCCACGACCAGGACCTGTTAAAATCCCTTGTTTATTAGCATGATTCATAAAGTCCCAGACAATCAGGAAATAGTCACTGAACCCCATATCAGCAATTACAGTTAATTCATATTCCAACCGTTCAAAGTGCTTTTTATCGGGAGTTGGATAACGCTTGGCAAATCCTTTTTTGCAAATCTCTATCAAATATTGATGTGCGGACAAATCATTGGGAACGGGATACTTTGGAAGTAATTTTTGATTAAACTCTAAGTTTACACAGCATTCTTCGGCTATTTGAATTGTATTTTCAAGAGCAGCCACATCGGATGAGTACCACTCCACCATTTCAGAACGGCTCGCAAAATGCTTCCTTTCATTCTCTGACAACTCAATATTATCCAATTCTTCTATCTTTATATTATCTTTTAAACAAGTCAAAGCTTGATAAGCCAGTGAATCCTCTGGCTTCAAATAACAAATATGGTGAGCAGCAACAAGCTGA
>JAEIGA010015030.1_pt1 | contig 11789 bp, 7 predicted proteins | sample 9270691 | NCBI WGS metagenome assembly JAEIGA01 (sample SAMN17057246, study PRJNA624740) | gut metagenome | biome: biome; isolation source: fecal sample | host: Bos grunniens | place: China: Xizang | collected 2019
ACTTTTCGTTATATTCATTGGGTTCTATAACAATTGGTATTGTTTCTACTATTTTCAGTCCATAACCTTCCAATCCATTACGTTTCACAGGATTGTTGGTCATCAACCTCATTTTTGTCACCTTTTGATCTCTAAGAATCTGAGCACCTATACCATAATCACGCTCATCAGCTTTAAATCCTAGTTTCAAATTAGCATCTACAGTATCATATCCTTGTTCTTGTAGATGATATGCTCTTAGTTTGTTTATCAAACCTATACCTCTACCCTCTTGACTCATATATACAACCAAACCCTTACCTTCTTTCTCTATCTGCTGCATCGCATAATGTAATTGAGTTCCACAATCACATTTACATGAGCCAAATATATCACCTGTAGCACACGATGAGTGAACTCTTACCAATATAGGTTCACCTTCTTCCCATTCACCTTTTTTCAATACCATATGAGTAGCATTATTATTCAATTGGGTATAGGCTACAAGCTGAAAATTACCCCATTCTGTTGGTAAAAAAACTTCTTGTTCTTTTCTCACCAATGTTTCGTTGGCTACGCGATAAGCTATCAAATCCTTTATTGTTATTATCTTGATGCCAAATTTTTCTGCTACCTTTACCAATTGAGGCATACGTGCCATTGTTCCATCATCATTGATAATTTCTATCAAAGCTCCAGCAGGATATAGTCCTGCCAAACGAGCTAAATCCACAGCAGCTTCTGTATGGCCAGCACGTACCAAAACCCCACCATTTCGTGCTCTCAATGGATTAATATGACCCGGTCGTCCCAAATCACTTGGTTTTGTGTTTTCATCAGCCAATGCTTTGATTGTAGATGCCCTGTCAAACATAGAGACACCTGTAGTGCAACCATGACCCAATAAATCAACAGTGATAGTAAATGGAGTACCCAACAAGGAAGTATTGTCATGTACTTGCATATCTAAATCAAGTTCTTTACAACGATCTTCGGTTATCGGAGCACACAATACTCCTCTACCATTGGTCATCATAAAGTTTATTTTTTCAGGAGTTACTTTTTCTGCAGCTATAATAAAATCTCCCTCATTTTCTCTATCTTCGTCATCAACAACAATTACAAATTTTCCGTCTTTTATATCAGCAAGTGCTTCTTCTATAGTGTTTAATTTCAGTTCCATACAAAGATTATAATACAATATATTGATATTAATTTAATTTGCAAATATACTACTTTTCTAAGAATTTTACCACTCATTACTAATGGTAAACATTTTATTATCTCTCCTTATTATTCAAATCAGTTTCATTATAGTGTTGGTATTGTATAAGTTAAACCAAGTAAAAGTCTAAATTTCTGCGATGGGTAGTTGTTCCAATAGAAATAACGTTGAAAAGCAACATTATCAAACATTGCAAAGAATGACAATGCTTTGGTGTATTGATATTCTGTTCTTAAATCTATTCCATATCTCAAAGGCATAGTTTCATAATTTATCTGCTGGTCTGCAAATGTCATTCCTTTCATATTTCCTAAAAGAACAGTGTTCAACGAAAACTTCCATTTTTTATCATAAACATATTGTGCATTTACATTTACATCGAAATCGGGCTTATAGAGCACCTCTTCAATAATTTGATTTTGTTCTAAGTCATAGTTGTAATAATTGGCAGATAAACTTAGATTTATATCTTCACCCATACGATATTTTGTCCTCATACCAACTTGCAACATATTGTAATCAACATACATAGGTTTATATACATTGTGTAATTCATATCTATCATCAATCATAAATATTGGTGCATTTTCCATAGATTGATAAGATACACCTAACGCAAAATCCAAACTATTCATCACTGCCAATTCTGTTTCTAAGAAATATTTGAAATAATTGGTATTGATGATATCTGCATTAGGACCTATATACGGATTTTCCATTCTCAAATCTTGCCAACTATTTCTATTCACATCACCCACAACGCCTATACGCACATTGAATATTCCATCAAGAAATTGGTTAAACATTGTAATATGCGGAGCTATATGAAAGGTATCTTGAGTGGTAACAAACATTGACATTCCTATATTCAAATCGAAACCATAAAGTTTGAATTTGAAATATGGATGCATTTTCAACACATTACTAATCACAGACGATGAATCTAACACTTCAGTATTTCCAATGTATGAATATGGATACATCGTATCAAAACTATTAGCATACATATCCCATACAATATTCATACCCAATACTTCTTTATCATTACCAAACCACTCAAAACCATAGTTTATATCACCATTCAAATTAAGATGCATCTCATTAAAACCGTAGTGGTCTGATAAATTATCAAATTTCAATCCGGCTTGATAATACAATTTACCTGACGATATAGATCTAAAATCAACATTAGCACCCACATAATTATATACTTGCGAATAGTCTGATTTATTCAAAACTTCACGAGTAATTGTTGGATATACATCGTTCAACGTCGAATCGGAAAATCCGTAATACAAATTGTAGTCATTCTTATAAAATACATTTGCCGACAATACACTATTATCCCAAATATATTTTCCAAAAAGATCTACTGATGTATTAGAGAACCAATTTGAGCCATAGTCTTTGAGGCTCCACCACGAAGAGTTATGAAATAATCTTGCGGAATAGTTCAACGAAGAATTTCTTACTGAATTGAAATACAAATCAACCAATGGTGTAAGATAAGTTCCCAATCCTGCTTTAATATAAGTTTTATATAATTTAAGTGATGGTTCACCTACCAAACGAGCAGCTTGTATTTCTTCGGGCGAAAACAACGAATAAATACGCAATGGATGAATATGGTAATTAAATTCGGGCGACAAATTAGAAGTATCTGTTATTTTGGGCGCTACATTTATTTTTTCCGATTCCTGTAAAACAGGTTGATATCCACTTATAACAACTACTTTTTCGTTATATACATCCTCATCAGTTTGTGCTACTACCGATGGCATAAGCTGAATAACAAACAGCCATACACATACGCATCTAACTATTATATTTATGTTTATCTTATTCATAATTCTTAGTTCTATTATTACATTATTCATTTGTTTTTCTTTCTTCAGATACCGTCGATGACATATCTATCTCATTGTCATTTTCCTTCATCTGCTGAATTTGTTTCTCACGTTCCTCTCTTACCTTGTTTTCTTCGTTCACTATGCTGTCATACTTCTGTTGAGCCATTTCTACTAACTCATCACCATCATAGTTTTCTATTATACTTTGCAAGGTTTGTTTAGCCTGCAATTTATTTCCGGCAGCATAATATATATCTGCCCACAATATAAATGATTTTGCCAACCAATAATCACTGACAGGTGTAGCTGTAATTGTCAATATAACTTGTTCGGCATTTTTCATCTCGCCACGTTTATAGTATGCCTCGGCTTCGCAGTAGTATGCCTCACCTGCATAAGCACCATTCGTCGACTGTTTCATAGGCTCAAAAGCTTGTCGTGCAGCCGCAGTATCGCCAAGGTTATAATACGATTTTGCTATCAAGTAATTAGCCTCCTCTCTCAACTCATTAGTCAGACGCTCATTTTGCAAAAGATTTGTGGCACTCTGTATTGTATTGGAATAGTTTTCCAACAAATACCATGTACGCATCACTCCAACACTAGCCTGAAGTATATTTGCATCAATCTCCGATGTTTCGGCCAATTTATTGAAGTACTCGTTCGACTTGGCGTAATTTTTTATATTAAATGCAATATTAGCAACATTCAATAATGCCACTTCGGTATATTGCGATTTCGGCTGTTTGGCCACATATTCATAATAAGGCAAAGCTTTCCACATAGAGCCGGAACGCAATTGACAATCAGCCAAATAATAATTAGCTGTAAGTGTAAATAATCCATTTGGAAATTTATCCAAATAAGCCTCAAAAGCCGGTATAGCAGCCTGACAATCGGCCTCCATATATCTAGCTTCAGCAGCATAGAAAGTTATCGAATCCTGTTCTACAGTAGATATTGATAGTTTGGTATTCTGCTTTACATACTTAAAATATTCATCTACCCTATTTTGATTTACATATATATTCTTTATTGTCAACAAGGCATCGCGCGATTCTGATGTACCCGGATAGTTTTTCAACACCTTATCCAACGACTCCAAAGCAGCTTCTTCATTTGAAAGGTTATAGTTGATAACACCTATTTTCAACAATGCCTCCTTGGCGTACGAACTATTTGGATATTTGAGCAAGAATATATTATAGAACTTTAATGCCATCTCCTGATCATCGTTTAGCAAAAATGTGTTAGCTATCTCAAAATTAGACATCATTACATACTTCGAATTGGGATAACGCGACATGAGCAAATTCAAACACTCAACCTTATCCTGATAACGACACAAAGCCCCATACGACAATCCTTTTTGATACATTGCATAGTCGGCATCTATAGCATCGGCATTTATTACCTTGTCATAATATACTACAGCATCTTTGAAACTCTTTTGTACAAAATAGTTATCGGCTATACGATTTGTAGCATCGTCAATAAATACCTTATCTTTACTATAATGAGTATTTACTATAAATTCCGAAAACATCTTTATGGAATTGTAGTATTGTTTCAGCTTCAAATTGGTATATCCTAGTGTGTATAAACCTTGGTTGTAATAGCCTGATGACTTACTCTCATCCATAAGCATGAATTTATCCAAGCTCGATTTTGCTTTATCATAATTCTTCAGCTGATAATAAGCTTCACCCCTTAAATAGTATGCTTTGGCTGTCAACTGGCTAAGTGCATTCACTTTTATGGCTTTGTTAAACAACTCTACAGCCTTATCATATTTATGTTCGTTATACAGTTCTATACCTCTGTTGATAGCTATAGATTGATATGCCTCATTTATTTTAGGTGTTCTTTCGGTAAATCCCTCTATCAACTCCAATGCACTCTTGTAATTCTTTACAGAACAATACAATCCGGTAAGCAACTCATTTATCTCACTTCGACGTGGTGTTTTGGGATATAGCTTCAAATAATTCTGTAACGATTTTATCGACTCGTTGTATGGATTATTGCCTATCTCACACGAAAGTTTGGCATAGTTATATAATGCCTCTTCCTTTATTTTGGGATTGTAATCCATTGTCGAAGCCTGCAAAAACATAGCACGTGCTTTATCCTTATCCCTCAAATACAAGTATATGTCGCCCAAATGATACAATGCATTTTGTGAAATACTATCGTTGGCCGAAACATATTTTTCCAAAAAAGGCACTGCTTTTTCATACTCTTTCAACTGATAATAGCAATATCCTATCTGATAATCATTACTTTGAGGTACTATATCATTAGCCTTATTGTAATACTCCAATGCTTTTTCATAGTTGTTTTGTTTATAATACACCTCACCTACCATCTGCTGGATTTCGGCCTTACGGGTATCTTTCGATTTGGCTATCAAATCATCCGACATTGCTATTAGTTCGTCATTTCTATCCAAATAGAAATATATCTGAGCAATATAGTATGGCACTATTCCGGCAAATTTCTTATCCTCCATAAGTTTTTGAAACTTGTCTAATGCTAGCTCGTAATCGCCTTGCATATATTGTATGTGTGCATAATAGTACGATGCCGAACTTGCATAACGCGAGTCGGTAACCATAACACTCGAAAAATAATCTTTTGCTTTCTTTATATTACCCGATTGAAACAAACAATATCCAAACTTAAATTCATATTCCGGCATTGCAGATCTGTCTAACTTAGACACTTCTACTTGCCTATATTGCGTCAATGCTTTTTTATAATTCTTATCGGAATAATAATAATTAGCCAAATAGAAATATGCCATACTTATACGTGAACTTTGCGGAAAATTATCGATAAACGACACCAATTTACTTTCAGCATCACTATTTGATAATATCTGAGCACATACAGCATCGTAATAATACGCATCTGCCAAATATTCATCATTCGACACATACTCTTTATTATTCAAAAATTCTTTGAATGCTTTCTGCGCCGATGCATATTTGTTCTTTTCAAACAAATCCAAAGCTCGTTGATACTCGCTATTTTGCTGTTCTATTGTTTCATTTTGCCCAATAAGTGCATGAGCCGACATCATCATACACGCTATAATTATCAGATATTTAGTTTTTTGCATAATCATTATAGTTTTCTTCCAATTTGCTAAGTTACTTATATTTATGCAAACTAAACCGAGTTGATTTTTTAGTTATCAACAACAAAATATTCTTAACTATTTTAAGAACATCCTCATTCAAAATATTACCCCAAACACCAACAAGAACAACAACTAGTTATTTTATCTCAAACTTATCCCAGTCGAGATAAAAAGGCATACGCTCTCTGAAAGCCGCCATCTTGTCATAACTAAGTTTAACAACAGACAACCTAGTCTCACCTTCTGGCACTTCGTCCAGCACATCTCCCTTGTAGCTAACCACCATTGATGAGCCAAAATAAGCCACATCGTTGGCATCACAGCCTATCCTATTCACCCCTACCACATAAGCCATATTTTCAATAGCACGTGCCACCAACAGCTGTTTCCACACATAGGTTCGCTTGGCCGGCCAACTGGCCACAACCACAGCCAAATCATAGTCGAAAAGCCCATTGACATAGGTATTCCTCATCCATATAGGAAAACGCAAATCATAGCATACATACGGCGATATACGCCATCCTTTAAATTCAAACACCACCTTGGAATCGCCGCCCGTCATTACCTCACATTCGGCTCCTATCCTAAACAAGTGTCGTTTGTCGTAATACCCCCATTCTCCCGAAGGTTTTATCCAATACAAACGGTTGTAATAACACCCTCCGTCTTCAACAAAGCAACTACCTACCACTGCCACATTATATTGCCTGGCTATACGTGACATCCAATTGAAAGTTTCGCCATTGGCAGGCTCCGACACCTCCACTATATTATCTGTAAAGCCCGTGGCAAAAGCCTCGGCCAGGACCAACAAATCCAAGGGTTCGGTCAATTTTGACAACTCAGCTTCTATATCTGCAAAGTTTCGCTGCTTATCTTCCCATGCCAAATCACGCTGAAAATATGCCACTTTCAAATCTTCCATATCGTATTGTTTTCTCTATTTCAAAAAGTTGTTCAAATCGGTTGTAACGGTTATATAATTTGGCGACTGTCCTTGATGATAATTATTCCTCGAATAACTGATATAAAATTTCTTCACCCTAAGTCCCACGCCATACGAAAATCCGCTAAAATTAAAGCCTTGCGAAGCCTGCATCTCTTTTACCCGTCTATAGTTATAGCCCAATCGCACATTGAATGCTTTGGTGGGGCAAAATTCCACACCCACCACAGCATGGCGTACCATATTATCTAGTACACCCATCAGTTTGTTTTCGGCAGTCACCTCGCCGGTAAAGGGGTCTATGGTTTCGGTAGGATTCAGAGGGTCGTCATATCGCAAATTCCATGTTTGAAGCTCCGTTGCCGTAAAATACAGTCTAAACGGTGCCTTGGGCAATTTGTACGATAGGCCTGCCGACAGCTCGAAAGGTAATGGTTCGGACACACCATCGAAGGTAACAAGCTGGGCACCGATGTTGCGAGCCACAACAGTTGACGAAAAAAGCTCATCAGACGAATTGTATGTCAAAGCCAAATCAAAAGCCACTGCAAAAGATGTATAGCTTTCGTAGTGCGAAAGGATAGGCTTAAACGATGCCCCCATTGATAGATTGTCGGCAAGTTTTTTGCCCCATCCTATGCTGAACACATAGTCGGCAGCAGCAAACGTACCTTCAGCATTCTCGTCCTCGTCGTAGCCATCAAAAGTGCCATAATTGACATACTGCAATCCAAAAACAAACGAGCCAAAATTTTCAATCTCTCTACCATAAAGTATTGACCCATATCCACCTCCCGAAAACAAGCTTACAAAGCTAAGCGACAAGGCATTGTTCATCTGTTCGCTTATGAGCGACGGCGTGCCAAAAGCCACACTTATATCATCGTCGGCAACAGATATATAGTTACTTCCCAATGCTGCCACCCTTGCCGATGTGGTGAGGTTGAGAAAAGCTGCCGTATAGCCCGAAGGTGTTTGCCCAACAACGGTTGTCGCAAACATACACAGCACAAATAGGAGTATTTTTTTTATCTTATTCAAATCAACTTCGTATTTCATAACATCGATATGATGTAAGAAACGACAATTAAACCTTTTTAGTATAAGGCAATTTCGAAAAATTGCTTTGCTAGTGATTTGTGGAATTTTGCTAGAAAGATTTCTACTTTCTTTTGATTGAGCATAGCGAGCTATGCGATTGAAAAAGAAATAGAAAGATTTCGGCAAAAAACGTAAAGCGTGCAAAAGTTTAAAGAATAATTCTTCTAATTTACTGAAACGTGGAATTTTTAGAAGTTGCCTATATATATTTGACCATAAGCTTAAATTAATTGATGGTGAGTAGTTGGCTCAGCTTGATACTTCGCAGACGAAGAACTAATGACGAAAGGTAGGCAATACCCATATTATACTTTAATCATTAAACTATTTGCAACGAGTCATGAGCTTTGAGTCGGCTACCGCCCACCGTTGTCTGTTGTCCGTTGTCATTATAAAAACCGGATTCTGATACATCAAAGAACTCTGCTGATTAAAGTGAACAGCTGCACTTGAAAAAAATGAAAGGGTTGGAAAACAGTTTATCCCGAATTGAAGACTATTGTGGAATACATAAGCAATGTGCTAACTACAAAAAGTAAGGTAAAAGCACCGGCTGCCACACCCGAGCTTATTATCGACGACCAATATGCAACAACCACAAACAAAACTGCCAATATACATATTGCCAATAAAATCACGAACATTGCCGCCATCATTAAAAGTATGCTTTTTTTGATTGTTCCCCAGCTGATTACACAGATATGATAATCATCGAATGATATTGCAAAGATACAACTTTTTGGAGATATGCACAAGCAAAAAACAGAAAATATAAACGTTTTTTTTAGATAAAAAAGGGAGTGTATTTAGTGATGATTGGATGCCAAAAAGAAGAACCTGCTAAGAGTAGTACAAATTCAGAAACGGTAAAAGATACAACTGCAACAGGTGAGGACACGATAATAATAAACCCATGGCCCGATACCGTTGTGGTGGGAGAATTTGACCTTACCATTCCGACGATAACCGGCGATAGCACCGGCACCGAATTTGAAGGATAAAACAAGCAATATGACGAGTTTTGATAATAACAGAACTCGTCTTTTTTATATAACTACTGAAAATCAATGCAAGATATCAAAACGTGTCACGATGTAACGATGTAACGTTACAACTATACACAAAATATTACATTATTACATTTTTACATTACAAAAAGAGTGCACATAATATGCAAAAATCAAATATCTGTATTAATTGATTGAAAATATGTGTGTTAAATCAATATAGGTATGCTATACTAGTATATATATATTAATATATATTAATATATATATATACATATAATACTATATAATTATTCTTTATTATACTATAAATCAATTCTTTATCTCAAAAAGTGGCATTTTATCACATATAGTCGCTCTCTTTTTACATGTAATGTAATAATGTAATAAAATTTTCTGTAGGAACTTATTTTTTAGTAATCATATTTGTGCTAAAATGATGATATACCGTCGTTTTTTTCATACCCGGGTGTCGTTTTTTTTACAGTATATCGTCAATTTTGCGGTAATTATTTGTGTATCGTTCGTGTATCGCTATTTTTATAATATCCTGATTGTCTGTGTGTATAGTTTGTGTATCGAAGTGTATCGATACATTTTTGCGTTCACTAGGAAAAAATTCGTATCTTTGCAATATGATTTTGCAATTACCACATTAGTGTAATTGACTGGGGAACAATCAAAAAACATAATTACAAACAATGATAGTAATGCTTTTAATATTCTTGATACTTTGTGTATCGATATATTTGCTTGTATTTACTAATTCTCCGTTTCGTACTAGCGGCCTAGGCTGTGGTGCCTGTTTTTTATCCTTGCCATTATGCGAGGAAACATTTGTATCACCTACCATCCCCGCCTTCAATTCGGGGTAAGAAAACAGAGAACAATAATTTCTATACGCCTCCATACCCTCTATCAACTTTAACCTTTCGCTATCATTCTACGAAACTAACTATTAACTAACTTTCAGTTCGTTGTCAAAAAAAAACTTCAACATAAAAGAATTTGATAGAAAATTATTATCTTTGTAAAAACTAAAACAGATACCAATAGTATATATATTACTAACAATCAATAATAATATGGAACAAAAACTGATAGAACAGGCGTGGGAAAATCGCGAATTTCTTAAAGACATTGCCACCGTTGAAGCGATACGTAGCGTGGTGGAGCAGTTGGACAAAGGTCAGCTGCGTATTGCCGAACAAATTGGCGACAAATGGATTGTAAACGAATGGATAAAAAAAGCTGTATTGCTGTATTTTCCAATATGTGAAATGCGAACTCTGGAAGTTGGTCCGTTTGAATTTCACGACAAGATAGCGTTGAAGAAAAACCTTGCCTCACAAGGAGTAAGAGTTGTTCCACACGGCATAGCCCGCTATGGGTCATACCTAGCGCCGGGAGTGGTGATGATGCCATCGTATGTAAACATAGGAGCCTATGTGGATAGTGGCACTATGGTGGACACATGGGCCACCGTGGGCTCATGTGCACAGATAGGCAAAAACGTGCACCTAAGTGGCGGTGTAGGCATAGGCGGTGTGCTAGAACCAGTACAGGCCTCGCCCGTAATAGTAGAGGACAACTGTTTTGTAGGCTCACGTGCCATAATAGTGGAAGGTGCCCATATAGAAAAAGAAGCAGTGATAGGTGCCGGTGTGGTGATAACCGGCTCGACCAAGATAATAGACGTCACAGGCAGTGAGCCCATCACACACGTGGGCCATGTACCGGCGCGCTCAGTAGTAATACCCGGAAGCTACACCAAGCAGTTTCCGGCCGGAGAATATCAGGTACCATGTGCTTTGATAATAGGAAAACGCAAAGAAAGCACCGATCTGAAAACATCGCTCAATGCTGCCCTGCGCGAAAACAATGTGGCAGTATAAAAAAATATTTACAACAAATATACACTATCATAACGTACTATTATACAACATTATAAGCAACAAAAAAAGAAGTTAATAACCACGCAATGGTGAAAAATAAGTAGTATATATTTGAAATACTGAAGAAAAAGCCTTACATTTGTAGTCTGAAGAGAAATCATTATTAATAAAATAATAAATTGAATATAAATACTTTAAAGTAAAAACAAGATGAAAAAAGTACATAATTTTAACGCAGGTCCTTGCGTTTTACCAAAAGAAGCTGTTGAAAGCACAATAGCTGCTATCCGCGATTTCGACAACACAGGAATCGGATTATTGGAAATCTCTCACCGTACTCCAGGTTGGGAAAGAGTAATGGAAGAAACTCGTCAACTATGGCGTGATCTTTTGAACATCCCTGCTGATTACGAAGTATTGTTCCTAGGTGGTGGTGCCAGCACTCAATTTATGACAGTACCTGCTAACCTTATGGAAAAGAAAGCTGCTTACTTACAAACCGGTGTTTGGGCAAAGAAAGCTGCTAAAGAAGCTAAATTGTTTGGTGAAACAGTTATCGTTGCTTCTTCTGAAGACAAAACTTACAGCTACATACCAAAAGATTACACAATCCCAACAGATGCTGATTATTTCCACAT
>JAEIGA010015031.1_pt1 | contig 11788 bp, 14 predicted proteins | sample 9270691 | NCBI WGS metagenome assembly JAEIGA01 (sample SAMN17057246, study PRJNA624740) | gut metagenome | biome: biome; isolation source: fecal sample | host: Bos grunniens | place: China: Xizang | collected 2019
AATACTCAATCGTTTTGCTATCTTGTCGCACATGGTGAAGAATATGGACTCGGTACAGGGTGATGTGTCAAAGTTCTTTATATCGATTATTGGTGAGTTAGAGGGCTTGCAGGTGATTGCCGAACGATTTCAGCAACAGCTCCGCCAAATCGTCTGTGCGAGTAGTTCTTCTTCTAATAATCATATCGCCTCTTCTCCGAATCGCCTTTCAGTTAGATTGTCTGCAGCTCATGGATATTTTGCACCGAAGTTGCAAGTACTATTGAATACTATAGTTAATTGTCCGTTACGCACTAACAATCGCACCGATGCTACGTATATCAAGCAACATATTACTGATTTGTACCTTGACCTTGCGCGTACACTATATATGATGGAGCATTTGGTATCGGAGCCAACTATCAATACCTATTTCAAAGTGCGACAGAACTTCAAACTTGTTGCACCTAAGTTTGTTATCCATTCAGCTCACCGAAAGGTTCGTAGTGATTCTACGGCGCTGAAGACTTTGGAGTATTTCTATGCGGGCTATACAATTCCTCAGATTGCAAAGCAACGCAAACTTACTATTCGTACAGTGGTGAAACATTTGCGTATTTTCCTCGATCAAGACCTTATTCATATTTCAAACTTCTCTCCTTCCGATCAACAGATTTTGGAGTCATAGTTTTTTTACTACTATCCCAAACTCAAGGGTGGCGGAATTCTAGTAAGTAAGGGAGCTTGATATGGCTAGTGCTAATCGGGTGCTATGCGAAGAGACCGTATCTTTTCAGGAAAAGCATTGGCACGCTTTTTGCAGATGGTAAATAGAGCACATGCTTGCTCTATATACCATAATTCCAAATAAAATAAACCACTATGAAAAAGTTTCAATTTCATCTTCCCGAGTTGGGATACCAATTCACGGATTTGGCTCCAATGATGAGCCAGCAAACCATGTCTTACCACTATGGTAAACATTATCAGACATATATCGATAACCTTAATCGACTAATTGATGGTTCTGAGTATGAGGGACTTGATCTCTATGACATCGTTAGGAAAACTCCAGAAGGAGTTCTGTCTAATAATGCGGGACAGGTACTCAATCACCAACTCTTCTTCGAACAATTTGCTCCAACGAAAGGCGCTAAACAACCCTCAGGAGAACTTCTTTTCCTAATCGAACAATCGTTTGGCAACTTCGATGCCATGCGTGAAAAGATGGACAAAGCAGGCAAAGCATTCTTTGGTTCAGGATGGGTCTTCCTGGCAATAGACAATGCGGGCAAGATGCAGGTTTTATCCTTACCAAATGGCGATAACCCTGTGCGACACGGACTGAAACCAGTTCTTGCTATCGATTTATGGGAACACGCTTACTATCTAGATTATCAGAATCGAAGAGCAGAATATTTGGAGAATTTTTGGCTTATAGTCAATTGGCATGTGATCTCCAAGAGGGTTCTATAAAGAGGAACGAGGATCGTATATGTTTATTCATCTATTAAAAATCAAATGCGTATGTGGTTAGAAGATTTTAGTGAGCGCGTATGGGAGCGCGTAAGAAAAAACACCCATTTGCCCTTGCGAGACGCAATAAGGTATTGGCTATTGAGATGTGAATTTCCATGGTGAAATCAGCAAAAATAATTATGAATAGGAGTTAGCATTAGGCAGACTCCTATTTTATTTTGTAAAAAAAGACAATCTTATTTGCATATATACAAAAAAAGTAGTACCTTTGCACGCTAAATGTGAAATTGTGGTCAATAATTTGGCTACGAAGGCAAAGAAATAATAAAATAACAAATAATATGGCAAAGAAAGATTTTAAAAAAGAAGAGCAAAACTTGGAGAATGTACAAGAAGCGCTCAACACAACAAGTGCTTGGATTGAAGCAAATCAAAACAAACTGACTTGGGCTATCGCTATCTTGGTGGCAGTAGTATTAGGCGTAATGGCGCTGAATACTTATGTGTTGAAACCAAAGGCAGTAGAGGCAAGCAACGAAAATGCAAAGGCAGTTGTGTATTTCACACAAGGCAATTATGAGTTGGCATTGAATGGTGATGATGCAGAGTGCATCGGTTTCGAGGCAATTGCTAATGATTATAAGTGCTCTCAAGCAGGTAAATTGGCCGCTTTGTATGCAGGTGTTTGCTACTATCAATTGGGTGATTTTACTGCAGCAGCAGACTATTTGGCTAAGTTCAGCGCAAAGGATTTGAATGTAGAGCCAGCAGCATTGCAACTCTTGGGTGATGCATATGTAAACATGGAGGAGTATGGAAAAGCTGCAAAGGCATTTGGCGCTGCTGCTAATTCTGGTAACGAGTTAATCGCTCCTATGAGTTTGAAGAAATTAGGCTTTGTACAAATGGAGCTAGGCAACAACGCAGCTGCAAAGAAGGCGTTTGAGGCTATTAAGAACGATTATCCAATGTCTATCGAGGCACAAGATATTGAGAAATATATTGCTTTGGTAAAATAAGGCTATAGATCATAGGCTTATAGGTTATAAAAGATTATGACAACTGATTTGTCGCAATATAATGCGAACGAATTGCCTAGCGCTGACGTGCTTTCACGTCAGCGCTATGCTATTGTAGTAGCAGATTGGAATAGCGAAATCACACATGTATTGGCCAAAGGTGCGATAGACACCTTGGTAAAACATGGTGTGAAAGAGAAAAACATAGACGTGATGCACGTGCCTGGAACCGTGGAACTAACCTATGGCGCAGCATTGTATGTGAGTGGAAAGAAAACGGTAGGATTCTTGAGAAAACCCAATGCTGTAATCGTGATTGGTTGTGTTATCCAAGGCGATACCCCACATTTTGATTATGTATGTCAATCGGTGACGCAGGGTGTGGCTATGCTAAACGCACAGGGTATTACCGTGGATGCTGTGATTAGACCTAATCACATGCCCGTGATATTTTCTGTACTCACCACATTGGATCATCAACAAGCACTTGATCGTGCTGGTGGTCGCCTTGGAAACAAAGGTGTGGAAGGTGCTATAACCGCTATCAAAATGGCTAATTTATAATAATTATTCCTCATGAATGCATATTTAAAACAGTATTTTACTGCAGCTTATTGGAAAGAACTAGCATTGGACTTCTGGCATGCGCTAGGAACCTTGAAGTTTTGGAAAGAATTGGTAGTGATGACCATCGGTATCACAATAGGTGCTGCCGCAGTATATTATTTCTTGATGCCTAGTAAGCTGATTATTGGTACAATATCAGGTTTGAGCATTGTGATTAACACCTTGATAGGTGGTACACCAGATACATTCTCCTATCTAGTGATGGGTATCAACGCGTTCTTGCTGATATTGGCATTCTTGCTGATTGGCAATGAGTTTGGTGCAAAAACCGTATATACAGCGATGATTCTTGGTCCGTTGACCCAAGTGTGGGATCGTATATGTCCCTATACCAATTTTACACACAAAGTGGTAGAAAACCCAGATGTACTTGCCCAATTGCAAGCAGGACTTTCTCCTCTAGACGCCAATGGTAATCCCTATCTATTGAGCCGTGCTGGCGAAGTGCTAGAGCAGGTGAAAGATTCCGTCATGTCGGGCGGATTAGGCATGGGTGACTTGTGGTTTGACTTGCTCTGCTTTGTATTGCTACTATCAGCTAGCCAAGCCATAGAGTTCCGTGTGAATGCTTCTACTGGCGGATTGGACATCCTCGCGAAGATCATCAATAAGTTCTTGCACTTCGATATCGGTATGTCGGTATCAATAGGTGGTGCCTTGATATGTTGTACTGCCTTCTTTATCAACGACTTCCGATTGGTTGTGATTGGTTTGATAGGTACTTGGCTAAACGGTATCGTGATTAACTACTTCACCGCTTCGCTAGACCGCCGCAAACGTGTCTGCATCATCTCGCGCGAGCATGCACGCATACGAAAATATATAGTGGAAGATTTGGTACGCGGCTGTTCGTTGTACACCGTAGAGGGTGGCTATACTGGTGAAGAGTCGAAGGAGATCCAATCGTTGCTTACGCAAGAAGAGTTTGCTTCGTTGATGGCATATATACGCGAAAATAACATAAAGGCGTTCATTACAGCTAGCAACTGCTCTGAAATCTATGGTTTGTGGCTCAAACACAGAAAACGCAACGGTAGAGTGGAGATATCGAATGAATAGAAATAATAACCTATAAAATTTATACAACAATGAAACCAACATTATTTATTTTGGCTGCAGGTATGGGTAGCCGCTACGGAGGATTGAAACAATTGGATGGACTAGGTCCTAATGGCGAAACCATCATGGATTATAGCGTGTTCGACGCTATGCGCGCTGGATTTGGCAAAGTAGTATTTGTTATCCGAAAAGATTTTTAAGAGGATTTTCGCAATATCGTACTCAGCAAATATGCTGACCATGTGGAGTGTGAGGTATGCTTCCAAGGCATCGACAACTTGCCAGAAGGCTTTACTCGCAATCCAGAACGTACCAAACCATGGGGTACTAACCATGCTGTCTTGATGGCGAAAGATATTATAAAAGAGCCATTTATGGTGATCAATGCAGATGACTTCTACGGCAAAGAGTCATTCGAAGTAATGGCCAACTTCTTGCGCTCTGTAGAGGGACAAGAGGGCAAATACTGCATGGCAGGCTATCGAGTAGGCAATACATTGAGCGAGCACGGAAGTGTGAGCCGTGGTGTGTGTAGCACAGATGCTAACAACTTTTTGACCGACGTAGTAGAACGCACCTCTATTGAGAACAAAGATGGTCATGTATGCTACAAAGGCGAGAATGGCGAGGATGTGGAGATTGCATTCGATACACCAGTAAGTATGAACATGTGGGGCTTCACTCCTGAATACTTTGCTTATGCAGAAGAGGCATTCAAAGCATTCTTGACCAAGAACGCACAAGAGTTGAAGGCAGAGTTTTATATTCCAACATTGGTGAACGACATGATCAATGCAGGTACTGCTACTTGTGAGGTGCTTGACACACCAGCAAAATGGTTTGGCGTTACCTATGCAGATGATCGTCAAATGGTAGTGGATAAGATTCAAGCATTGGTGGATGCTGGTGTATATCCAAGTCCATTGTTCTAATCTAAATTATTAACAATCAACTAATAATTAAAAATGGCTCGTATTTTAGTCACAGGCGGTACTGGTTACATTGGTTCGCACACAGTAGTGGAACTCATGCAGCAAGGGTATGAAGTGGTGATTGTGGACAACTTGAGCAATTCTGACAAAAACGTGTTGGAAGGTATTACCGCAATCACTGGTAAAGCTCCTGCTTTTGAGCAAGTGGACTGCAATGATGCGCAAGCTTTGGAGCAAGTATTTGCACGCTATACGGATATAGAAGCAGTGATTCACTTTGCAGCAAGCAAAGCGGTTAATGAATCGGTGGAGCAACCGCTGAAGTATTATCGCAACAACTTGCTATCGCTCATCACCTTGCTGGAGCAGATGAAAGCACATGGGGTACACCATGTAGTATTCTCTAGTTCATGCACTGTGTATGGTCAGCCTTCGGCAGAACATTTGCCTGTGGATGAGACCGCTCCTATTCAAATTGCGCTTTCTCCATATGGCAATACCAAGCAGATCAACGAGGAGATATTGCGTGATCAGGCATATGCAGACGCTTCGCTTCATGCAACGATATTGCGCTATTTTAACCCTGTAGGTGCACACCCTTCTGCTATGATCGGTGAGTTGCCAAATGGTGTACCACAAAACCTATTGCCATTTGTGACACAGACTGCTGCGGGATTGCGCCAACAACTGAAAGTCTATGGCAATGACTATAATACACCTGATGGCTCATGTATTCGCGATTATATCTATGTGGTAGACCTAGCCAAAGCGCATGTGAAAGCAGTAGAGCGTATGTTAGCAGGACTTCCAGAAGAACAAGTAGAGGTATTCAACTTGGGTACAGGTCGCGGATTGAGCGTGCTAGAGCTGGTAAACACGTTTATAGAGGTGAATGGTGTGGATGTTCCATATGAGATTGTCGGTCGACGCGAAGGCGACATAGAGCAAGTATGGGCAAAACCAGACAAAGCTAACAACGTGTTGGGGTGGAGCGCTGATACACCTATCGAAGATGTGCTTAAGAGCGCATGGCAATGGGAGAAGAAGATTCGTGGTATCTAATCTGCAAGTGACAGAAAATATGTTACAAAAACAAAAAAGAGGTCGATCGACCTCTTTTTTGTTTATAGTTATTAGTCTAAAGTTACTAGATACACTATTGGAAGAAACTAAAGTGTACGCTACCGTATGTGCGTTGTTCTACAAAATGCGGATGTTGGTAGAAGTCATGTGTTTTAGAGTGCTCAAGAACAAAATATCCGCCATCTTTCAAAATCTCTTGTTCGAAAATCAAATCTGGAATAGTTGGCAGTAGCTCTAAATCGTATGGTGGATCAGCATAGATGAAATCATACTGTACGTGGCATGCTTTTACAAACTTAAATACATCTCCACGAATTAAATGCAAGTTATTTATTCCCAGTTGTTTACAACAAGATATGATAAAGTTTTGTTGCGTATGAGCCATCTCCACCGCTGTCACTTCGCGTGCACCACGAGATATAAACTCTAATCCTATTCCGCCTGTACCAGCAAAAAGGTCAAGCATATCCACGCCCTCGTAATCCATACGATTTGTCAGGAGATTGAACAGACTTTCCTTGGCAAAATCCGTTGTAGGACGTGCTGTGATATTTTTAGGGGGCATGATTCGTCTGCCCTTGAATGTACCTGAAATAATACGCATATAATGATGTCTAAAAAAGAAGTGGAAAGTGGTCACCCACTTCCCACTTGTTTGTATAAGTATTAGGAATTACTCCCAGTTACCTGCGTTGTTGTTAGGAGCATCTACAGAACCAACCTTCAAACCAGGATAGTGGTCGAGCTTCTCCTCTTTGTCGATGAGGTTCACACGCTCTTGATTGTTGAGGTCGTGGAGATAGGTGTTGTAATGAGCACGAATCTCAAAGATAGGCACCTTAATACCTTGAGAGGTGGTATACTCGTTGTTGGTCTCTACCTCAAACTTCACATTGTCTGTGTAAGGAATGTAGATGATTTCACCAATAGTTTCCTCTGTATATTGACCTTTGTACAATGATTGGATCATGTTGGTGAGGATAGTATCACGACGGAAACCTTGCAAACCAACGCTCTTCACTTCGCGGTCGTTAGCCCATACGTAGTTGTAGAGTTGCACCAAACTATCTGGACCTTGATAATTCATTTTGCGTTGTGCTTTAATACGAGCACGCTCAAGAATTTTGCTTGCCTTAAACTCGGTCATACCGTCTTCCAATTGTTTCTCGCTCAAAGAACCTTCTTTCAATACTTCTTTTTTAGGAGTGGTCTTCAAGTAGTCAATCAATGAATCTAGATCTGCGGTGAAATAACCCTTATCCAAACGGAATTGTGCTTCTGCTGTACGAAGACTTACAAGGTTAGCGATAACGTGAGCCTCACGTACTGTGCGTTCTTCCTCAAATTGAATAGGAGTAACAACACTTTTCACGCAAATAAATGCCATGAAAATAACACCAATGACAAGCAAGGTGCGAATGATAATTTTTGTAGCGTTCATATTAGTTTTATTTTAATTTACAGGTTAATAGATTTTCTTTCACAAATCCGCTGCAAAGTTACTAATTCTTTTTTATATATGCAAATATTTTTATTGTGTTTTGTCTTTTTTCTTGCATAGGTGTAATTTTTTTTGTATCTTTGCAGCCGAATTGATGGATTAATTCTTTGTGAAAGGGATTTGAAAATGGAAGATGGCAATCAAGTTCTCTATAAAATTTTGATGGATCGTCTGGAGCTCCTCCGTATGATGGATAAGGAGGGCGATTCCGATCGCCGTCGTCACGTGGCGCGCGAAACCAAAAATTTGCATGCACCTCTGGCGCATCGTCTTGGCTTGTATGCGATCAAAACCGAGATGGAGGATTTGTCTCTTAAGTTCATTGATTATAAGACCTATAAGTATATAGCACACGCGCTCAATGAGAAAAAAGCGCAGCGCGATGCCTATGTATCGTCATTTATTACACCTCTCGAAGAGAAACTCAAGGCGGCAGGCTTTGTTTTTACCATCAAAGGTCGTCCTAAATCGATTCATAGTATCTATAACAAGATGCAGGCACAGCGATGTGATGTGGATCGCATCTATGATCTTTTTGCCATTCGTATTATCCTAGACTCTCCTTTAGAACGCGAAAAATCCGACTGTTGGCAGGTTTATTCGCTGATTACGGACATGTACAAGCCAAATCCGAAACGTTTGCGCGATTGGTTGAGTGTGCCCAAAGAGAATGGTTACGAGAGTTTGCATACCACGGTACTTGGACCCGAGGATAAGTGGGTAGAGGTCCAGATTCGTACGCGCCGTATGGATGAAGTCGCAGAAAAGGGAGTGGCGGCACATTGGGCATATAAGGGGGTTGATGGTAATAAACTCAATACCGATAACCAAAGTGTCTATGTCTTTACGCCTACTGGTGACCTTAAACGACTCTCTGCGGGGGCTACTGTTTTGGATTTTGCCTTCTCTATTCATAGCGATGTAGGGTGCCGTTGTATGGGTGGGCGCATACGAAATCAGAATGTAAGTATTCGTCAGAAGCTGCAAAATGGTGATCAGGTTGAGATTCTTACTTCTCCAAATCAAAAACCGACCGCTGATTGGCTTAATGTGGTAGTTACCAGCAAAGCCAAAAATAAGATCCGCCAAGCTCTCAAAGAGGTAGAATATCGCAATGCGGCCGAGGGACGTGAGATGTTGGAGCGTCGTTTCAAGAATTGGAAAATAGATTTCGCCGAAGGTGACATTTCGCGTTTAGCACTGAAATTAGGCTACAAAGTGACGAATGACCTATATCAATCCATCGCTTTGGGCAAGGAGGATATCCTCCATCTCAAAGACGTATTCCTTACAATGGATGCACCTAATCCTGATTTTCAACGCTCAGGGCATGTATATGTACCGCAAAATCAAGAGGCATTGGCGCTGGAAGTGGATATCAATGTTAAGAGTGTGGACTACAACTTGGCAAAGTGTTGCAATCCGCAACCAGGTGATCCAATCTTTGGTTTTATCAGTATTTTCAAGGGTATTCGTATTCACCGATTTGATTGTCCGAATGCGGAAAATATGCGCGAGCATTATCCTTATCGAATGATTCCTGCGCGCTGGGCGAAAAAGAATAATTAGCCCTCTACACCACACAATAACCATACAATAACCACACAATAACCATACAATTCGTTGACGATATAGCCCTTTGTAAGAACAATTTGTAAACAATAACTTGTAAATTGAACAATTATCCATCTATATTACTTAGCAAAGCAGTAGATCAGTTTGCATCGCTGCCTGGTATTGGTCGCAAGACGGCTTTGCGTTTGGTTTTACATCTTTTGCGCCAACCCGAAAAGGATGTTGAGGTATTCACCTCTGCCCTTACTTCGCTCAAACAGGATGTGCATTATTGTTGTATTTGCCATACGGTGTCTGACCAAGAGGTATGTCCAATATGTCAATCTCACTCGCGTGATAAGCATACGATTTGTGTGGTGGAGAATGTACAAGATGTAATGTCGATTGAGAACACGGGGCAATATCATGGTCTCTACCATGTCCTTGGTGGAGTCATTTCTCCAATGGATGGAGTAGGACCTTCCGACCTTGAGATTGATTCGTTGGTGGCACGTATTGAACCAGAACAAATACGTGAAGTGATTTTGGCTTTACCGACTACAATGGAAGGAGATACTACTAATTTCTATGTCTATCGGCGTCTCCAGAATCACATGGCACAATCCGATACTATACAAAATAATCATACGCCGCTAAAGATCAGTCAAATAGCTCGTGGCGTGGCAATTGGTAACGAACTGGAATATACTGATGAGATTACACTAGGACGATCTATAATAAACCGAATAGAATTTAAAATATAATATGGAACAAAAAATCATTCGAACACTCAATGTGTATTATTATGCCATTATGGCTTTGACCTTGTTGGCGGGTACAGCGACTTATTTCCTCATTATGAAGGATTATGTTACTCCTATTGACTCACTTTCTACTTTAGGTCAAACCATACAATACATTATTATCTTTGATGCACTTATAACAATTCCATTGGGACTGTATCTTTGCAAACAACAATGTACCAAACTGGCAACTTTGGAGAACGAAGCAGAAAAATTACATGGTTATCAAAAGGCCGCCACATTGCGTATCTTGCTGGTAGGCAATACAATGGTGTTTGCGATTGCTGCATTTTATTTGATGGGTGCATACCAATCAATGCTTTGGGTTGCAGCCGTATCTGCTATTGGTTGGTATTTTACAAAACCTTCTGTTCGCAAGATGGAACTCGAACTCCAACCTGCAGACCCAAATCAAGAAAATTACTAAATTCTTAATTCATAACTTATTTAATTCATAATAATTATGGTAATCGCAGTTGATTTTGACGGAACAATTGTCACTCATGAATATCCTAGAATAGGAAAACCAATTCCTTTTGCTATTGAAACTCTTAAGCGATTGCAGCAAGAAGGACATCACCAGTTGATTCTTTGGACCTGTCGTGAGGGTGATTTACTACAAGAGGCAGTGGATTATTGTGCAGCTAAAGGTTTGGAGTTTTATGCGGTGAATTCGAACTTTCCTGAAGAAAATGCAAACATCGTTCGAGCACGCAAATTGGAAGCAGAGTTGTTTATTGATGATCGCAATTTGGGTGGTATTCCTGATTGGGGAGTAATCTATCAGATGGTGATGAGTGGTAATTCGTTTCAGCCTGTTCCACAAGGCAATATCTCGGAGGAACCAAAACGCAGAAAAGGGCTTTTTGGTATCTTTGGATAATATGTGAATCAAAGCAGTATGCTTCGTTTGCGTAAAATAGAGCCCTCTGATCTTCCATTCCTCTATCAATGGGAGAATGATGCCACTATGTGGGCGGATTCTGATACCCACAATCCGCTTTCGCATCATGATTTGCGTCAGTATATAGAGTCAAGTACTGGGGATATCTATCGTGATGGGCAATTGCGATTAGTGATTGACTTAGAGGGTGAAACACTAGGTTGCATAGATCTATTTGACTTTGATGCACGCAATCGCAAAGCGGCAATAGGCATGTACATAGCACCGCATGCACGCGGAAAAGGCATAGGTAAACAATCTGTAGAATTACTACTAGACTATGCTTTTAATTTCCTAAAACTTAGAATGATATATGCCATTATTGGAGTAAACAATGAGAATTGTTCCCGTATTTACCGTAATTTAGGCTTTCAACCTTCTGCTCCGCTTTTGGCTTGGACGCTAGAGGATGACGCTATTTTGTGGCAAAAGATAAATCCTTTTTAGTCCATTTTGTCCAATGTTCTATAATTGATTGCCTCCAATAAGTGAGGTGGACAAATATCGGTAGATTGTGCCAAATCTGCAATAGTACGTGCCACTTTCAGTATTCGGTCATAAGCGCGAGCGCTGAAGCCCATCTTTTCCATGGCAAATGCTAACAAACGGTCGCATTCATCGGACAATTTGCAATATTCACGCACCATTTTTGGGGACATTTGCGCGTTACAATGAATAGGTGAATGAGCGGTTGCATTATATAGTGAAAATCGCTCTTTTTGTACCTCTCGTGCTTTTATCACTCGCTCACGCATGGTTGCACTACTTTCGCTAGGTTGTGCATCTTTAAGTAGAGAGTAGGGAACTGG
>JAEIGA010015032.1_pt1 | contig 11788 bp, 6 predicted proteins | sample 9270691 | NCBI WGS metagenome assembly JAEIGA01 (sample SAMN17057246, study PRJNA624740) | gut metagenome | biome: biome; isolation source: fecal sample | host: Bos grunniens | place: China: Xizang | collected 2019
ACAGAGGTTGACCCGGAACAACTAATGTCATCTGCAGACCAATCAGATGAAACGGATGACTTAGAGACAGTACAAGAACAGAAAAACAAACAGGATAACCAGGAGCAGGCGAAAACAGCGGCTGTTCAGAATGATCAGTTTAGCGATCAGAATCAAACAAAGAACGTACAGGGTTCAAAAAATAATAATAGTTCGCAGGCTTCATCAGGAGAAACATCCGATAATGATCAGGCTCAAACAGGAGTGGCTGATGGGAGCAAAACCGATGGCTCTGGAGGAGTGAACGAAGGTGTTGGAACAGGTGGTGAAGGTCAGAATACTGATGGCACAGGAACTGGAGAAACTATTCCGGATACTATTCCTGATGAACCGATTGAAAACAGTGAATCAGAAAATGATAGTCCAAAAGCTGATCAAAGCGGTGCCTCAGATGCAAACAACGGAGATAAAAACTCTCAAGATGAAACTTCGGGAGGAGATGGAAATGAGACTCCGTCGAAATGGGATTTACCAAGAAAAGCTGTTAAAGATGCTTCCAACACAGAGTGGAATATACCAAGAGATGTTTACACTGTTACCGCAGTAGGCGCAGCAGCACCGATTGTTGAAATGATTGGAGGGTCAGGACGTCTGATGGCATCATCGGCAAGCTTTACACAGGGGGCACTGGCAAATACTATTTGCCAGGATGTGATAAACGGAAATGTTCTAACCTGGTGGGATGATGATGGAACGAATCCGATTAGTGAGAGCAATTTTCAGGCCTTAATGGCTGCGTCGCCGGATGTGTGTTTTGTTGTGGATGGACAGACTACGTTTACTACGGAGCAGTTAACCACATTACAGGAAGCTGGAATCGGCTATGTTCCCCTGCCGGAAATGAATTCACTAGAGAATTTAAAATCGGCTGTAAATATCGTGGCGGCCACTCTTGAAACCAATGAAACAACACACGAACAGGCAAAAAATATTGCGAGAGAGTACTCTGATTGGATAGATCATATCATATCAGAGGTAAATACCAATACGATATCTGGCACGATTGTAATTTCTGGTTGGGATAATTCGGTTCAGTTGCGCGCATATGCTTTAAATGTTAATGAGACTTATAATGATACTGAATTATTTCCGGAAATCTCTTTTAACGATTCTCCGAATGGAGATGGGACTTGGAATAAATTCAGAAGTGCTAATGGTGCGGCTGTTGGCTGGAGCCCTGAAATGAGCAGCAGGACGCCGTTTGCACAGTGTATGCAGTCGGCAGGCATTCTGGTAGCTAATTTTCAGCATCCCGATACAGGATACGATATACCTTATGTTTCAGGATATGAAGGGATTTATCAATACTATATTCCGACCCTTAGACCATTTGGGTCAGAATCTGGCGGAGATGGAACAACAGGGAGAAGCTTTGTGTATGGAAACAAAGAAGTTTCTATAGGCGGTAATTCTGATGCGATGCACACAATTACAACCATGATTTATATTGGTTCGGGAAGTGGGAAGACTTTGAATCCTTTCATGGAGTTGGGAGACCCACAATACCCGGCAGTAATAGCAGAAACGGTCGATGTAAAGAGAGCACTCGAAGTCAGTTCGTTTTGGAAATATTATTCTGATGAACAATATAGTACAATATTTGATCATGATCGAAGAATTAGAGGGCCTTACACAATTTATGTAAATCCTATAGGCTTTAATACCTGGCTTTATGGTGGTGTTGACAGTCCACTTGAGGCGATATGGGCCGCTTGTAAAATATCCGGTACTGTTTCGGAAAGCAAACTAAGAAGCGAAGTAGAAGGATTCTATGAAGAGTTTTTTGGTATAGTTCCAAATTACAATTCAATCGTTACGCAATAAAAGTCTGGGAGTCGTTTTACAATAAATGGCTCCCCATTTATTGTATATGAATAATAAAAAAATCACCAATCATAACCGAATTCAGTTGGATATTGAACACACGGAAGTGTTGAAACTGAATGAGAGAAAGGATACACAGGCTGGTAGGCTGGCAGTGCCTGTGATTCTGTTACTGATCTGGATCGGATTATATTTAGGATCAGCCATATTTGGATTTCGATTTTATTCTCAACAATTTGGTGTGGACAGGAGTTCACATCTCTTTAGTATGTCTTCTTCTTTCATTGAGCATAGTTACAATCTTTTCTTCCATGCCGGAGACACAGGGAGTATCGAATGTGTCTATTACATTCTGATCATGGTTGCGTTGACAGGTGCAGCACTCGCTGCATGCGGTGCTGTCTTCCAGGGCACGTTTAAAAATGTGCTTGCCGGTCCATCTACGATGGGCGCCATGTCGGGGTGCTCGATGGGATGTATGATCTACATGCTCTGTTTCTATGAGGCGAATGCCGTGGCAGTGACATTTGTACAGCAGTATCAGATGGAGCTGTTGATCCTTGTGGGAGGATTTGGCGGGGTATTGCTGATTCTCCTCGTATCAATGGTTGTCGGCCGGGGGAAGGTATCGTCCTCCACGATGATAATTGCTGGAACAGTGTTTTCAGGTGTAATCTCGAACGTCATGCTGCTGGCACAGTACTGGATTATTGCAAATGACCCATCGGACCCCAGAGTGGAAGACTTAAAAGAACTGATGATGGGACATTTTGATAACTGGCCGCCATTGTCAACTGTGATTATGATGGTAATTCCGATTATGGGATGCCTGATCATATTGATGCTTGTCAGTGGAAAGCTGAACGTGCTCTCTCTTGGGGAAGATGAAGCAACGACGATGGGACTGAATGTTCGGCGGTACAGGCTGCTGATGATCATCATCGGCACGGTTTTGACTTCAATTGTCGTGGCGTTCTGTGGCAGGATTGGATTCATCGGATTCATGGTGCCGCTGATCATGCGGCGTTTTGTGGGGCCGGATCTGAGAAAGCTCCTGCCGGTATCGATCCTTGGAGGAGCAATATTGTTAACGGTTATTTATGACATTGCACGGCTGACGGGATTTGAGTCCACGGTCAGTATGCTGACGGGACCGATCGGATGCTGTGTGATGGTGGTTGCACTGTTCCGAAAGGGAGGTGGCAGGCGTGCAGATCAGTAAGGCAGAGCTACGTCAGAGTTGGAATCAGGAAAAAAGGAAGAAGCGGAATAAAATGATTTTGCTTACGATTCTGGCCATATTGGTATTCTGCATTTGTATTTGTATGGAAGATACAAATCAGCCGGGAGATCAATTTTTTTTACCGATCTTATATTTTAAAGGTCTGTTTTGGCAAATTGCAGTATCGATTTCCGGCATCTTTCAAGGTGCACTTTGGCATCAGAGACTGGATATTTTTGCATCTATCAATGATGTGAATCGTTTGGTGATTGGAAATATTAAATATACCACTATAGGCTTTGTGGCAGGCGCCGGACTTGCAGTATCCGGCGGCATCTTTCAGACCATTTATAAGAACCCGATGGCATCACCGAACATGCTGGGTGCCACGACGGGTGTGCAGTTGGGGAATGTGTTGATGGTGACATTGTATTCCTCGCAGGCAATGACAATGATCGTAATGCGATATCGGCTTTGCTATCTTTTGACAGCCATCTGTGTCGGTGGGATTCTGCTATTGGGAAAGCTGGCCGGTGACCGGACAGGAAATCCATCTGTCATGAAGATGGTCATGGCAGGCTCTATTATCAATCAGGCAATCAGTACAACGACGATGTATCTGATGTATCAGCTGACAGACGAGGATCTCCTGACCTATCAACAGATCGGGATGGGCACATACATTGACCTTGAACTAATCTCGATGATTCTGTTTTTTGTAATCATGGGAGTGGCATTAGTCCCGATGCTTCTGCTGCGATACCGGTTTAACATTACCGGCATCGATGATGCTGAAGCACGAGTGACGGGCGTGAATCCGTCTCCGTATCGGATGGTTGGTCAGATCTGTGGCGTACTGATGGTGACGGCAGCAGTCATCCACTGTGGTCAGGCAGGTATGCTGACGATGGTCATCCCCTATATCGTCCGGAATGCGATTGGGTCAGACTTTAGACGGATCTTTGCCTATAGCGCCATGTTTGGCGGAATGCTGATGATGATCTGCCGGACCGTGACCAGATGTGCCACTTTACATGATGCGGCAGGGAAGGTCTTGGTGGATGCGAATCTACAGGCTATACGTTTGCCGGCCACCTTTATCGTAAACATCTGCCTGCTTCCTTTCTTTATGATTATACTGGCACGACAGGGGAGGGCATTCGATTGATATTGGAATTACGGGATCTGGCCTGTGGATACGAGAAGGACAGGCCGATCATAAAAAACATCACATTTAATCTGGAGGAAGGACAGATCTGTGCGCTTTTAGGACCGAACGGTGTCGGAAAGACGACGCTTTTTAAAACCATCCTGAACCTGATCCCGCCCCTGGCAGGACAGGTCTGCATCGATGGAGCGGACATCAGCAAATGGATCCCGAAGAAGCGGGCCAGATATCTGGCCTATGTAGCACAGGCACATGTCCCGTCCTTCCCCTACCTGGTCAAAGACATCGCGATGCTTGGACGCATCGGTCAGACCAATGCCATGGGACAGCCAAGCCGCAGGGACTTTGAAGTCGTAGAGCAGGCACTGGAGGATGTCGGGATCCGCCATCTGCGGGACATGGTCTATACCGAGATCTCCGGCGGGGAGCGGCAGCTTCTGATGATCGCTAAAGCATTGGCGCAGGAGCCGAAGATCCTAATCATGGATGAGCCGACGGCCAATCTGGATTACGGAAACATGCTCCTTGTCATGGACTGCATCCGGATGCTGGCAGAAAAGGGGCTGTGTGTAATCTTTACAACACATATGCCGGACCAGGCATTCATGTGTCATGCAAAGACCGCCATGATGTTCCGATATGATCCGCTGGTATTTGGTGACTGCAACAGGGTCATTACAAAAGAAAACCTTTATAAGGCATATAACACAGACATAGAGGTCGTGGAGGTGCTCGATGCTTACGGGAATCCCGTCAAGCTCTGTGCACCAGGCTTCCAGAAACGAAGAGAAGAATCAGCGATTCATACAGTCAGATAGAGCAATACGAAGGGAGAAAGAAAATGAGCATGTATGAAACATTGCAGCCGGATGCACCGGATGCAGACATTATGACGATGCAGGAGGCAGCAGACCTGCAGCAGAAGATGTACCGAATCGTAGAGAACATCGAGACGGTCATTACGGGAAAGCGAGAGAAGGTAGAACTGACGGTTCTGTGTATGGTGGCCGGAGGCCATATCCTGATCGAGGATATCCCGGGAACCGGCAAGACAACACTGGTCTCTTCACTGGCAAAGACCATATCCTGCGGGTATAAGCGGATCCAGTTCACGCCGGACGTCATGCCGTCGGACATTTCCGGTTTCTCAATCTATAACCAGAAAACAGCAGAGTTTGAGTTCCGCCCGGGAGCAGCGATGAGTAACATCGTCCTCGCAGATGAGATCAACCGTGCATCGGCCAAGACACAGTCCGCCATGCTGGAGATCATGGAAGAGCGCCAGGTAACGGTTGATTCTCACACCTATCCGCTCGAATCGCCGTTTATGGTGCTGGCGACCCAGAACCCGATCGAATCATTGGGAACCTACCAGTTGCCGGAGGCACAGATCGACCGATTCATGATCAAGCTGTCTTTGGGCTACCCGGCACTGCAGGATGAGGTAGATATCGTTTTGCACGGAAAGAAGAATAAAAAACGGATTTCCTATGCGATCGACCAGGCGGATGTTGTGAATCTCATTGAGCAGTGTGATCGCGTGCGTGTGGATCCGATGATCGCGACCTATATCGTGCATATCGTAAGTGCGACGAGAACACATGCGGACATCAAGCTGGGAAGCTCCCCGCGTGGCAGCATCGCGCTCCATGCCATGGCAAGAGCATATGCACTCTACAAAGGCAGAAATTATGTCATTCCGGATGACGTGAAGTATCTGGCACCGTATGTACTGGCACACAGGATCTCACTGACACATACGGCAAAGACGGAAAAGAAAGATCCGTCAGACATCATCCGCGGCATCGTGGCGACGGTGGTCGTGCCGGTGACACCTGACTATAGCGGTGGAGGGAATCAGAGATGATCAGGAAGGCTGGTAAGATCATACTGTTGATCATCATATTTGCCATTGCGGCGATCCCGGCAGTCTATATCAACACGTTATATGGGTATCTGCCGATCATCTTCCTGGCGATATCGATCATCCTGTCAATGCTCTGTCTGCAGATCGCACGAAAAAAGATTGAAGTTACTTCCGATGTGGAGAAGGAGAAAAGCGTCTGTGAGCGCGGAGAGAAGGTATCTGCAGGACTGCGGATCATTAACCGCTCCATGATCGCGACAGGAAAGACGGTGGCGAATGTCTACATTTCCGACCTGTTTGGCGGGGAAGATGCCATGAACCGGATGCAGCTGTCGCTTGCTCCGCGCGAGGAGAGTGGATTCGCCATGAACATCGCCATGCCGCACATCGGTGTTTACCGTGGCGGCATCCGGGACGTGGAGATGTGGGACTGGTTCGGACTGCGGAAAACAAGGGTGCCGGCAGAAGGATCCTTTGAGGTCTTCGTCCGGCCGAAGATCCGGCCGCTGGAGGACCTCTGGGATTCGGAGATCGTCTATACGGAGAGCATGAAAGATACCAGAACCGTCGTGATGGGTGGTATGGACTACATCGGTGTCCGGGAATATGTCATGGGAGATTCCATGAAGCAGATCCACTGGAAGCTGTCCGCGCATTCGCAGGGGTATATGACAAAGCTTCAGGAGAGCAGCAGAGAGCTCGACTATGCCGTCGTACTCGATTTTGCGGCAGAGAGGGTGGAGGATACGGAGGTTCTGATGGACATGCAGGATGCTCTGATCGAGACGTCACTTTCCATCATCGACTCGGTAGCACAGAAGCATTCCAACTACTCTCTGATCTATGCTAACCGGGATCAGGAGATCGTCAGATATCAGCCGAGGGAAAGGGAGGATGACCTGACACTGATCCAGGACTTCTCCCTGATTACACCGGAACCGGATGAACGTTATCCGGATGCCTGCCGGATCCTCTTAGAAGAAGGCAGTGCGGCAAACCGCAGTACGAATGTGATCGTCGTCACATCCCGTGTGACGGATGAGCTGTTACAGGAGCTGATGCGCATCCGCAGGCAGCAGAGAGTACCGGAACTGTATCACATCGTTCCCGCGGGCTTAAACAGCAGGGAGGTTGGCGCGATCCTGGCCAGGCTGCAGCAGCTTGATGAGGCGGGCGTGAACCATTGTCTGGTCTATACGACAGATGCGGGAGGTGTGGCAGCATGAGAGACTTTTTAAAGCTCAGGGTCTATGACTGGATCCTCTGCGCGATGCTGGCAACAGGGCTGGTCTTCCACATCTTCAGCGGGTTTGTGCTGGAGGATACATTCTCCCAGCGTATCCCGTATGTCATCCTGTTCCTCCTGGTGGCAATGGCAGTCATGGTGCTGCTGACCTATACGAGGATTACGATCATCATCGGCGTGGTCGCAGGCGTTGCCTTATTGCTTTTGGTTATGGTGTACACGAGAACACATCAGGTCTTTACCGATGAGACATCTGAGACGGCAAACAGTCTGTTTATCGCATTGACCGTTACGATCATTGCGGCGGTGCTGGTGTACCTGGCCTGCCGCAGCAGACCGGGAATCATCGCACTGTTCCTGGCAGGAAATATCATCATCTGCGGAGCGTATTTTCTGCAGTTCCCGGTGCAGCGCTGGAGCTTTCTGCTCTTTGAATTTGCGGCTGTCGTGATGTTCCTTTACCGGAACCATATGGTGACATTGAGCCAGTCACAGACCGGTAAGGTCAGAGTGCCGCGGTTCATGATCCAGACGGTGATCGTCTGCCTGGTCGCGTTTGTTCTAAGCGGGACAGCTTATCTGGGCATCGTAAAGCCGATCGAACCGCCGACAAGGGAACTGAAGCTGATCGAGGAACTGAAGCAGATGTCCATCGTAAAGAAGATGGGACTCTACAGCGTAGTGGAGCTTCTGGATCCCTCCCTACAATCCTCTGCGGAGCCGAATGGGACAGAGACCGGAGATCCCGAAGAACCGACAGATCAGGGAGAGCAGGGGACCGGACAGGATGAAGGCGGGCCGGACCAGTCACAGAAAGCACCGGAACAGAAGCAGGAGGAGACACAGAGCATCTTCTATAATATCCACTTCTGGTATATACCGTGGTTCTGGATCATACTGGCAGCGATCATTGCAGCGGTCTTTACGGGCAGATGGTTCATCAAACGCCGGTGGAAAACGCATGTGGATGAGATGCCGCTCGCAGACTGCATCGTAAACTATTACAAGTATTTCCTGACGCGGCTGTCGCGTCTTGGATATAAAAAGCCTGCAAACCATACCCTCTATGAATATGCGGCGGATATGGATCATACTCTGGAGACCTTTACAGACGGGGAAGCATCCTTTGCCAATCTGACAGATATCTATGTCAGAACACTGTATGGCAGAAATGATGTGTCAAAGGAGGAAGCAGGGCTGTTTCAGAAGTTTTATGATAAATTCTATTCTGCGCTGCGAAAGGAGGTTGGATTCTGGAAGTATATGATTCACTTTTTCCGTATCTGATGCGGACTATGGGTTGATGATATGTGTACAGGAACTGACAAACTGATTTATTAATGATGAAAGGATTTATAGCAAATGAAGAATAAGAAAGTAGCGGCCTTACTGCTGACAATGGCACTGTGTGCCGGAATGGCGGTGCCGCAGAGTGTGGTTGCTTTTGCTGCTGAGACAGGGATGACAGAAGAAGTGGTGGAATCCGATAGCTTCGACTCAGGCACGGGAGAAGTGTCAACTGAAGAAGAAACTGAGGCAGTGACAGACAACTATAATGCAGAACATATAGATCGAAATTATCCGGACACAGAGATATTGTGGCAGGCCTATTGTGATACTGAGGAAAAATTACTTGAAGCATTTCAAAATGCAAGCACCGATCAGGAGAAACCGACATATATTTGGGTTACAGATAATATTACCATGGAATCTCTGACTGCAACAACATGTGCAGAAGTGCCGGCAGGGACATATGTTTTTCTACAATCTGCACCAGATGAAGGGGCGCCGTACTGGATTAAGGGTAATAATACGGGATCGACAGCAACAGATGCAAATAATGCTGTTTTAAAGATGACAGGAAAAGAAATGACATTGTCAAACATTATTATTGATGGTGCTGCAAATCGGAGATGTATTTCCTATGAAAGTAATGATGGCATTTTGAACCTTAAGAATGGCACTTCAATTCGAAATGGAGGCTGTACCGTAAATTCAAACTCATCGGTGTTAAAAGGGTTAGGCATATATGTACCCTTCTCGATAACTTCTACTACGACTGTCAATATGTTTGAAGGGGCAGAAATAACCAGCTGCAATTTTTCTTCAAAAACGAAAGCAAAGACAGTTTTGGGGAAGGCGATACATATAGAGGGTGGATCTGAAACCTTTAATATGTATGGTGGGAAAATTTATGCAAATAATGATTTCTATGAGCCTGCAACGTATGGAACTGGAACTTCCGGATTAAAGCTTAAAGGAGCAGATGGAACAGTATATTGTTATGGAACGTTCAATATGGAAGGTGGGGAAATCAGTGAAAATGCTTCTATAGGAGGAGCAGCAGTTCATCTGACTGGATTAAAAAATTCAGTTATAAAAAATGATGCAAAAATCCAAAACAACATTATGGACACAGAAGAGGCTGACTCTGCAGGATTAACATCAACAAGAATCAATACGACTTATTGGCATAAAAATGATGCTGGCGGAATCTTTAAAGAAGGAACAGGAACGTTAACAATTGAAGATGATGTACAGATTACAGATAATGAAGTTAAAGGAAAATATAAATATGTATCGGCACACATGTTGTCAGGTGGAGGAATACATATAAAAGAAGGGGCAGTTGAAATAGATGGGGGTGTCATTTCTGACAATAGAGCGGCTGTGTCACTTTCGGTGGAGGACGATACAAAGGCACAGGGTGCCGGAAATGGTGGCGGAATATACATTGAATCAGGAAGTCTTTTGCAAAAAGGAGGAACTATAAAGGACAATCAGGCTGTAGCCACTAATGAGAATAATCTACTGTCTGGAAATGGTGGTGGTGTTTATGCTGCCGTTTCAGGAACTACAGCAGCAGGTGCTGGAGCTACATTTGAGATGACTGGAGGAACCATTTCAAATAATAGTGCTGCTTTAGGAAAAGATCTATATGTGGCAAATTATCTGAAATATGGCTCATCAGCAACAGCGAGTACTTTTACAAACGTAATGGGGTCGCCTGAGATTAAGTTGAGTGGCAGCAGCCTAAAGATAGGTAATGTATACCTGCCAAAAAAAATGGAAACAGATGCAGCTACTGGAAAATCTGAATTAACGATTACAGGAAGTTTGATAGGATCGGATATTGGCATTCAGACAGAAACAGATGAGTTAGGTACGGTGATAGCGAATGCCGCTGAAGGTTATGCTGGTCTGAGTATAGACAGTCAGGCGCTTCATATTAAGGATCCGATTACCTATTTAGATTCTACAACATGCCAAGCACAATATGATGATGAAACAAATCAGATAATCTTAGCAGAGAAGGCATTAACAGCAGAGAGCATTGCAAAAGCCGACATTGGCGCCATCCCAGAATATACGTATGATGGAAATGAGAAAAAGCCGCAGCCGACAGTTACTTTAAATAACGTTCAGCTGGTAAAAGGAAACTACTCCTATACATATATGAATAACAAAAATGCGGGGACTGCAACCGTAATCATCAGCGGTAATTCACCCTATACGGATTGGACATTGAGAGATTTTGTGATCAACCCACTTTCAATTAATGATGCTTCTATTTCGGAAGAGGCCCTGCCGGATCGTTATTATACAGGAGAAGAAATCGTGCCGGCAGATGTAAATCTGACGTTTAATGGGACGAAACTGGAGAAAGATAAGGATTATACGCTTGAATATAATAACAATACAGACGTAGGTACTGCTTCTGTAACAGTTACAGGTAAAGGTAATTTTACAGGGGAAAGAACATTGACCTTTGAAATAAAAGATATTGAAGACAATGTGACCGAGATAAAAGATGGTGCAGCATTAAAGGAATCAATTGAGTCATTGCAGCCGGGAGATACATCAGAGAGTAACCCTAAAAAATATACGTTGACAAAAAATATTTCTATCACTGATGGAATAACTGTGCCGGAGGGACAGTATGTAGAAATCACTGGTAATCATATGACAATAACTTCAGGACAAGGCAACTACGCGACAACAGATGAAAGCGGAGTAATTGCTCCAAAAGGAATGTTTATCGTTAGCAAGGATTCGTCCTTGACGTTGTCTGACAAAATGACAATTGATGGTAAATATCAGGAACGTCTGGTCTATGTATGTGAAGGAGGTGCCTTTGAAGCCGGAAAGAATGTTACCATGACCGGCGGGCGCGCAACAGATCAGAACGTAACGAAATCGGGGGATGTGACAACTGTATCAGATGTTCCCGAATATGGCGGGCAGTGCATCTTTAACCTTGGAACAACGAAATTCTATGGGACAATCAAGGACAATGAAACAAAATTCAATGGCTATGGCGTGATTTATAATAACCATGCGTTTACGCTTGGTTCCGGAGCTAAGATCGTTGATGTTACAGTGTATAAACGTGGTGCGGTCTATAATGACATCAACGGTGAC
>JAEIGA010015033.1_pt1 | contig 11788 bp, 7 predicted proteins | sample 9270691 | NCBI WGS metagenome assembly JAEIGA01 (sample SAMN17057246, study PRJNA624740) | gut metagenome | biome: biome; isolation source: fecal sample | host: Bos grunniens | place: China: Xizang | collected 2019
ACGTACTCCCAATCGCAAGTCGACATTGTACGGTAGCAGATGAGAAAGGCAAAGATTGCTTCCGAAGAAGTGATACCCGAAAGCATCTTCTCTCTTGCTGATGACATGGTCATAGGCATATGCTACGGAAAACCTTGTTTGCATACCTTTTCCTTTAGCATAGGTGATGCTCGTAGCAGCCCAAGGATGGATGCTGATTCGTGTGTTGATTCCCAGAGAAACATTCGGTGACTTGGCCACTTTTGTGTTGATGCGTAGCAGAGCAGCTGCGGCATCTTCAGAGTCGAGGCGTAACCCTATTGAGAGATGCCCTGTGGGGGCATGGGCTATGTTGTCGGTCATGGGCTTTTCTCTCCGTCTCGAATGTGACATGGGCGATCGATTCGTTCTTTTAGATTGCTCTATATCGCTTACATGCTTGCTCAACTCCTCAAGCTGTCCTTTACTTTGCATTGCTGTCATGTAGCCTATGTCGATGAGTTGGCGCAGATTTATAGTGTCGAAATCCATTACAGGGAACTGTTTCACTTGAGGGCGGATTAGAATGTCTGTGTTGTCAACGTTCCTCTCGTGCAATTCGCTGCCTAAGGTACCTATGAGTCGCTCAAATATGGAAGCAAAAGAGTGCAACTCGCGCGGATTTATCTGAGATGAGTTGACCTCGACGCCTATGACAATATCAGCTCCCATGTCGTGAGCTACATTGACGGGATAGTTGTTTACTACACCTCCATCGACTAGCACTTGTCCCTCTTTGTATATGGGATAAAACACTCCAGGGATGGCCATGCTCGCTCTCATCGATTCGGCTAAGCGTCCTTGACGGAGCACCACCTCGTGTCCCGTGATAAGGTCTGCAGCCACGCAAGCAAATGCATGGGGGAGTGTGTCGTATGATATTGAGTCGGGGTAGTGGGAAGTCAGTTCGTTGAACTTGTCCATGAGGTTAAGCCCGTCGATGAGTCCTGGGCGTGCTAGTATCTTGGGGAAGGCCTGCAAGCTGCTCCTCCTCACCTTGATTCCTGCATCTCGATAGAGTGAGGAGTTGTCGGTGAGAACGCCCTTTTCGTAAGGTATATTAACTTGGTAGGACTTTCGTGTCATGCGTTCGGCATAGGGCTGTTGTTGGCGAGGAAGTTCGTTGCTAAGGAGTGTCTTCCAGTCTTGAATCAAGAGAAGCGAGTCCATCTCTTCAGCTGTGTAGCCTATGGAATAGAGTGCTCCAATGATAGCTCCCATGCTTGTGCCTACGACATAGTCGATAGGAATCTGCATCTCCTCGATGAGGCGTATCACTCCCACGTGGGCTGCTCCGCGAGCACCACCTCCACTTAGCACGAGGGCTATGGTAGGGCGTCTGGATATCGTGTCAGAATCTAGCGGTATAGCATGAGTGGCAGCGATGCATAGCCATGCGGTAGTAAGGGTCAGGAGGAGTCTATTCATATTTATATCTATTGCGGAGGGATAACATACGGATAATGTCAATTGTTTTTCGTACCTTTACTCCCGTTTTTGAATAAACTTATGCTGCAGCGATTATTATATATCATTTTGTTACTAGTCTTTTCTCAGCCCGACCTCTCTGCCCAGTCGCAACAGAAGGTGGTGGAGAATCGCTTGAAGAGCTATTTTCGTACGTACGAAGCGGATAATGTCAATGTGGGAACCTGTAAGCTAGTACGTTTCAAGCTCGACCCGAAGAAGCGCACTCTCGCGATTTATGCTAATGCAAACTTTGCCTATCAGCCTTTCCGCCCAGAAACGACGGAGAAGATATATAATGACTTGCGGCGTGTGCTTCCTGGTCCTATAAACTACTATAACATAACCCTGTTCGTAGGGGATAAGAGCATTGATGAACTTATACCTAATGTATATCGTAAGGATAAAGACGAGACACGTCTATGGGGGGCAGTCCATCATCAAGGTCAGCCTTGGGTAAGCAATGTCTCTCGTCCCTATACCATTAGCGAAGGCTTGCAGGAGAGGCACCTGGCTGTTACGCCTAGCCATGGACGTTATTACAAAAATGATGAGCAACGATGGAAGTGGCAACGCCCCTCGCTTTATTGCACTAGAGAAGACCTGCTCACACAATCCTTCGTTGTCCCCTTCCTTACTCCTATGCTCGAGAATGCAGGTGCGGTGGTCTTCAGTGCTCGTGAGCGTGATATTCAGTCCTATGATATCATTGTCGATAATGATGACTCAGATAGTGATTGTGGGTTGTATGTCGAGGAGAAGCACCGCAAGGCCCGTTGGGAGAGTGGAGCTATGGGGTTTGCCATCCCGCGAGGAGTGCTGTACCATGGAGACAATCCTTTTCGGGAGGGCACCAGTCGTATCCTGCGCACTTCGAATCACGAGAAGAGCACAGAAGGAGCTGCGTTGTGGATACCCCATATCCCCGAGCGTGGATGGTATGCAGTGTATACCGCTTATCAAACCTATCCATCAAGTGTGCCCGATGCGGAATATCTCGTAGTGCATGCTGGAGGGACAACGCGAGTTAAGGTCAACCAGCAGATGGGAGGTGGCACATGGGTATACCTAGGCACCTATGAGTTTGAACAAGGTCAGCGGAGCAATCAGATGGTTATCCTCACCAATCAGAGCGAACATACAGGTGTGGTCAGCGCCGATGCTGTGCGTTTTGGTGGGGGCAGCGCTATCATTAGTCGTGGTGACAGAGATACGATCAACACAAGTCGTCTGCCACGTTACTATGAGGGGGCACGTTACTACTCTCAGTGGGCAGGCTTCCCCGCGTCATGCTATGCTAATTATGATGGAGAGAAGGACTATGCAGAAGATATCAACTCCCGCTCGTTAGTGACCAATTATCTGCTTGGAGGCTCTGTGTATTGTCCTGATAGCATGGGGCTGCGTGTCCCTATAGAACTAGTCTTTGGACTACATACTGATGCGGGTGTCCGTGCTGATGATACTACAGTAGGTACTCTTGGCATATACACCACAGCTCATAATAATGGTCGGCTGGGTAATGGCACACTTTCGAGGTATGCTTCGCGTGACCTGACCGATATGGTGCAAACCTACATTATGAAAGACCAAGTCTTCCTCTCCTCCGTTCAAGTAGGGAGTGCATCTACCGCTACGAAGACGGCTCCTCTCGCTCGACGCTCTATGTGGGATAAGAACTACAGCGAATCGCGTCTTCCCGAGGTGCCCTCGTGTATCATCGAGCTACTCTCTCATCAGAACTTTGCAGATATGCGCTATGCCCACGACCCTCATTTCAAGTTTGTCGTATCGCGTTCCATATATAAAGCCTTGCTTCACTATACGGCTGAGATGCATGGCAAGCGCTACACTGTGCAGCCCCTCCCTGTGAACGCATTCGCCATTGATTTTGTGGGGACAAACAAGGTACGACTCTCATGGCGCCCCACAGAGGACAAGCTGGAACCATCTGCAAAGCCTGAAGGCTATGTGCTCTATACTCGAACCGATGACAAGGGATGGGACAATGGACAGCGTATAGGGTCTACTGCCTGCGATATCACCCTTGAGCCAGACCATATGTACAGCTTCAAGGTGACAGCGGTCAATCGTGGTGGCGAGAGTTTTCCCTCCGAAGTGCTGGCGGCATGTGTGGTCTCAAACTCCAAGGGTAAAGTATTGGTGGTAAATGGATTCCAACGCGTCGATGCCCCTGCAGTGGTAAATACTCCAGAGCGTGCAGGCTTTGACCTTCTTGCAGACCCTGGTGTTCCTTACATCGGTACTACGGCTTATAGTGGGTTACAGTATGAGTTTGCTCGTGAAATGATAGGTTATTACGACGAAGCTCAACAGATGGGAGCTAGTGGCGAAGAGTTGTCGGCCTCCTATGTTGCAGGCAACACAATGGATTACGCCATGGTACATGGTGCCGCCATAAAGAGCGCTGGATACAGTTTTGTGTCATGCTCACGTAAGGCCTTTGAAGAGGGTGCCGTCAAGCCTCAGGGATTTGATGTCGTGGATGTCTTTACAGGCCTACAGCGCCAAACCAATAACTCAGTTATGGTACATCCCGAATATCTTTCTATCAGCTCAGTTATGTATGCCATCCTCAACCATTATGCCAAGCTGGGCGGTGCGCTGCTTTTGAGTGGCTCATACCTTGGCGAAGAGAGTCTCACTCACGCTCCCACAAAAGCTCTGCTGAGCAACGTGTTTCATGCCGAACAAGATGGCTACATTGCTGAATGGAGTGAGCAAGGTATACAGGGGTTAGGGGTTACTCTCGAGATTCCTCGTTGGGTCAATCCAGAGCTTTATGCTGTGACTCGTCCCGAGGTGTTTGTCCCATCGGGCGATGCTTTTACTTCACTTGTATATGAACACTCCCGTAGCAGTGCTGCTGTAGCCTATAGCGGCACTCATCGCTCCATTCTCATGGGATTTCCCTTTGAGGCCATACGTAGTAAGCAGGACCGCGATCTCGTGATGAACTCCTGGCTCCAATTCCTTACGGGGAAATAAATATGGGGAGTGGGCGAAGTTTATAGAGTTTTTTATGTAAGTTTGTACCCTGAAAGTTCAATTATTGTATAAATAAAGCTAAACAACTATGAGAAAGATGTTAGAAGGTAAGGTGGCAATCATCACAGGTGCCTCTCGAGGTATAGGACGAGCTATTGCTTTGCGTTTTGCAGCCGAAGGAGCTGCCATTGCGTTTACCCATGTCACCCCCAGCCCTGCTGCTGAGGCGACTGAACAAGAAATAGCGGCATTGGGAGTGAAGGTCAAGCGCTATGTGGCCGATGCTGCTGATTACGCAGCCACAGAGTCGCTCGTGGCCGATGTGGTGAAGGAGTTTGGACGTGTAGATATCTTGGTCAATAATGCTGGCATTACTCGCGATGGCCTTCTTATGCGTATGAGTGAGTCACAATGGGACGAGGTCATTACGGCCAATCTGAAGTCGGCCTTTAACTTCTGTCGTGTGTGTGTCCCTGTGATGATGCGCCAGCGTAGTGGTAGCATTATCAATCTGTCCTCTGTTGTCGGTGTGCATGGCAATGCGGGTCAATGCAACTATGCAGCCTCGAAGGCAGGCATCATCGGCCTCACAAAGAGTATTGCAGCAGAAGTAGGTTCGCGTGGTATACGAGCCAACGTTATTGCTCCTGGATTCATCAACACTGACATGACCGGCAAGCTCAGTGAAGAACTGCGTGCCGAGTGGGCCAAGCAGATACCCTTGCGCCGTGCAGGTGAGGGCGATGACGTGGCAGGAGCAGCTTTGTTTCTAGCTTCTGACCTTGCAGCTTATGTCACAGGACAGGTGTTGCAAGTCGATGGCGGTATGGCTATGTAACAGAGTTGTTATCTGCGTTCGCGACGTACCGAGAGTGTCTGATTGCTTGATGCTGATTTTGTACGTGCAGCGCTCGTTCTTGCGGTGCGCGCAGAGGCTTTAGGCTCTGTCTTCTTCTCCGTTTTGGGCTCCGCGTTCGCTCTGGCGTTGCGCGGTGCTGCAGGGCGGGTGACAGGTCTTTTTGCGGGCTTCTGTTCTGTGACTGCGGTGGTGTCAGCCTCTTCGATGCCCCAAAGCTTATTTTCGAAGGTGACCAGCTCGTTCTCGATACGTTGCTGCTCTGCTCTCATGGCAGTGTCGGTAGGGCAATATTGGGCAAGCAATTTGTTTTGTAGGTTTGCTGTTTTATAGATTTCCCCCTCGTAGAGACTACGCACAAAGTAGTCGTCAATGCTCATGTTTGACACATTGTTGTAGCTGCTGGTCATGAGCGGAGTCATGCCGAGGTAGGGGCTCACCTCATCATAGTTGAGCCAGAACATGGGATACTTGGTTGTCTCGCTGCCGAAGTCGCCGCTCCTGTGCAACACGGGACATATCGCTGTGACGCGTGTGGCATAGGTGGCAGTGCGCTGGTCATAGAACGAACTTTCTTTGATGAAGTAGTTGAGCACCTCGCCTGAGGGGATGTCGCTGTCAGCGATGGTGATCTTGCCTCCCTTGTCTTCGTAGTAGATGTAAAACTTGTCGAGCATGTCGGTCACCTTGTACTTGTTTTCTTCGGTGAATAGTTCGTTGCCATCAGAGCGGTACTCGTAAGCGGGGACCTTGCCCTCGGCTACGAGGCGTATGATGAGCGTGAAGAGATTGACGCGGTCTCCCAATGGCTCCACAGGGTAGTATAGGGCGGCATTCTTCTCCTTGGTCATGTCGAGGGTGCGATAGATGTCGCGTTTCCACACCACGTCCGACGGAGCAGGCATCTGCGCAGTGTATTGTGTCTTGGCACGTTCGCTGAGCGATGTCTCTGCCTTCTTGCTGTCCTCAGCTTTGGTTTGGGTGCGTGATTTGGGCTGTGCCACCACACCTTGTGCGCAAAGTGCCAAGGCTACTATTGTAACGAGGGATTTGAGTTTCATATCTACTTTATTTACTATTTCAGTTGTCTGTAAAGCCCCTCCATAGAGGGAGGGATTGGGGTGGGTCTTCTTAGTTTATTATCACTTCTAATGTTGAGGGCAATTGGCGCTCTATGCCGTCGGGTCCGACAGCTTTAACGCTGGAGATATAGAAGCGCTTGCCACGAGTGAGGCGGCGGAAGGTGTTCTTCTGACGCTCCGAGAACTTGGCTCCGTTGGAGAGTTCTGGCATGGCATTGCCCATATTGTCGAAGGTTACTGTCTCGAAGCTGATGACGCGGAAACCAATGTTGAGCAATCCGTCGTCAATGGCAGCCACGATGCCATCAGCACTCATGAGGGCTTGCTTACTTAGCTTGGTACCTCCTCCTCTGTAGCGTTGGGTGACTCCTTTGTCGTCTTTGTACTCAATGAAGGGGGTGGGGTCAGGTAGCTGACGTACACGGAAGGTGTATTCTCCCATGCTCATCTGTCTGCCGCTCTGCTCAGCGCTCACTGCGATGACAACGTCTGTGCCCACCTTGCTGGGGGTGGCAATGAAGCCTCCCGCTGCAGGGCGCAGGGTGCCGTTGCCATTGGCGATGCGTGCCGATACCTTATTGTTGGGTACTCCAGGTACTGAGATGGCTATGGGGTTGTCGTATCCGGCGTAGAGCACGTTCATCATTGAGGCCGACACGGTAGCTATGGGGTCTACCACGGTGTACTTTTGTGAGAACTCGCGTCGCACGGTCTCGCCCGAGCCGTCGGTGAGTTCGAGGTATCCGTTGAGGCTGAAGTCTCCCGTGCTGTTGCAGGGCACCTCGTACCAACCATTGTCGGTTTCTACGAGTTTGTCGTTGATGTAGATGTTGGGACGTTGTGTGGTATCCACAGCAGCCATGATGATGCGTGCACCGAAGCGGTTACCACGCACGACGTTCTGTGAGGTGGGGATGACGTAGGCGCTCAGTTCATTGACACGTACGTCGGTGGCGTCAATGTTCACTTTGAGGTCGTGCAGGATCTCACCTTCAGCATAGCGCACATCGTTCTGAAACTTTGTGAGCAGGGTTACGGCTGCTGCTACGGGCATGTTCTCAAAGTTGTATTGTTGCCAGTTTTTTCCCGACACGAGTTCGCTTTGAGGGACCGATGTGTCGAAGTTGTTGCTTATGATTCGCTGCTGCACAGTGTCGGTAATCATTGTCACCACTTGGTCACGGTAGCGGTTGATGAGGTCGTAGAACTTCTGTCCCTCTCCAGTGACGGGTGAGAGCATGATGTAGTTGGCTGCTTCGAGGTCTTCCTTGTTCTTGATGTTGCGCACGTCGGCATCCTTTCCGTCGGCTTCCTGTACCATGCGTATTTTCAGTTCTTCGGCATAGGCACAAGCCGAGTCAGAGAGCTCCTTCACGCGTTTGGCTTTGGCATACCATTCGCCCACTTTCTCGGGGTTCTTGAGCATCTGTGCCTCGAAGTCTTGGAATAGTTCCTGATTCTGCTTCGTGGCATTGTCGGTGCTTCGTGTGAGTCCCGAGTCTACGATGGTGAAGCCATTGAGCACGTCGGACGATACGTTGAGGGCAAGCATTGCCATCAGTACGACGTACATCAAGTTGATCATTCGCTGACGTGGCGTCAGCTTATTCTTTCCTGCGCTCATGGTGCGTTGTGTTAGGCTTCTTTGCTTGAGTTGTTGTCGGTGCGGCTGACGTTCATGTTCACGGTCATTGACTGCAACATGCGGTCGTAGACGCGGTTGAGCTCCTCTATCTGTTCAGCCATGCGGCGTGTCTGGTCATTCACGAGGTCTATGTTGCCAATCTGTGAACCGAGGCTCTTGAGATGCATCTCATAGATGGTGTTGATCGAGGTGAGGTTGCGGCTGAGGCGCTCCACTTCGTCGGCGCTTGCTTCCAGCTGTGCTGACTGGTCTGCGATGTGCTGGAACGACTCGGTGAGCGAGCGCAACTGTTCGATGTACTCCTGTGTCGCCTGCTGCAGCTCGGTGGCATCGACATTACCCTCGATGACGGGTGTGCCTGTCGCGACAGGTGTTGTTGCTGCGTTTGCTGCTGCAGCTGCGGCATTGGCTGCCGCGAGGTTGGCCATGGCGGTGAGGGCTTCGGTGTCGAGCTGAGGTGCTGAGGCGCTATGGATGGCACCGACACCATCTGCGCTTACGGGTACTGCGCTGCTGATGACTGTGCCAGCGGCTACGGGAGCGCCACCCACGATGACGGGGCCGCTTGCTACCGTGTGTGTTGCCTCTTCCTTGGCGCTCGACTGGCGCTCAAATCCGTTGATGATGAAGGTCAGCACCTCTGTACCCATGCCGAGGAAGAGCATGAGGTCGGCTCCTTCGATGTGGGTGAGCTTGAAGAGTGCGCCCAAGATAACGACTGCGGCACCCCAGCTGTAGAGGTAGTTCAATATGGTTTGTCCCTTCTGAGTCTCCAAGAAGTCCTGGAAACGGGAAATCATGCCTTGTTTCTTTTCCATTGTGGTGTTTTTTATTAAGGGAGTTTAAGGGGTATCGAGGAGGATTGAGGTTTCTTTTTGTTGAACTCCTGATTCCTGACTCCTGGTTCCTTTATTATTTTCTGGCTGTTCCTACATAGGAGCGTACGCAGCGGAATCCGATGTAGGAGCGTGTCTCATTCTGATATTCATAGGTACGCGAAACGGACTGGATAAACTTCTCAGGGTCTTTCCATGAGCCTCCGCGCACGGTCTTCTTCTTCATGTAGTAGGGGTCTTCCTTGGCTGCGTTGTAGAAGAGCTCGGGGTTCATGTCGCTCATCTGCAGCACTCCCGCTTCGGTGTATACGGTCGATGTCCACTCGGCCACGTTGCCAGCCATGTCGAAGAGGCCGTGGCTATTGGCAGAGTATGACCCCACCTTTGTCGTGATGAGGCTTCCGTCCTTGGTGTAGTTGCCTCGTTCGGGTTTGAAGTTGGCATAGAAGCATCCCTCGTCGCTTTTCGTGCCGTCCTGCATCCAGGGGAAGAGGGTGCCCTCTTTGCCTCGTGCGGCATATTCCCATTCGGCCTCTGTGGGCAGGCGGTAGCGCTGCACGTAGCGAGCCTGTGGGCCGAGTCCACGCAAGAGGAAGTCGGTACGCCATGCGCAGAAGGCGTTGGCCTGCTCCCAGCTCACGCCCACCACGGGGTAGTCGTTGTAGTTGGGGTGGTTAAAGTAGAGCTGCATGTACATCTCGTTGTTGGCATTGGGGAAGTCGTTCACCCAGCAAGTGGTGTCGGGGAAGATGTTGACGATGTAGGTGTTCACAAAGTCGGCAGGTCCCGAGAGTGGTCTGTTGATGGTCTCTCTCACGATGCGTCCCTCGTCGTCGATGTATGCAGTGTCTTTCGAGATCATGATGACCTCGTCGGGGTTGACCTTCATGTCGGTGTTGCGTACGCGCTTGGCAGCGTCGAGCTGGTTCTTGCGCTTGGCAGCCTGCGTGTAGTCCACGACCTCGTATCTATAGTTCATCTGGCTGGGGTCTAGCTCCATGGCGCCAGTGTAGGGGTTGCGTTTGTAGACGCTCTGTATGGCAGCGAGCTGGTCCTCAGTGGGTTTGCGCCAGGGGATAGGCTTTTTCCAGTTGAGGTAGGGGGTGATGGGCTCTCCGTACTGGTCCTCTTCGATCTTGAATGTCTCGTCGCCTCCGTAGGCGGGGTCGGCCAGTCGCTCGCGGATGATCGAGTCGCGCACCCAGTGTACGAATTGTCGGTACTCGGCATTGGTGATCTCGGTGTCGTCCATCCAGAACGACTCCACAGAAATCTCTTTGTACGGAGCGCTCGATCCCCATAGGGTATCGGTCTCCTCCTCGCCCAGCTTGAGTGAGCCGCGTGGCACGAGCACCATGCCGTAGGGTGCGGGCTCATTGAATGCTGCTGAGCGCGAACCCGTCAGTTCGCCCCCCACTGCAAGTGCCGCATTGCCTGCTCCCATGCACGAGGTCAGCAATGCTGCTGCGGCCAAGCCCATAATCCATGTTTTCTTCATATTCACAATATACGTATACTTTTATGTTTGTTTCTTCCTTTTTTAAATAGGTCCACATCCATCACATAGCCCACATACAGGTCGTGACTTCCGTGGATGAGTCCCACGCCAGAGGTGAAGATCTCGTAGGCATAGCCAAACGTCACGTTGTCAATCTCTCCACCGAGCAGTATGGCCACCGACGTCATGGGGCTATAGGTGAGTCCCGCATAGTAGCGTTTCTCGTCGTAGGTGTAGGTACCTCTCACGGTGACATCGGCCCGCCATGCTTGCAGGTCGGTCATCACCTGTAGCGAGGGCTGTATCGATAATAACGGATTCTTTAGCTGAATATTGCATCCACCGCTTAAATAATAGGTGGGGTCAATCTTTATTTCGTGTGTTTCGCCCAGTTCGATGGTGGGTGCTGTGAGGTGCATCACCGAGAGTCCCGCCCATCCGAGGCGGTGTGCATAGTGCAGTCCTGCCGTGATGTCGAGTCCCGTGCCGTCGACCTCCGAGGAGGGCAGTGCGGGGTCGTTGCCCTGCTCGGTCTCCACCTCAGAGCCGTCAAACTTCTGCTCCAGTGTCCCTGCGCTGATGCCCATGGCCAAGCCTCCTCCCCATAGCCTGAGACGATAGGCATATCCCGCGAAGAGGCGTTGGTTGGAGAACAGGCCTATCGACTCGCTGTACAGGTTGGCGCTCACCGCCTGGTTCTTCCTCTCCGTGGGGAGCACCATGTCGGCCCCGACGAGCATCGTGGCAGGGGCATTGGTGTAGCCCGCCATCTGCATGGCATAGGTGCCGTACATGTTGAGTCGTCCGCTCAGTCCTGCCACGGCAGGGTTATAGTATCCCTGCAACGCCCAGTAGTGTGTGAAGTGGGTGTCAAACTGTGCCCGTGTCGCCATCGCGCACAGCAGGGCACACAGTGTCAGCATCGTCTTGCGTAGGTTCATCATTTGATGATAACGCGAAACTCCTCTTTTTAGTATATCTCCGAGTGGCAAAGTGCACCGTTCTCTGCCTTAGGTGGTGGAAAAAATCCCGAGGTCTTGGTTTATTGCCCAGAAAACCGTACCTTTGCACCCGAAAACGACGAAGTGGATAGATTTGAGCAGCTTGCAACCACAGTAAAAAATGCTAAATGGACAGCCCCTCTGCGCTGTGTGCATTCTCTCTCGACTATCCCCGTTTCCTTTAATTGAGAATTGGAAAATTAAAAATTGAAAGTTAAAAGTTGGCGTCTGTTGATTGTTGACTTTTTCCTAAAAACTAAAAAAGAAATGGGATATCTATTTACATCCGAATCGGTGTCTGAAGGACACCCCGACAAAGTGGCCGATCAAATATCGGACGCTGTACTGGACAAGTTGCTGGCCTATGACCCCAACT
>JAEIGA010015034.1_pt1 | contig 11786 bp, 9 predicted proteins | sample 9270691 | NCBI WGS metagenome assembly JAEIGA01 (sample SAMN17057246, study PRJNA624740) | gut metagenome | biome: biome; isolation source: fecal sample | host: Bos grunniens | place: China: Xizang | collected 2019
CGATGATCATACCGCCGTAAACGATAAGTTTTGCGGCATTTTTCGGAGTCACCATTTTACCGATGATGAGATTGGCGATGCAGTAGGTCACCGCCCAGGTCGGTACGACCATTGCGGTAAGCAATTTGGCGGCATTGGCATCGACAAAGCATTGGGTGACGTAGAAAAAAACTCCGGAAACGACAAAATTTATCATTGCCGGAAAGAGATAAATCAAAAATTTCATACCAAAGGATTCCCCGGAATAAAGCGGACGGTGCCGTTCAGAGATGCACCGTCCGCAGTTTTGGAAAGATCAGCGGTTTTTCTTCCACGCTTCAATGGTGTAAGCCAAAGCTTCCGCGAAGGTGTGGGAGGGAACAAATCCGGTCGATTTGAGTTTGTCCACCGCCGCCATGGAGTGTTTGACATCTCCGGCACGTTCCGGCAGATGGACTATTTTGGATTTGGAATTGGTCAGCCGGATGATTTCGCTGGCCAGATCATTGATGGTGATCTTGCCGCCGTAGGCGATGTTGTGGACGCCGGTGAATTCACTCTGGGCAAAGAAGGCATTGGCGGCAACGACATCTTTGACAAAGACAAAGTCGCGGGTCTGTTCACCGTCACCGAAAATGGTGAGATCTTCGTTGTTGAGAGCCTTTTCGATAAAGATGGGCACGGCGGCGGCGTAGGCACTTTTGGGATCCTGCCGGGGTCCGAAAACGTTGAAATAACGCAGACAGGCGGTCTGAAGTTTACCTTCCTGAGTGAACATTTTGCAATAGTATTCGCCATCGAGTTTGGTGATGGCGTAGGGACTTTTGGGTTCGGGGAACATGGTTTCGATCTTGGGGACCACCGGATTGTCACCGTAGATGGCAGCGGAGGTGGAGAAGCAGAGTTTTTTCACACCGTGTCCGGCGGCAGATTCCAGAACATTGAGCATACCGAGGTTGTTGATCTGAATACATTCGGCGATCTTGCTCATGGATTCCGGAACGCTGATCATTGCGGCAAGGTGAAAGACATAGTCGACACCTTCCATAGCTTTATCCACGGCGGCGCGGTCGCAGATATCGCCCAATTGGAAATCAACGTCAAAATTTTCAATATTTTTCCGGTATCCGCTGCGCAGATTGTCCAGCACACGAACCTCGGCTTTACCCTGAAAATGTTCGACCAAATGACTGCCGATGAAACCGGCTCCTCCAGTAATAAGTACACGCATGATTAAATTTTCTCCTCTGCACGTATAAAATTTAAAATATTCTGACAACGCCGGGATATCCGGCGGGTTCATTCTGACGAACCGGTTTCAGTACCGCCAACGGAGTTTCCGATAACTCTGATACGCGATCCTTTATCCTTTCGCTCCTCTTTCATTTTTGAGCCGTGTACTTAATATATCACAACTACACGGTTTTTGTTATGTACTTTTTTCTTTATTTCATGCACAAATCGACAAATCATGCCGGGACGAAATTGGCGGTTCCCCGGGCAAAATCGATGCTGTCCAAACGCAGATAGATGTAATTGCCGACTTTGCAGGAAGTCCGGGAACTTTCCTCCTCAAAGCGCCGGGAACGACGGTAGAAATTACCCCGCATCCGCTCTTTACGGACAAAGCCGTAAATGCCCAATTCGGCAATATCGACCTGAAATCCGGAATTCAGCACCCGGATGATGATACCCTCGTAGATGCGGGAAGCATCCCGGGAGAGTTCCTCCTCCAGGAAACGCAGTTTCATCCGGTCACTTGCGGCAAAACCGGCATTGTCGATGACCTCCTCCTGCTCGGTGCACCAGACGGCGGCTTTTTCGATCGTCCGGCTGTTGCGGGTGCGGATGTTGCAGTCGTGGTTCCACAATTGCTGATGGACGATCAGATCGGTACAGCGGCGGATCGGGCTGGTGAAGTGGCAGTAACGGCTCTTGCCCAGAGCGAAGTGGATCTCAGGTTTCACCTGATACACCGCCCGGGGCATAGTGCGAAGCAGGAGCGAAAGTATGACATTTTTCCGCGGATCGTCCGGCAGAGAGGCGATAAAATCCCGGCAGACATCCCGGTTGCTGATGTCACCGACCGGCAAATTGAAATCCTCCCGCATGGTGACGGCGAATTCTTCAGTTTTCTCCGGATCGGGGATCGCATGAGTACGGTATATCCCGGCGACGGATTTTTCCAGCAGTTCGGCGCCGACGGCCTGATTGGCGGCGAGCATACACTCCTCGACCAGATTCTCCGCTTCCCGGGAAAATTTCACTTTCAATCCTTCGATAAGATTATTTTTCTCATCGCAGACGATCCGGATCTCCGGAAGCGGCAGGTCGATGAATTTTTCCGTTTTATTGCGGTAACTGCGCATAAGTTTGGTCAATGCGAGCAGATCAGAAACCGCTTTTTTCAACTTTTCATCCCAGTTTGCCGGAGCTTCGCCCCGGTTATTGAAACGCTGTACGGTATCGTAATCCAACCGGTGATCGACCGAAATCAAGGTGTGCTGCCGTTTCGCAGAAACGACTTCCCCGGTAAGTTTGTTCACGGTGAGAAAAACGGTATGTGCCAGCGAACGGGCGCCGGCCTGCAGACTGATCTTCGCCGTCAGCCCCGCCGGCAGCATCGGTAATGTCCGCCCCGGCAGATAACAGCTGAATGCCCGTTCCATCGCCCATTCGTCGACCTTGCTCCGGGGAGAAACATAGGCGGCAACATCCGAGATATGAACTCCCAGCGTCACACAATCCGGCACGGAAGAAGCTTCCAATGAGAGCGCATCATCAAAATCTTTGGCATCGACCGGGTCGATGGTCAAAGTAAACAAATCACAGCAATCGATCCGGGAAATCTCCCTGGGGTCCAGCGCCAGAGCGATCTCCTCCTGCTTTTCGGTGTAGCGCGGCGGCAGATCGTATTCAGCGATCACGGCATCCAGATCAGCGGCGATCACCCCTGCTCTGCCGATAACTTCCAGGATATGTCCGCTCCGGCGGAAAGGTTCATCTTCATCAAATTTGATTCTGACCCAGTCTCCCCGCTTGGCGCCGTGCCGGGCTCCGGAAAGAATAATGTCATCCGGCAGTTTCGGATCCAGCGGACGGAATACCGAACCTGCCAGTAATTCGCCGACCATCTCTTCGCGTTCCCGATGGATGATCTCGACCACCTTTCCGGCGGGCCCTTTGTCCTCATTGGAGTGCCAATCCCGGCGTTCGGGGAGCAATGTTATTTTGACCTGATCGCCGTCAATAGCGCGATTGACGAATTTTGCCGGAATAAAAATATCTTCCGAAAACTCCGGATGAGCTTCGGGGTCGGGAGTGACGAAACCGAATCCGGAAACGGTCATCCGGATGATACCGGAAATCTCATTTTCCGCTTTACGGCGGCGCTGACGGTCAACGATCCGTTCGGCAATGCGGCGCAGGCGTTTTTTCCGGCTTTTTTTCATTTTTCACCTCCCGTCTCCGGCATCATCGGGATCAGACCGCAACGCTGAATTATTGCGGTATATTCCGGAGTGCCGAGCAGTTTTATAAATTTTTCAGCTTCGGGAGAAAGTTTTTTGCTCCCGATCAATTCGTAACGCAGATTGAATGGATAATCGCCGGAGACGATACTTTTCCGGGAAGGTTTCACACCTTCCGCAGCAACAGTTTTGATCCCTTCAGGAATATTTTCGCTCCAATATGCGCAGAGCAATGCCAACGATGAACAAAACAGCCATGCCCGCCGGATGTCCCGGGTGCGGAATACTCCGTTGTTCCGCAGCGACCCTCCGAGGAAACGTGCCTCCGGAAAGCCGCCGTGATGGAATTCCAATCCCAGAAGGTGGATGTCATTGTATTCGCCGTTGTATTTCCGCCACGTCGGTCGTTCGGTCGCCCAGATCTCTTTCAGCTGACGGATGGAAAGCGACTGCACCGGATTAGCTTCTCCGGTATAGCAGACCATCGCTTCGGCGGCAAAATCCTGACGGAAGAAATCTTTCAGCGTTTCAGGGATATCCCGTTTTTCCAGAACGATCAACTCCAGTTTGCCCTCTTTCAAGCGGGCGATCGCCTCTTGCGGAGTCATCCGGACAATGGAAAATTCACCGTCCAAACTGCTGTTTTTACCGCTTCCGGCTTTCACCAACGCCTGCCGCAACGGACTCAATGCGCTGCCGCAGGAACCATCTCCGATGCGTAAAACCGGCACCTTGGCCGGAGACGCCCACAGCGTCAGCGCCGGAAACAGAAGCAGCAATGAAAACCGGAAAAAATATTTCATGCGTATTTTGCCGTCAGCAATTCCAGCACCCGGGCGTTTTCTGCCGGAGTACCGATGGTTATGCGGATATAGCGTCCGGTGACGTCACCTTTGAAATAGCGCACCAGAACGGCATTTTCCCGCAGGTAAGTAAAACAGCTTTCTCCGTCACCGTCCGGAGGAGCGGCAAAGAGGAAGTTGGATTGGGATTCGGGGATCTCAAAGCCGATATTTTTCAGATCGGCACTCAATTTGTCCCGGTCGCGCCGGATGGCATCGATGCACTTTGCCCGATACTCTTTGTCCAGATAGTTGACCTTGCCGACCAGCTGGGAAAGCATATCGACATTGTAGGAATCTTTGAGCTTCATCAAACCGTAGATCAATGTTTCGTTACCGACCGCGTAGCCCAGACGGACACCCGCCATGGAACAGCTTTTGGAAAAGGTGCGCATCACGATGACATTGTCAAATTCAGCGGCGAAATCCATGCAGTTGTCAAGTGCAAAATCAGCGTATGCTTCGTCGATCAGCACGATCCCGTCAAATTCCCGGCAGTATTTGCGAACCAGTTCCCGGGGGCAGACATTGCCGGTGGGAGCATTGGGGCGGGTGATGACCAGCATATTGGCGCGCTGCGCCAGAACGGCGCCATCTTCCGGATAAGAGAAATCTTTGCCATTGAGCGGGATGCGGATGACTTCCGCGCCCTGCATCGCCGCCAGCACCGGGTAGAGCGAATAACTCGGATCAAAGACCGCCACCGGATGCTCCGGAGAGGTGAATGCCCGGAAACACATGGTCAGCAAATCATCAGAACCATTGCCCACGATAACATTATCCCGTTTGACATTGCAATCGGCGGCAAAAATATCCCGCAGCTCGTCGGCAAAGGGATCCGGGTAGCGGCGCAGTCTGGCAATATCCATATTGCAGAGTGCTTCGGTGACTGCCGGAGAGGGCGGATAGGGATTCTCGTTGGTGTTGAGTTTGACCAGATCGGGAATTTTCGGCTGTTCACCGGCAGTATATCCGGCGAGAGCATCGATTTCAGGGCGGAAATAAGACTTCATTTTTATCCTCAAAAGATAATTCCGGCAGAATTGCGGAATTTCAACGCATATTATTCCAAAAACTTTTTGACATCAGCACGTTTTTTCAACACCAGCGCCTTGACCTGTTTGCGCTTGACATAGATCGAATCGCCTTTGAGTGGAGCAGGATTGCCCCGCTGGGCAGGATCGATCGCCGGAGGAACCGCTTTCGCCATATCCGGAGCGCCGAACTCCTCGGCATTGGTGGCATAAGCACCGTGGGTGATGGTTTTCGCTTCGACCTGACAAACGGCGTCACCGCCGAATTCGCGGGTCTTTTCGAGCAACGCTTTCTGAAAGGTGTAGTGATCGCTTCCGGCATCATAAGCCGTGACGGTCATGCGGCCGATGATGGCATAGTCATCCAGATTCAACTCCTGCCGGGAACGCAGAAACTTCACTTCGGAATGTTCCGGAGTCGCCGAAAATTTCTGTCCGGTATAATCAACACTTACACTGCATCCGCACAACAGCGCCAAACTCAGTAATAAGAGCAAACGGTAAGCAAATTTATACATCGGTTATTTTTCCATTTTTTTCTCATCGTCCTCGATATTGTGACGCTTGAGATTGAATTCCCACACCTGATAGCGGCGTATTTTACGCACATAAAATTCCGCATTGCGGAATATCAGCGAATCTCCGACCCGGGGATGGCGTTTCAGGATCCGTTCAAACCATGCCGAAACCGGTTCCACCCGGCGGGGCAGATCCAAACCGGTATCCCGCGCCAGCTGGGTAAGCGGGATGCCGCCGCCGACGATCCAGAAGCTCTCCCGCGGAGAATAAAAGGTGCGGGGCAGAGGATCGAATTCATCATCCAGATCACCGAGCAGTTCCTCGACGATATCTTCCAGCGTAACCAGTCCGCGCACCTTGCCGGTGGCGGGGTCGCGTACCACAGTCATGTGGCAATGCTGAGCGGCAAATTTTTCCAGAAGCTCCGCCGCCGAATCATCCGGTTCGGCAAAGCCGATGGGACGGATGATCTCGGTCAACTTGGCATCGCCCTTGTTGGAACGTTCCGCGCTGACCAGCTCTTTGATGTTGATGTAACCCAGGATCCGGTCGGGGTCCTGATCGGAACGGACCGGGTAACGGGTATGAAAGTCCCGGGCAGAAACGTTGATCGCCTGGGAGATGGTCATATCTTCCGAAAGCACCGACATATTGTCCGCATCGATCATAACCTGAGCTGCGCTGCGTTCCGACAGATGCGGCACCATCTTGATGATGCGCTCCTGACGGCTGGAAATGATTTGAGAACTGCGGGCAAGCGCCGCCAATGCCGAAATCTCTTCGGCGGCACTGGGGCGTTCCGGCCGGCGTCCTTCAAAACAGCGGTTGAGCAAGCGGGAAAACTTGATCAGAGGACTCAAAACGACCGACAATATCTGCAGCGGACGGGCGGCAATACGCATGATGTTGACGTTGAAACGCACGCCGATGGTCTTGGGCAGGATTTCGGTATACTGAACCATCACCAGAGTAAAGATCAATGAAAAGGCACTCATATACCTTTCATAACCCATTTTACTGAAACTGGCACCGGCGACAGCCGCACCTATGGTGTGGGCCGCCGTATTGATGATCAGGATGACTGCCAGAGGATTATCGATATCGGCTTTCAGTTTTTGGACCACCTTGCCGATGGTCGGTGAAATGCGGCGCAACTCACCAACCTGACTCGGGGTCAAACTCAACAGAGCCGCCTCCATAAGAGAACAAATGTGCGACATTACCAGTGCGGTTGACAAACTGATAACGAAACATATAAGGTAGTCGTCCAATTTAATTCCTTCCTTTCTCGCCGGTCTGACTGCCTTTATCTGAAACCGGATTATTATACTTCAATTCATCCAGTACCTCGGCCTTTTCGGCGGCGATGGCGGCTTTCAGAATAGTGACCATCATCGGGGGCAACCGCCGTTCACAATCGGCGATCACTCCGGACTTCATACTTGCATAAGGAGGCAGCGCATTGCGCTTGATCTCCACATTTTCTTTGGTATATTTGTTGTAGATGTAGCGGGCGAGCCGTTCATTGGCAAGCGCCGCTTCGTGGTCGTTATAGATCAGACTGATCAGACTGCGGAAAATAAGTTCGCTGATAATGGCACTGACCTTTTTGACATCGGCATCCCGGACATCTTCGGCAAATTCAGCCATAACGAACTCATCCAGAGTACGCTGTTTCTGGGGGCCGTCCTCCTTGATGAGCTTACGGAAAAACTCTTCCGCCTTGGTGATATTGCCGTGGGTGTAGATCAACGGGATCGCATCCTTGAGAAAGTTGATCCGGGCGCTGCGGAATGAGGAGAACGCTCCGCTTTCCTTGTCATATTTCATCTGGGTTTCAAAATAGGTGTTGTACGCCGCATCCGCCAATGCCAGATTCGGCACGATCTGAACATACGCCAGCGTCTTGTCATCCATAGTCAGCATCCGGCCGCCCCGGAACGCCGCCTGAAGCGACTGGGTGATCAACCGGGCACAGCGCAGGTCTTCTTTGCCGGGGGTCTTCTCGATACCGACCGTGGCCCAGTAGATCGCCTGTGATTCAGGTACCCGCCAGTCCATCTTGCCGTACTTGCGGTCGATCTCCAGAATTTTGGCAGGATCAAGCTTCATCCGTTCCCGGAGCAATTCCGCCCGGAGGAAGTTGTCGACTTTTTTGTATTCGACTTCGCCGAGCTTTGCAGCCATACCGGAGGGCAATTCTGCCGGAGCCTGATTTTTGAATGCCAGAAAGAGGGATGCAAAATCGTTGTAACCGAACTCCCGGGCGATCTCCCACAACCGGTGATCTGCCGGATAAAGTTTGAGGAACTCCTCACGGCTTCCCGGAGCGGCAGCCAGCGCTTCCCAATCGGGGGTGCCGGTGGCGAGGATGTTCGTCATCTGCATACCCAGACGGTTTTTGTAAAGCAAGTTGGCATCATCCAAGACGTTGCCGAGTTTGTGCTGGAATATCCACGCCAACTCTTTGTACAAGACCGGGTCTTCCGGATTGTAGACCAGCGCCTTGTCCCGGATCAGCGAAATTCCTTCATTGACCCAGCGCCAACGGTCTTCGTGTTTGGAACAGGTGACGGAAATATTGTATGCCAGATTCCAAGCGAGATAGGCGGTTCCGCCGGAGTAATTCGGCTGCAGATCGGTGATCCAGCGGGCGAGCTGAACCATTTCAAAGTAACTCTTTTCCTGCTTGAGGTTTTCGGAACGGAGCCACAGCAGGTCAGCGATCACGCCCCGGAAACTTCCCAGCGCCACCGAGGTGAATACCACCAGCGGCGGAGCATTGCGGACATCACCGGAGAAACGCAGCCGGTCAGCATCGACAATATTGTCCATTTTGCGTTCGACCCGGCGGATGGCAAAGAGCGCACCCGCCGAAATCATCACGACGATCGTAAAGATAACAAGTTTTTTAAACCGGCTCATTTTCTCACCGCCAATCCAAGTTCACGTTTGCGGTACATCCAGATCCCGAAGAGGAAAAGCGGCAGACCGCGAAGCAAAAAGTAGTGGAAAAACAACTTCCAAATCAGAGAATATTCGATCAATTCTCCGGTTGAAAGCAACTCGGTCACATCAAATGCCTGCAGCGGTATCACCACCAGCAGCAGCAATTTGGCAAGATTCTGTCCGATCTGATCCCATGCCGTTGACACATAAAATGATTGATCGGTCAGCAATGTGGAGAAACTGCCCAACAACAGATAACTTGCCACCACAAACACCGCCGTCGGCATGGTCAGGAAACCGCCGAATGCACAGGCAAGCGCCGAAAGCAGCGCCATCTGCACGATGAGAACCACCACCATCCGCAGATAATTGCCCTCGAATCCGCAGATGCGGAGCAGCAATTTCGGGCCGTCTGCCGGCTGATAGTAATGCTTATCTCCGAAGCGATCCATATTGGTGACCGCCACACGGACCTTGTGGTCAGGAGAGATCACCTTCCATTCGCCGGGGATGGTCTTTTCATAGAACACACCGCTGAAAATCTGTTCCGGAGAATCAGAAAGCAGCTGCGGCCATTCAGATGCCGCCACTCTTTCACCGGAGGGAAGCACCGCTTCGCCGCTGGGACGCATGACCAGCCATTGCAAATAGGTCTGACGCTGATCTTCGCTGGAAACCTTGCCCAGATAGGGACGGTAGCGCAAAAAGAGCGGTTCATCTCCGATATCGGGCAGATTTTCGAATATCCATCCTTTGACCTGATTGGGAGCCAATTCGGAATATCCGGCACCGATCTGCTGGAGCAATTCGGCAAAAAGTTTATCCTGCGCTTCGTCATCCAACACGCCGGTCTTTTTCATCCGTTCCTGAAGTTCCTGACGGGCAAGAGCCGCAAAATCCGGACGGGTCGGCATGAACACCCGCCGTCCGACCAGCACTTCCGAAGCGATCTGCTTGCGATCTGCCTGCGTAAAACGATCGTCATTCTGATAGCGGTACATCACAATACCATAGACTGCGATGAGGGAAATTATCAGCAAAGAGATGTTTATCAAATTGATGCCGGTCCATTTCCCCAGCCAGATCACGACCCGGGAAACCGGTTTGGTCACGACCATGTGCAGCTGATAACTGTCCACATCCTGCGCCATGATAAAACATCCGAGCCACAAACTGGCAAGTGCCAATATCACCACGATCGACCAGATGCTGTAAAGCAATGACACCCGGACAAAATCCAGCGCACTGCCGCCGCCGATAGAGAGCGGAATGATGCCGACGCAGAGCATCAGCACCAACAGCAGAAGCTGAAAGACGTGAGAACGCACAGCATTTTTAAGAGTCAAACTGACTATGGCAAAAAACGGTTTCATTTTTCCTGATTTCCATCCAGGTTGCCCAGCAGAGAATCAAGTTTGCGGTTGGCATTTGCCAATTTTTCCGCAGAAACAGCATCCGGAGCAACGGTTTCCGGGGCACTTTTTTCTTCCGGAACCTTCACGGTTTCCTTAAGCGCTTCAGCAATACGTTCGCTGGCGGTTTCGCTCTTTGCGTTGGCCGCTTCGGCAGTTTCAGCTGCTCCGGCGGTTTGGATCTTCACTTCGGGAGTTGCCAGCAGATTTTCCAGAACGGTATTTTTATCAGCATCCGGAGCCAGATAGTCAGCGATCTTGCCGCTGCTGACCACGCCGCTGGTTTCGACACTTTCCCGTTTGGCCGTGGCGATCACATCGAGGAAGAATTCCTCCAGCGTACGCCGCGGATGGTCGATGCGGAACTCCTCGCCGTCCAGATTGGCTCGCAAAATGCTCAACACCTGATCCATCGCCGCTTTGGGCAGAGTCGGAGTCATGATCCGGGTCTCCTGATTGACGGCGAGCAGATCATCCAGCGCGCCTTCGGCACGGACTTTGCCGCCGTAGAGGATGATGACCCGATCGCAGATATCTTCGACATCGCTGAGCAAATGACTGGTGATAAGCACCGTTTTGCCGCGTTTTTTCAATGCGAGGATCAGATCTTTTACTTCCCGGCATCCCAGCGGATCCAATCCGCTGGTCGGTTCATCCAGGATCAGAAATGCGGGGTCGTTGATCATCGCCTGAGCCAGACCGATTCTCCGTGCCATACCTTTGGAAAATTCACCGACCCGGCGACGGCGGGCGTGTGCGAGTCCGACCATTTCCAAAAGCTGATCGATGCGCTGTTTGCGGTCAGCCGCAGACAAATTGAACAGCGAACCGAAAAAGTCCAGCGTTTCTTCAGCAGTAAGAAATTTGTAAAGATAGGATTCTTCCGGCAGATAACCGATTTCCCGCTTGGTTTCGACCGCCCGGGGCGATCTGCCGAAAACACTCAATTTACCGCCGGTGGGATAGAGCAATCCCAACAGCATTTTTACCGTAGTAGACTTACCGGAACCATTGGGTCCGAGAAGACCGACGACCTCTCCGGGGCGCACTTCAAAATCGATTCCATTCACCGCCCGGGCTTTGGGGCGGTTCCAGAAATCCCGGAAAAGTTTAGTCAATCCGACTGCCTGAACTACAGGTTCATAATTTTGTTCCATAAATCAATTACCGTCCTTCCGGGGATGATTCAGCATCATTGTCTTCCAGAGTCAACTCTTCGCCGGTACGCACCAGACGGGCGCTGTTGAATACGATCACCACCGTACTGCCGGCGTGAAGCACCGCCGCCCAGATCGGAGTCATCACTCCGACGATGGAAAGGATCATACCGCCGAAAACAAACAACATACCGAAAAGCAAGTTCTGGTTGATTATCACCTGGGATTTCTTGGCGAGGAAAAGCAGCACCGCGATCCGGCGCAAATCGTTGGTCATCAATGCCACCGATGCGCTGTTCACGGCAATATCGCTGCCGATCGCCCCCATGGCGATACCCAGATCGCCCGCCGCCAGAGCCGGAGCGTCGTTGACACCGTCACCGACGACCGCCACCCGGCTGGTACGTTTAACATTTTCCACATA
>JAEIGA010015035.1_pt1 | contig 11785 bp, 9 predicted proteins | sample 9270691 | NCBI WGS metagenome assembly JAEIGA01 (sample SAMN17057246, study PRJNA624740) | gut metagenome | biome: biome; isolation source: fecal sample | host: Bos grunniens | place: China: Xizang | collected 2019
CGAAAATTCAAGATACTTGTTTAAGATAATTATATTCGATATAATAACTTATTATGAGTAACAATAACGAAAAGACAAAGCTAGTGCACTGGGCTGACCAATGTGCAGACAAAATAATTAGAGAACGTGGGGATTTAGATTTATACACCTGTGCTTCAGGAATTACCCCTTCTGGAACAGTTCATATCGGAAACTTTAGAGAAATTATCTCTGTAGATTTAGTAGTTAGAGCTTTACGTTCACGTGGAAAAAATGTTCGCTTTATTTATTCTTGGGACGATTATGATGTTTTCCGTAAAGTTCCAAAAAATATGCCAGAACAAGAAACTCTAGAAAATCACTTGCGTTTTCCTATCACCCTAGTGCCTGATACAACAGGTCGTGACTCATCTTATGCTCGTCACCACGAAGTTGATGTTGAAAGCCAATTACCACGTGTTGGAATTAACCCAGAATATTTGTATCAGTCAGAACGCTACCGTGCCAATATGTACACAGAAGGCATGAAAACAGCTCTACAAAATAGAAATCGCTTAAAAGAAATCTTAAATCGTTATCGTGATGATGCTCACAAAATGAGTGATGATGAAGAATATTGGCCAACAGCTGCTTTCTGTTGTAAATGTAACAAAGACACAACAGAAATGGTTGAATACGATGGTGAATACGAACTTACATACAAATGTACAAGTTGTGGCCACGTAGAAAAAGCAGATTTACGCACAAGCAAAGAAATCAAACTTGGTTGGCGCGTTGACTGGCCTATGAGATGGCAGTTTGAAAAAACACTTTTTGAACCTGCTGGAAAAGATCACCACAGCCAAGGTGGTTCATTTGATACAGCTCGTTTAGTTGCAAAAGAAATCTATAACTGGGAGGCTCCAGTTTCTTTCCGCTATGACTTTATCGGAACAAAAGGTCTTCCTGGAAAAATGTCTTCATCAAGTGGAAACGTAATTTCTCTACCAGATGTACTAAACGTATATCAACCAGAAATTGCTCGTTACTTGTTTGCAGGTACTCGTCCAAACACAGAGTTTTCTATCAGTTTTGACCTAGACGTTATTAAAACTTACGAAGATTACGACAAAACAGAACGTATCGCTTATGGTGTAGACAAAGCTAAAAACGACGATGTTTATGCAAAAGAACGCCGCATTTATGAACTTTCTCAAGTTGATGCAATGCCAGAAACAATGCCTTACCAAGTTGTAGGTGGTTTCCGACACTTGTGTAACCTTCTACAAACAAACTCTGGTGATATTGATGCTGTTGTGGCAACATTGGGTGATATTAAGCCAGAACAACTTGAAAGATTTAAAACACGTTGTAAATGTGCTTGGTACTGGATTACACAATGTGCTCCAGAGGATTTCAGATTTGCTCTAAAAAATCCAGATGCACCAGACTACAAAAAAGCTGATATTTCTGAAGTTGAAGCAAATTGTCTAAAACAAATCTGTGAAATCTTACCAGAATTAGACACAATCGAAGAAAAACCACTTTCACAAAAGCTATACGATATTGCACAAAATGCTGGAATCGAGCCAAAAGCACTTTTCACAGCTACATATCAAGCCTTAATCGGAAAAGATCAAGGTCCACGCCTAGCATCTTTTATGAAAGTTATTGGTAAAGAAAGATTGGAAAAAATCTTAAAAACATATTAATTGAGATTTTTGTTTTCTAACTAAAAAGCGGTAACAAGTTTGAAATTTATTTGAAACTTGTTACCGCTTTTTTATCTAATAAAAGTAAAAATTCTAAAACCATAAACCATCACCAAAACATTATCAAACTTTTATACTACAAAAAAGTAAAATAATACAGAATCCTATTCAATAATGGTAATATATTTCCATTTTCATAATCCGAACATCCACTTTACTAAAAAAAACACTTTCAAAACATTAAACGCAAAAAAAAAAGCGAAACCCATCTCACTGAGTTTCGCTTTTTTAGTCTTCACTAAACTATTTTACAGCTGTACCAATTCTTTCTAGAACTTTCTTTCTATCAAGTGGCTTAACAATATAGTTTTTAGCACCTAGTAACAAAGACTTTTTAACAAGTTCTTCTTTTCCAAGAGCAGAAACCATAACAACTTTTGCATTTTTATCAAAAGTCATAATTTGTTCAAGAGCTGTAATACCATCCATCTTAGGCATTGTAATATCCATAGTTACAAGGTCAACATTTGGATAAAGTTCCTTGTATTTATCTAGCCCTTCTTTTCCGTCTTCTGCTGTTGCAACAACTTCATAACCTTCACTTGTAAGAATTTGTCCAAGCTGTTTTGCAACGAAGATAGAGTCATCAACAATCAGAACACGAACTTTTGTTCCGTCCTCTTTAATTCCTTCTGGTGGTCTTTCATTTATTGATGGAAAATCTTGTTTTGTTTTCATAATAATCTCCTCTATTAGCCTCTATAATTTTGAAATTATATATGCTCACGAATAGCTACGTTAACTTCAACTTTACCTTGTTCTGTTAGCATTGGAACAATCAATGCTTCAACATTATGGTTTGAAACCTCCATTTTCTCACCAGTGAACAAAGCAGGTGGTGTTAAGTCAAAACGGAAGCCCAAATCATGCAATTTTGTAACTGCCTGAGCTGTAATTAAGTTTGCCAATTCTGTGATAGTTGCCTTTGCCAACTCGTCAAATGTTGTAATTTCTTCCATGTTCATTGTGGAAGCAATTTTTAGAGCTGTTTCCATTGTCATATCAAAAAGAACACGCCCCTCCACATCTCCAGCAAGACCAACAAGGGCTGCAACTCCCATTACTGGTTGAGAAGTGGATTTCAAATATAAATTACCACGATTTACTTCCCCGCCTAGTACTTCTTTTAAGATACTGTAAGCAGTTTCTACAAACGGATTAATGTATTCAACTCGCATTTATATTCTCCTTAATGCTTTAAGTACATAGATATTTGGTTAGCCGAATTAGCCGACCAATTTGTATTTCCAGCTGGAACTTGTTCATTATCACCTAAGAACAAGCAACCATTGCCCTTAACTTTTTCGCCAAACTCGTTCAACAAATCTTTTTGAGCATCCTCACCCATAAAAGAAAGAACATCCCGTGCAAAAATAATATCCACAGCAGGCATAGCATTTGTATGCATACAATCGTGGTATTCAAACAATATCATGTCTTTAATTGTTTGAATGAAAGTACATTCCCCAGTTACCGTTTTGGAAACAAAAGGTTTATACCAACTTTCTGCAACATTTGAAGGTAAAGTCAAAAGAGGTGCATTTGAAATACTTAATAAATCCACCTCGTGGGCATAAATTTTGATTCTTGCATCTGGATATCGTTTTTTCAAAATACAAGCTAGTGAATAGGTTTCATATCCCTTTCCACATCCTGGATTCCAAACAACAATTTGTCTAGCATCATTATTAGGAAGACTATCAAAAATCATATTTGCATAGGCTTCATCCCAAAATGTACCATTATTTTTAGAATAAAATGTTTTTAAGAAAGCATCTGCATCACTTTCATTTGCTAACTGTAGTTCCGAACCACGTTCTTTTTCCCAGTCAGTATAGCGAGATTTTATCCAATCCATGTTAATAGGACTAACTGTGAATCTTCTAAAGTTTTGTAATCCTTCTTTTATAAAACCAAAATCAATAGTTTTTGGTTCTTCTACAACTTGTTTTACAGGCTTAATTGCTTGTTGAGGCTTTTTTACAGCACCTCGATTTTCAGAATACTGAACTTTGTTATCAACAGGTTGCTTTTCAATTTTTGGAGCTTTTGACCCAAAAATTCTATCAATATCCAACAAAATATAAAGGTGATTGTTACTTTCAACAACACCAGCAATATATTTGATAGAAATATCACCAAAAAGTGGGTGTGGTGGCTGTATTGTGCTTTTTTGAATACCAACAACTTTATCAATAGCATCAACTACGACACCAAAAACTTGATCTTCCACAGTTACGATAATCATATTTTCAATTTCGTTTCCAGTACGTTCTGGAACATCAATATTGAAGAATAATCTTAAATCAATAATCGGGATAATATCACCACGAAGATTATAAACACCTAAAACAAATGGAGAAGTATTTGGAACGTATGTAAAACGACCAGCTTTTGCAATTTCTTTTACTTTTAGGATATCAATAGCATAATCCTTCCCTGCTAAGGAAAAAGCAACCATCTTAAAATCGATATTTACAACAGATTCCTTGCGACTATCTACAGTATCTTCGGATTCATTTTGTATTGCAACGATGTTTTCTGCATTAGTTTCCATAAAAATACCTCTTTACTCGCCTAGTGAATTTAATTCACTACGAGCACTTAATTCTTGTTTTACACCAAGTTCCAAAAGTTGGCTAACATCAATAATAAGTGATACAGAACCATCACCCAAAATAGAAGCACCAGCAATTCCTGGAGAATTAGTAAATTGATCTCTTAGAGGTTTGATAACAACATCTTCCTCACCAATAAGAGCATCTACCATAACACCAACTTTCTTGTCTGCTGTTCCAACTATAACAATAAAGCTATATTCAGACTCTTCTGTGTTTCTAATTCCAAATAAACGACTTAGACGTAAAATACTTACAACTTCATTACGTACGTTTAGAACTTCGTAATTATCGATTTTGTTAATTTCATCTGAATGAACACGAACACTTTCAATAACAGATGCAATTGGAATAGAATAAACTTCTGTTCCAACACGAATTAATAGACCCTGAATAATTGCAACAGTTAATGGAAGTCTGATACTAAATTTAGTTCCAAGACCAGGTTCTGATGTAACAATGATTGAACCATTCAATTTTTCAATCTGAGTTTTTACAACATCAAGCCCTACACCACGACCAGAAACATTGGTAATTTTTTCGGCAGTTGAAAATCCTGCTGCAAAAATCAACTGATATGCTTCTTGATCTGTGATAATTTTGTTTGGATGGATTAAACCACGTTGAATTGCCTTGTTTTTTACTTTTTCAACATCAATTCCATGACCATCATCAACTATATCAATAACAATCAAGTTACCTTCGTTAGAAGCTTTTAATAAAAGAGTTCCCTCTTCATTTTTACCTGCGGCTTTTCGAATATCAGGAGTTTCAATTCCATGGTCAATAGAATTGCGTACACAGTGCATAATTGGATCTAGCAATTCATCAATTACAGATTTATCAAGTTCTGTGTCTTCACCTTCAATTACCAAATTGATTTTTTTATTCAAATCACGACTCAAATCACGAACAACCCGTGGGAATCTTGAGAAAATTTGGCTAATTGGAACCATGCGAATCTTCATTACGCCTTCTTGAAGTTCACCAGCAATACGTCCTAGGTTTTGAGTAGAAGAACGGAATTTTCCAACAATATTTTTGAAAGAAACATCAAATGGGTCAAAAACGTTGAACAAATCACCGAATTCTTGATTCAAAGAAGATTTCACATCTTTTAATGTTGCACCACTTTGCATAGATTCCATATAACGAGGAATTTGTTCAAACAATCTATGAACTTTATCTTTATATGAAGCTTCAATTGATTGAAGTTGAGTTTGTAAATCACCAACTTGAATTGATGTTTGATTGAATGCTGCTTTAGTGATAACTGTTTCACTAACAAGATTTAATAAGTAATCAATACGTTTTGAATCAACGCGAAGAACAGTACTATTTTGACCAGATGAAGATGGCTTAGGAGCAGCTTTCTTTGGTTGGGCAACAGAAGAGATATCAAAATCAGCATTTTGAGCAACTGGCTCAGCAACTTCTTCAGAGTTTTCAATTACAGGCACTACAATAGGAGCTTCTGGAGCTGGAGAAGTTATTTCTTTAACCATTTGTTCCACTTTTGCTGTATCCACAACAGGTTGTGATACCACAGGAGTAACAACTTCTGGTGCAGAAGAAACTTCTGCGTCATCTAAACACTTAGCATCTGTACTTAAAGTAACATCTGTTAAGAAGGTAACATCTTCCAATTCATCTGCTGTTGCCTTTGATGCAACATAATAAATAACTTGAGGTTGGAATTCGTCTTCGTATAAAGCATCAAAATCTGGAGTTGTTTTCAAAACAGTTCCCTTAGCTTTGATTGCAGAGAATACTTGAATACCACCTACACTATTCATAGGATTATTTTCATCAAATTCAACAGTGATACTCCATAGCTTTTCGCCTTCTTGACAAGATTGTTTTAATTCAAGAAGTTCATACTCTGAAAGATCTGTAACGACAGCTGGTTTTGGAACTTCTTGAATAACAGGCTGTTGCACAACAGGTCTTGGAGCTGGTTGCATACTAACTGGAGCTGATTTTTTCTTTTTAGGTTCCTTTGCAGGAATAAAGGATTTCAATGTATTTTTAATAGGTTCAACATCTTCTGTGTAGATTTGACCATTTGCACGTTCTTCTAACATCACTTTTATGATATCTATAGCAGAAAGAAGTGTATCTACAACAGGTTCCGTTACCGGAATAGTACCAGAACGTAATTCATCCAATAAATCTTCTACAGCGTGAGTAAATTCTGTTAATTCAGTCATTTCTACGGTAGCAGAACCACCTTTCAAAGTATGGGCAGCTCTGAATATTTCATCTATAGCTTCATGATTTGTTGGATCATTCTCTATAACTAGAATATTGCTTTCTAAATTTTCTACTTGTTGTTGGGCTTCACTAAAAAAGTCTTTTAGCAATTCCTCGTTATTTAAATCTAGATAATCACTCATACATTCTATTCTATCAGTTAAAACTCATAAGTCAAGATTAGATATTAAAATTGCTAAATTTTCAATGAAAAATAGTAATTTTTTTTGAATGTGTAGATTTTAGAGATTTTCGATTTTTTCACTCTTGAAAACATCAGTAATTTTGGCAATAATAGTTAAGATATTTAACAAAAACAAACATAAATTACATGATATATTGGAGGCAAAAAATATGAGAATTGCAGTTACTTACGAAAATGGAAATGTATTTCAACATTTTGGACATTCAAAACAATTTAAATTTTATGATGTAGAAAATAATTCAATTGTAAAAGAAGAAATTGTAAACACCCAAGGAAGTGGACACGGTGCCCTAGCAGGTTTTTTGGCTGATAATAAAGTTGACTCTTTGATTTGCGGTGGCATTGGTGGTGGTGCCCAAAGTGCTTTAGGCGAAAAAGGAATTAAGATTTTTGGTGGTGTTACAGGCAATGCTGACGATGCAGCAAAGGCTTTAATTGCTGGAAATCTTGATTATAATCCAGATGTACGTTGTAGTCACCATGATCATGAACATGGTGATGGTGAACATACATGTGGAGATCACGGTTGTGGTAGTCATGATTGCGGTTCTCACACAGAACAAAAATACACTTTAGTAAAATAATTTTATTGGAGAATAAAAATGAATGAGATTATAAAATCAATTTTAAATCGTCGTTCTATCAGAGCTTTTTCAAATCAAGAAATTGACAAGAAAACTGTTCAAACTCTTCTAGACTGTGCTTTAGCAGCTCCAAGTGGAATGAATCAACAAACTTGGCAATTTACAGCAATTATGAATCAAGAAAAGATTTTAGCTTTTGCAAAGGCTGTGGGTAAAGCCCTTGGAAGAGATGAAGGCTATAATATGTATTGTCCAAAGGTGCTAATTATCACTTCTAATGATAAGGAAAGTAGATTTAAAGAAGTTGATAATGCTTGTGCTATGGAAAATATTTATCTTGCAGCAAACAGTTTCGGCCTGGGCTGTGTTTGGATAAACCAAGTAAAAGATTGTTTTGACGTGCCAGAAGTTAGACAATTTTTAACTGATTTTGGAATTCCTGAAAATCACGGAGTTTATGGATGTGCTGCTATTGGATATCCTGCAGGAGATCCAAGACCAAAAGAAATTACAGCAGTTGCAAAAATTGTAGAATAAACAAACAATCGTTTAAAAGGAAAAAGGCGTTTAATTTCATAAGAAGTTAAACGCCTTTTATTTTGCGGAGAACCTGACTTGAACAGGCACAGCTCGCGCCACCAGCACCTCAAGCTGGCGTGTCTACCAATTCCACCATCCCCGCGTGTTGCGAGGAAGAATATATCACAAAAACAGAGTTTTGGTCAATAAGTGGATATTAGGTTTGTTTTCATTTTTATAGAATATTCGATTTCAAAATTATCTAGTTGTTTATCTAATTTATTTTATAGAAAATTTTGCAAAAAGATTTTGCATATTTTTCCAAACCCCTTTGATTCCTTCTGGATTCTTTATCACCAAAACAAAAGTAATTACAATCAAAAGAATCAACACAGTTACAAATATCACCCTTTTTATAGGAAATTTCTTTACTGCATAAGGATCTTTAGATAGCACAAAAGATTTTGCAGAATAAACAGGTAATTTTGTTAAGCTATCTCCAAGGAGGGTTGGAATTCTTACATTACCGTTAACAGCCCAACCAGAAGCATCCAAAATTGGTGCGATATTTCGTAAACGAAGTTTTCGCCAGGCAATTAAAACAGATGGGGTCGAAATCAACAAAATTATTCCTAAAATACCAAGGGGAATCCAAGCTCCAAGTCCTAGGAAAGCTTCCATTACACCTCCAACAACAGTGGCAATTCCTGTAAAGGCAACGCTTATAGCCGCAATAGTTCCAACATCTGTTTTTTTAGCCGATGTATTTTGAGAAGCTGCTTCATTTGGATTATCCACAACCTTTGCCATTGTGTCAAAAACCTTGGATTCTGCGGCAGATGTGGTCTTTGCAATTTTTTCTTGAATTAGACGCATTATTTTTTTGTATGGAGCCCAAAATGCTTGTTTTATACTAACTGGATTATCTATTATTTTTATGATTGTAGCATCCCAATCATTTCCTTGCCGATCAAAAAACATACCATTTCTACCAACAAGTAAATTATCAGTTGAACCATTGCTTATTAACGCAGCAATTTGCATTTTTTCACTAGAATCATCTTTTTTTACACAATCACAATAAACTAAAAAACACTGAGAAAGAGAGGCCATAGTTCCATGTTTTGCAATATCTAAAACTTTAAAGCAAAGTTCACAGGAACGACCATCTATAAAAAGTGTTCCACATTGAAAAATAGCTTTTTCTTCTGGTGTGTAAAAATCAACAAAGGAAACAAAGTTTCTTAAAAGTTTTAAGAAATCTCGACGAATTAAAATCATTTTTTTTAGCTCAACAGAAGCCAAAACAATAGGTGGATGATTTTCTTCTTTTGAAAGATATTCATCAATAATTTTTTCTGCATTTGAATTCAAAATTTCAGTAATTCGATCAAGACCTAAAACTGAAACGGGATTTTTCGGCATTGCTTCATACCAAGCAAGATATGGAGCAAAGCAATTTTCGATTTTACGCCAATTTTTTTCTGAAAGACTTATAATCTCTTTTTCAAAAAGATATTTAATTACGTTTTCTTTAAAATCTGCAATTTCTGTTTCCCAAGCAGGATTTATTGTAGAATCCAATGGCAAGGATTTTCCAGCTTCACAAGTGGCAATGGGAAGTTCTGCAAGTTTTTCTTTTGAGAAAAGGCTTCCGTCTTCTGCACAAAACATTTTATCTGTTTGAGCTTTTAATATTGATTTTGCATTTTCATCATAATTAATAAGAGAACAGCGTAGATAATAATCATTAATTTTATCCCGTACTTTTACAAAGGCAGCAGCAGCGGCATCCGTTTTTTCTTTTAAGAAAAAGATTTTCGGATCGTCTTTTGCAGCTGTTTCCCGCCAATCTTTTATATTTTTTGCAAAAGCAAAAAACTCTTCTTTTTGAGTTCGTGTTATTCCTTTTTCGCCACAAATATCATCTGTTCCACCAGTACAATTTATTATATCTTTCACCACAGAAGCTACGTCAGTTTCACTGATACAATCAGATGGCAAAACACCATCACCGTTGATTACAGAAGAGCAAAAAAGTTTATCACTATTTGCAACGTCTTCGTAACTAATTTCTGTAGCTTCTGACTTTCCAAGAATTTGTAAAACAGATTTTGCAGCTTCCTTTGGTGAATGACCTCCACAAAAATCAACATCTCCTAAAGCTTCAAGTGGAATAGAATCACCTTCTTTCATGATAATTTCTGGATTTTTAAAATACTTTTTAATATATTTTACAACATTTAAAATTTCTGGCACACGAACTCGACCATTATTATCCACATCCAAAAGACTTAAAGTTTCTTCGCTAAATTCTAATCCAGAAACAGGACAGGCCAACGCTGTCCAAAATTTTGGATCAAGACTATCTAAATTTAACACGTCTTCTATGGTTGATATTTGAACTTGTACTAATCCACCATTTTGTACAAATTTCCAATTATGATTTTTTGTTTCAGTTTTCAAATCCGTCCCCTTTCAAAATTTCTTTTTCTAATTTTATATCACGAAGATGGATTTTTCAAAATAAAATGTTTAACACTTTTTTTTCTTCAATTTTTATTTGAATTATGATATATTTTTTTTATGTTTGAAGTTAGAGTTGAAGCTGATTTTGCAGCAGCACATTTTTTAAAAGATTATCATGGAAAATGCGAAAATCTTCATGGTCATAATTATAAGGTTTATGCCCACGCAAGAGGAAAAGAACTAGATGACGGTGGAATGCTTTTGGACTTTGGAATCTTAAAAGGTGCTTTACGAAGTGTTTGCAAGATTCTTGATCATACAAATTTAAATGATTTAACAGAAAATGGAGAATTGGTTTTTAAAAACAATCCAAGTGCAGAAAGAATTGCAATGTGGATTTTTAATCAATTAAAAATCCAATTAAAAAACCTAGAAACAGAAGCAGAATGTCCAACTCTTAAAAATGATGAAAAAATAGAAAAATCAGTTATAGCAAAAAAAGCAAAAAATGCAGCAAATCTTTTATATGCAATAGACGTTTTTGAAACAGAAACTTCTAGAGCCAGATACACAACAGAATAAACAAAAATAGGTAGATTCATTCAGAATAAAGACCTTTTTACCTTTTCAAAAAAAGCCCCGAAGCACTTTCCAGCAACTTCGGGGCTTTTGCTATTTAGTTTTGCAATCTATAAAAAATCTTATTCAGCTCTTAGGCTTGTATTTTTAACAATAACGTCGTGGGCAGAACCTTCGTTAATAGAAGCCTGAGAAACAAGAGTAATTTTTGCCTTTTCTTGCAATTCAGGAATTGTCATAGCACCACAGTTACACATTGTGTGACGAATTTTGCTCATAGACATACAAACGTTGTCATGTAGACTTCCAGCGTATGGAACGTATGAATCAACACCTTCTTCAAAAGAAAGTTTGCTTGAACCACCCATATCATAGCGTTGCCAGTTACGAGCACGATTTGAACCTTCACCCCAGTATTCTTTTACATAACTACCATTTACGATAAGTTTGTTTGTTGGGCTTTCATCAAAACGAGCAAAGTAACGACCAAGCATTACAAAGTCAGCACCCATTGCCAAAGCCAATGTCATGTGATAATCGTGAACAATACCACCGTCAGAACAAATTGGAATATAAATACCAGTTTTTTCGTAATATTCGTCACGAGCCTTTGCAACTTCGATTGTAGCAGTTGCTTGACCACGTCCGATACCTTTTTGTTCACGAGTGATACAAATAGAACCACCACCAATACCGATTTTTACGAAGTCTGCACCAGCTTCTGCTAAGAACATAAATCCTTCACGGTCAACTACGTTACCAGCACCTACTTTTGCGTTTGGCCATTTTGAGTGGATGTCTTGAAGAGCACGACGTTGCCATTCTGTA
>JAEIGA010015036.1_pt1 | contig 11783 bp, 6 predicted proteins | sample 9270691 | NCBI WGS metagenome assembly JAEIGA01 (sample SAMN17057246, study PRJNA624740) | gut metagenome | biome: biome; isolation source: fecal sample | host: Bos grunniens | place: China: Xizang | collected 2019
ACCATGGATTGCCTTACTGCAATGGGTGCGGTTTTTGCCCGAGAGGGTGACGTGGTGCAGGTGCAAGGCTTTGCGAAGCATCCGAACCATACGGGGATTTTGAACTGTATTGAAAGCGGAAGCACCCTGCGGTTTCTCATTCCGCTTTGCCTTTTGACGGGAAAGACCTACGTCTTGAAGGGGGCATCCCGATTGATGGAGCGACCCCTTACCGTTTACGAAAAGCTTTGCGAGGAAAAAGGATTTCTTTTTGAAAAAAGCGGCACTGAGCTGAAGGTTGGCGGAAGCCTTACCCCGGGCGAATATACGGTTCCCGGTGATATTTCCAGCCAATTTATTACGGGTCTTCTGTTTGCCCTTTCGCTTCTGGAAGGGGACAGTTTTTTGCGGGTGACGGGGGCGTGGGAAAGCGCTTCCTATATCGATATGACCCTTGCTGTCATGAAGGATTTTGGAGTGGAAATTCGCAGAGAACCCGACGGATTTTTCATTGCGGGCGGGCAGAAGTATACCCCCCGTGAATACCTTGTAGAGGGAGATTGGTCCAATGCAGCCTTTTTGGAGGCTTTGGGACTGTTTGAGGGCGGTGTGAACCTTTGCCGCGTCAATGCAGATTCCCTGCAAGGGGACCGTGTCTGCACGGAGTATTTCAAGGCGCTTGCAGGCTCCGCTCCCACTCTTGACCTTTCCGACTGTCCCGATCTTGCGCCCATTCTCTTTGCGGTGGCGGCATATTATAACGGTGCCCGTTTTACGGGGACAAGACGCCTTGCCATCAAGGAAAGCGATCGCGGCGCGGCAATGGCGGCGGAACTGGCAAAATGCGGTGTGGATCTGATCTTGGGAGAAAATGAAATTACCGTGCCGAAGGCAAACCTGCATGCTCCGAAGGAAGCAATTTTCGGTCATAACGATCACCGCATCGTCATGGCGATGAGTGTTCTGCTGTCTCGTTTGGGCGGTGTCGTCGAAGGAGCGGAGGCGGTCGCCAAAAGCTATCCGAATTTTTTTGAAGTGATAAAACGTCTTGGAATCGAAGTGAAAACCTATGAAACTGAATAAAAATGCAGATACGAAAATTTTGATCGTGGGTCTGGGTCTTTTGGGCGGCTCTTACGCCCGTGCCCTGAAGAAAAAGGGATTCACGGTCTGGGCAATTGAAAAAAAGAACGAATCCGTGGAATATGCTTTGAAAGAAGGCATCATTGACCGCGGTTCAACCCTGGTGGAGGAAAGTTTTCTGAAGGAAGCGGATCTCACGGTCTTTGCCCTTTATCCCCACATCTTTTTGGAGTGGATCCGCGAGCACGGCTCCAAATTCCCCAAGGGCGCGGTACTGACCGACGTCACCGGTGTCAAATCTGCCGTGGTGTATCAGGTGCAGGAAATTTTGCCTGCGGGCGTAGAATACATTGCCGCCCATCCCATGGCGGGAAAAGAGGTAGGGGGCGTGGAAAACAGCGACGGGGATATATTCCGCTTTGCCAACTATATCGTGGTTCCCACAGCAAAAAATACCCACGAGGGCGTGGAGATTTGCAAGGAACTGGGAAAAGAGCTTGGCTTTGCCAATATTTCCGTTTTAAGTCCCGAAAAGCACGATGAGATGATCGCGTTTCTCTCTCAGCTGACGCACTGCATTGCCGTTTCTCTGATGTGTGCAGGAGACGATACGGGACTGGTAGACTACACGGGTGACTCCTTTCGGGACTTGACCCGCATTGCAAAAATTCAGGAAAATATGTGGTCGGAGCTGTTCCTTCTGAATAAGAAGCCGCTTCTGGAGCAAATGGAAAAATTTGAAAAGACCTTTGCTTTGCTCAAATCTGCCATTGCAGAAGAAGATACGGAGAAGATGAAAGAGATGATGCGGCTTTCCACCGCTCGCAGAACTTTGTTTGACAAAAAGGAGAAATAAATGAATTTCATTCGCAAACTGCCCATTCCACAAGACATCAAGGCGCAGTTCCCGCTGAAGACGGAATGGGTGAAAAAAAGAGAGGAAACGGTAGAGGAACTTCGCAAGGTTTTTCGAGGTGAAAGCGACCGATTCGTTCTGATCATCGGTCCTTGCTCTGCGGACAATGCGGATGCGGTTCTTGCTTATCTGGAGAAACTTGCACGGGTGAACGAGCAGGTTCGTGACAAGCTTCTCATCATTCCCCGTATTTATACCAATAAACCCCGTACCACGGGAGAGGGGTACAAGGGAATGCTGCATCAGCCCGATCCCGCATCCCGCCCCGATATGCTCCGCGGCATCATCGCCATTCGCGAGCTGCACCGCACCGCTCTTGCCGATTACGGCTTTACCTGTGCCGATGAGATGCTCTATCCCGAAAATCACAGATATCTGTCCGACCTTCTGGCATACAATGCGGTAGGAGCCAGAAGCGTGGAAAACCAGCAGCACCGCCTGACCGCAAGTGGTCTGGACGTGCCCGTTGGAATGAAAAACCCCACCGGCGGTGATATGCAGGTGCTGATGAATTCCGTTCACGCTGCTCAATGCGCCCATACTTTTCTGTACCGCGGTTGGGAGGTACACAGCGACGGAAACCCCTATGCCCACGCCATTCTGCGAGGGTACGTGGATTACACGGGAAAATGCGTTTCCAATTACCACTACGAAGATCTGGTCAGACTGCACGGGCTTTACGGGGAGTCTAAGCTCCACAATCCCGCGGTGATCATTGATACCAACCACGCCAATTCCGGCAAACAGTATTTAGAGCAGATCCGCATTGCAAAAGACGTGGTCTACAGCCGCAATCACAACGGGGATATCCGCAGTTTGGTAAAGGGTCTGATGATCGAAAGCTATCTGGAGGACGGCGCTCAGAAAATCGGAGAAAACGTCTTCGGAAAATCCATTACCGATCCTTGCCTCGGCTGGGAAAAATCAAAAGAACTGATCTTGAAGATCGCAGATACGTTGGAGTAAAGGAGATAGCGATGACAGAACAGGAAAGAGAAGTAGTTTTTGCGAAAAACTATGAACCGAAATTCGGAAACCTCCATTTCCACACGGAGCATTCCGACAATATGAGAAGCGTTGAAACCGTGGTCAAGCGCGCCAAGGAAGAGGGCTACAAGGCGCTTGCCATTACCGACCACGATACCATCACCGGTTGGGGTGAATTCCGGGAGATCTGCAAGCAGGAGGGACTGGAGTACATTCTCGGTGCAGAGTTTTACGGTACGGCTTTCGACGTGTCCTTCCATCTGGTTTCCTACGATTTTGATCCCGAAAACGAAGGGATCAAAGCCCTTTTGCAGAGAGGGAAGGAGCGGGAGCAGTACAAGACGAAGACCCGTTTTGATCTCGGCGTTGCCCGCGGAACCATTCGCGGCATTACCTGGGAAGAGGTGGTGGAATACAACAAAGGCATCAACTTCCTCTATCACGCCCACGTTGCCCGCGCCATGATCGCCAAGGGTGTTCTGAAGCCGGAAGAACGGAACGAATTCCGCCTTACAAACTTTGTGTCCAAAACCGTTCCCATCACGGGAATTCCTGCGGCACCCGATGCGAAAGACGTGATCGAAACCGTGAAAGCGGCAGGCGGTGTCACCTTTATGGCGCATCCTTCCTATGAGGATCGGGAGGAATATATGGAGGCAATGATCGGTCTGGGTGTTCGGGGCATCGAGCTTTGGCATCCCGACAATCGGCCCTCTGCCTACGAAAAGATCGAGGAACTGATTGCAAAGCACAATCTTTATACCGGCGGCGGTACCGACCACCACGGCTATATGGAGGGCTTTCATTACTACGAACCGGGCAGTCCCCGAAACGGCGCCCGCTCCGCCCCCCGCGCCATGTTCGGTGTGTCTGAGGAGCATTACCGTCAGTTGAAGGAAAGAGTGCTGGGGTAAGCGATTTACGATAAAAAAGGCTTTTGGCAACTGCCAAAAGCCTTTTTACTTTTTTGCATATTAGATTTCGCCGTGCTTTTTGTTGTCACGTTTTGCCACCTGATTCAGGATCATATACAGAACGATGTCTACGGCAAGAAGGATCGCTGACAGATAGTAGGCGGGGCGGTAGGAGCCCAGACTATCGTGAATCAGATTGGAGACGGGGGAGGAGAGAAAGCTTGCTGCGAAAATGACGGAAATGAACATACCCGTGTATTGGGACTGTGCCTTATATCCGAAGAGGGAGAAGGCGAGAAGGGGAACGGTAATGGTAACCAAGGGGATTGCTATGGTATAAAGTACCACCGCTACGCTTGCCACGGCAAAGTTCTGACTTGCCGCCAGAAGGAAAATGCTTATGGCACCGAAGATTACGCAAAAGAGATTGACCTTTGCCGCGCCGATGCGGTCGCTGAAAAAGCCTACCAGAATTTTCGTTCCCGTGAACAGAAGCATCATCACACTTTGCAGGGATGCTGCCTTGGTGGCATTGTAACCGCAGTCCGTCAGATAGGGGAGAACGGTATTAAATACAAGATATACGCCGAAACAGGAAAGGAAGGTGCAGAGGATCATCAGATAAAAAGAGGGAGCGCGGTACAGGGATTTCATATCCATACCTGCAAAGGCGCGTTCGGAAATGCGCTTTCTTTTACCGGTGATTTCTTCCCCTTCACCGTAGGCTTCCAAGTGCATATCCTGCGGCTTGTTCCGAAGGAAGGCAAAGGAAAGGATGGCGGTCAAAAGACAGAGGATGGCGCAAAGGGCAAAGGAGCCGCGCCAGGTATAGCGTTCCATCGCGGCATTTTGTGCGATGCACATCACGCTTCCGCCAAGACCCGTTGCAGCGGTGACAAGACCCAGCACCGTGCCTCTGTGGCGGTGGAACCATACGGAAATGATGTTGGTAGCACCCGTGGTACCGCAGAAGGAGGTTGCCGCACCCATGGCAAAGGTTGCTAAGAGAAAGACCCACCAGGCGTTCATAAAGGTGAGGCCAACGTAGCTTAACGTTGCTACCAGCAGGAAGAAGGATGCCGTGGCACGGAATCCGAATTTTTTCAGGATGGCACCGGAAAAATAACTGGCAAGCATCGACATAACGGCTTTGATACTGTAAATCAGGGAAAAGGTGGTGCGGCTGATTCCCAGTGCTTCCGAAACGGGCTTGATATGCAAACTGGAAAAGTTGTTGGCAGTGCCTCCGTATATGAAAAGAATCAGAAGAGTGACGACGGCGATGATCCAATGATAATGATCAAGAAGACGTTTTTTCAGAGGAACGTGCGTTTTTTTCGTTTTTACCGATTTCATAGAATTCTCCTTTTTCAATGTCCACCCGCCATTATATCTCTTTTTTGAAAAATTGCAAGGAAAAAAACGGAATTTTGCTTCTTTTAAAAAAATCGAAACAAGTTTTACAAATAAAATACCTGCTTTTTCGTGCATTTGCTTGACATCCGCAGGGGTGGGTGATAAAATTTCCTTCGTATGGACCAAAATTTTTAAACAGAAAGAAAGGCATTCATATGAAAGCAGAATTCAAGGAAGCGTTTTTTGCGCAGGCCTATGAACCGAAGTTTGGAAATCTTCATTTCCACACGGAGCATTCCGATAATATGAGAAGCGTGGAGAAGGTAGTGAAGCTTGCCAAGGAGGAAGGCTACAAGGGCCTTGCCATTACCGACCACGATACCATCACCGGCTGGGGCGAATTTCAGGAGATCTGCCAGCAGGAGGGACTGGAGTACATTCTCGGCGCAGAGTTTTACGGAAGAGCGTTCGACGTATCCTTCCATCTGGTATCTTACGGTTTCGATCCCGAAAACGAGCGGGTCAAGGCACTTCTCGAGGACGGCAAGGAGCGTGAGCAGTACGCTACCAAGACCCGATTTGATCTGGGTGTAGAGAGAGGTACGATCAAGGGCATTACCTGGGAAGAGGTTGTAGAATACAACAAGGGCATCAACTTCCTCTATCACGCCCACGTTTCCCGTGCTATGGTTGCCAAGGGTGTTTTGACTCCCGAACAGAAGAAAACCTTCCGCGCGGAGAATTTTACAAAGGATATTGTGATTCCTCCGTTCCGCAAGGCTCCCGACGTAAAGGACATTGTGGAGATCGTAAAGGAAGCAGGCGGTGTCACCATGATGGCGCACCCCTCCTTCAGCAGCAGAGAGGAATATATGGAGCCCATGATCGGATTGGGCATTCAGGGCATCGAGCTTTGGCACCCCTCCAACAATCCCGACGTTTATCCCGTGATTGAGGAATTGATTGCAAAGCACCACCTTTACACCGGCGGCGGTACCGATCACCACGGTTATATGGAAGGCTGTCCTTTCTATGAAGCGGGCAGTGATAAAAACCGCGAACGCTCCATTCCCCGTGCAATGTTCGGTGTTACCGAGGAGCATTTCCGTCAGTTGAAGGAAAGAGCTTTAGGCTAAGTAAAAATAGAAAGAGGATTTTAGAACATGCAGTTGTTTTTGTCTACCATGTCCCAGATGGCATATTTGTTTTCCTTTATTGCCTTGGGATTTATTCTGACCAAGATCGGCGGTCTTCCCAAGGATTCCGCAAAGGTAATTTCCAAGCTGGAAAACAACCTTTTGCTCCCTGCAATGGTATTGAATACCTTTACCCAGCGTTTTACCGTGGAGACCTTGTCTACCGCGGGTAAGACCCTTGTTTATAGCCTTGTGGTGCTTTTGATCGCCATTTGTGCATCTCTTATTTTGACGCGAATTCTGACGAAAGACGGCTATCTGCGCAAGATCTACACCTACGGTCTGTCCTTCTCCAATTTCGGCTTTATGGGATATGCGGTGGTCAACGCTCTGTTCCCCGAGATCTACTTTGAGTACGTGCTGTTTACCCTGCCTCTCTGGACGGGTATTTACGTATGGGGTACCCCCGAGCTTCTCATTGCCGATGCCAATAAGAAGGGGCTGAAGGCGCGTTTGATGAACTTTGTCAACCCCATGTTTATCTGTATGATCATCGGTATGGTCTTCGGTTTGACGGGCATTATGGGCTCTATGGATGCCGCAGGCGAGACCTTTGTGGCGCACGGCTCCGTTAAGTGGTTTATGGACGTGATTGCCGCCGCTGAAAAGTGTATGTCTCCCCTGGCAATGCTTCTGACGGGTATTACCCTTGCCTTTATCGATCTGAAAAAGACCTTTACCACCCTCAGCATTTATCTGGTTTCCGTGCTTCGCCTTCTGGTATTCCCCGGTATTTTCATCCTGCTCGGAAAGCTTTGCGGTTTTGCTGACGGAACGCTGTTCCTCTGCGCGCTTTGCACCCTTGCAATGCCTTTGGGACTGAGTACCATCGTAGTTCCTGCGGCTTACGGCAGAGATACCTCTCAGGCGGCAGGTATGGCTCTCATTTCTCACGCGCTGTCCTGCATTACCATTCCGATCATCTTTTCGCTGATCTGATGCCACGGAAAAAAGAGAACCGTACGCGACCAAAAAAATGAAAAAAAGAAGTGATCGAAAGGTCACTTCTTTTTTTTGCGCTCCGTTGTCTGTCGGAATGAATATATAGATTGTTCACAAATTGGTTGCTTTTTACAAATTTTTGTAGTACACAGTTGATTTTCTTGAAAAGACACACAAAGGAATATATAATAGATTAGAAAGATTACCTCTTGAGATTGACGGTATCAATATATTTCCAAGGAGGAGCATATGAAACACACGAAATTTTGGTCGGTTCTTCTTGCATTGACGCTTTTGATTTCCTGCGTTGTGGGAATCTTTGTCATCGGCGCCGATGCGGAAAGCACCACGGTGTACTACACCGTAGGCGAGGTGACCTTGGAGGGGTCCGAGCATTTCGGCACCTTTACGGAGGCACTTTCCGCCTTGAAGGCAAAGGATAAAAAGTGGGGTGCCAACGAGTCCGTGGAGATTCAGTTCAAGGGCGACGTCTCCGGCGGTGCTCAGGACGGCCTCCTCTTCGGTTTGACCACCGTATGGAGAGAGGACGGTACCAAGCTTCCCATTACCATCCGCGGCGTGGATACGAAGAGTGCCCGCGACGCTTACATCTATCTGGATTCAGCAGGAGGCTGGTATGCCTGCGCCAACGACTATACCTTTATCAACCTGACCCTGCCCGTAGGCGATCAGCTGACGGAGTTTTATGCAGGGTCCGGTAACGTGCGCTTTGAAAACGTGCATTTCAAGCAGCAGAATATTACCATTACCAACGCTTCCGAGCAGGCTGTGGAGCACAGAATAATGAGCCAGGTTTCCCGTGAAGTTGCCGCGCGCAACAACGCGGATCTTCTCCCTGCGGGCGACGCGTGGTTTGATCTGATCACAAATAAGCCGGAGATCGGTGACAATCTGTCCCGTTCTCTCAGACAGAACAGACCCGAAGGTGACTACAAGCACGACGGTGATATCGGCGGCGGTATGTATCTGAACGCTTGCGTTTGGTACGAGGTTCTGACCAAGAAGAGCTGCGTGGGTCACACTTGGCGCCCCGATACCACGAAGGTTGGCTATACGCTGGATGAGTCTATTGTGGACGATCTGCAGCAGGCGGCACACGATGCGGTTGTAGCGCATTACGGTGAGGATTACTACGATCCTTCCTATTCCGCAGACCTGAACGGTGACGGTGAGATCAACATTCTGAACATCGGTTCCTCCAACGGCTATTACTATCCCGATGAACTGTGCCAGATGCTGACGGCAGACGGCTTGACTGCTCGCGTTTGTACCGCGTATCACTCCGGCGTAAAGATTTCCACCCAGTGGACTTGGGCGGCAGGCACGGCAAAGGGTGACTACCAGTTCCGTATTTTTGAAGCGGATACCGTTACCTCCGAGGAGATTTCCTATCCCGATGCCAAGAGCGTAAGCTTTGACTATTTCCAGACCAAGTTTGCCTGGGACTCCATTACCTTCTATCAGACTGCAGGTCCTTTCGATGATTACGGTCTGAGCGAAAGCGGCTTTAACACGGCTTATCCCAAGGTTCTGGCAACCTGCGACAGAGCGGATGACCTCTATGCCTTTATGCGCCAAACCAATCCCAATGCCAGATATAGCTATTATCAGGTAGCTTGTAATCCCATCGGTTACCCCGGTGTGAGCAGCACCTTGTACGCCAAATCCGGCTTGTTCTATGCAGATAACTGTACGCAGGAGGTATTTGCAGGCTGGCCCGAGCTGAAAGAGGGCGAAAAGGTACAGACCTCGCTGACCTTCGGCCCCGGAACGAGATATTACGGTGATGCCGTAAAGCACTATGCCGCTGCTGTCGGCTATATGACCGATTATGCAGGTGATCCTCTGAACGATGAAACCGCGGCAGAGATCAAGTATATGGAGGCTGATGCAAGCTACGGTACCATTCCCGATATCCGTCCCGTGGACGTAGAGGCTTCTCTCATTGTCGACGGCGGTGAACTCTTGCGTCTTTCCGTCCACAAGGGCTATGCGCCTACCGACGGCAAGGTGCTGATGTACAGCGGTACGGTTGGTACCATCGACGGTGACAACAACACCTCCGGCACCAGTGAGTATTTCTACGGTGATACGGAAATCAAGGTTCTGGGCGGTTCCGTGACGAGTAGTATATACGGTACTTATGCCGCTCATCTGGAGGGTGACCTCATCATCGAGGTTGGCGGTACGGCATCGATCGGTTCTTGTATCCGCGGTACCTTTGGCACCGGCGTTGTAAACGGTGACATCCGAATGACCGTCAGCGGCAATGCCGAGATCAAGGGCGCTTTGATTGAAGGAACCGTCGTGCATGCCTTCTACGGCGGCGGTGATGCTACCGGTGAGATCGTCAATACCGTATCGGGCGGTAAGATCAACGGTATGTATTTCGGTATCCGTCAGGGCGGTAACGGAAAAACCATTGTGAATAATATTACCGGCGGTATTATTGACGGACAGTTCTACGGCGGACATTACGGTACCACTGCGATCGGACAGGTTATCAACAACTTCTCCGGTGGTACGATCACCGGCGGTAAAACCGTTCAAGATAAAAACGGTAACGCCATTAACCCCGAAATTTATGGAGGCAGCCGTCAGAACAGCGCCAGCTGCGCGATTACCGGCCTTCCCGTGGAGATTGACGGAAAGACCGTTACCGCTTCTATTGTAAATAATATTTCCGGTACGACCTTCGGTACCAAGACCGTTTCCGGCAGCACGACCACCCGTACCGGCAACTTCTACGGCTCCAGCGTGGCAGGAACCGTGGGCGACGTATATAACATTGTTACGGGCGGTACCTTCCTGTACCGATTTTACGGAAGTGCTACCAAAAAGACCGTAGGCAACGTAATCAATAAGGTTTCGGGAAATCCCGTCTTCGACTACGTATTTTACGGAATGGGCAGTGATGCCGATGAAGCAGGCTCTGAGGGGAAGACCGTGACCGTGGATATCTCCGGCGGTACGTTTGCTACCGTGTACGCTTCCGGTCAGACGGTCAGAGGACGTACGTCCAACGTGACCATCTCGGGAGGAACCTTCAAGAGTGAGTCCTATGCGGGTGCTTACGACGGTGGAACAAAAGAGATCAACGTGAACATCAAGGGCGGTACCTTCAATGCCACTTTTTACTGCGGCAACTACCACGGCAGTACCGCTTCCAATGCCAAGAAGATCAACGTGACCGTAGAAGGCGGTACCTTTAACAAGGCCTTCTTCGGCGGATCCACCGGTGTAAAAATGGGCGACGTTCACGTGATTGTAAGGGGAAATCCCACCTTTAAGGATAACTTCATGACCGCAGGCTTCAATAAAGTAGCGGGAACTATGGAGACCAAGGATATCATAACCGGCAACGTGAAGCTGGAAATCTATGGCGGAAGCTTTAAAAATGTTTACTCCGGCACGCAGGTCGGCACCACGGGCAACGTTGAAAACATCGTAGACGGAGGAACGTTCAGCGGTGAGTTTAACTGCGGCTACGGCGGCACGATCGGTAACATTACCAATACCATCAAGAGCGGAACCTTTAGCGGCGCGGTATATCTGGGTCCTTGGGGCGGCTCCTCCTCCTGTGAGACAATTACCAATAACGTGTCCGGCGGTAATTTTGCTACTACCGTATACTTTGGCGGTAAAACGGCTACCACTACTTCCGGCGATATTTACAACACGATTACCGGCGGTACCTTCTCCGCCTCTGCTTATCTGGGAGGAAACGGCCTCACTGCAGGGGATATTACCAACGTGATCGGCACCTCCAAGGGTGGACCCAAGTTTGTTACCAAGAGTACGAATCTGTATTGCGGCGGTGCCCGTTCGGGAAGTACCGTAGGCAATATTTCCAATACCTTCGAGGGCGGTTCCTTTATGGCAGTGTACTGCGGCAGTGCCAGCGGCGGTATCAACGGAAGCGTCACCAACGTGTTCAACGGCGGTACTTATACCAACTCCATCACCGCTTGCGGCTACACCACCAACAACGGCAAGGTGCTTACCACCGTCAACGGCGGTACCTACAACGAGTACTTCCTGGCGGGCGGACGAGGAGCCATCAATCTCCCCAAAGACTCTGAGGATTATTACTGCTTGGAGACCGTCATCAACGGCGGTACCTTCAAGGGTGTATGGGCAGGAGGCGAAGGAACCTCTACCGTAAGAACCGGAAATACGAAGCTGACTGTTTACGGTGGTACCTTCAACAATTACAGTTCCGATCCTGCCAGACAGAACGCTCTTTGCGCAGGCGGACGCGGTATGAGACTGAAAGGCGCTGCAGACGTATTGATCTACGGCGGCACCTTTAACGCAGAGGTGGTTGCAGGTTCTTACCCCAACAGCAATGCCGATTCTTATGCAAAGCCGAATCCCGATTGTGTAGCC
>JAEIGA010015037.1_pt1 | contig 11783 bp, 22 predicted proteins | sample 9270691 | NCBI WGS metagenome assembly JAEIGA01 (sample SAMN17057246, study PRJNA624740) | gut metagenome | biome: biome; isolation source: fecal sample | host: Bos grunniens | place: China: Xizang | collected 2019
ATTTTCCGTTCGGTGTATCGTTCTATCATACCATCGGACTCCAATAAGTCAAGATATGTAGAAACTGTGCTCTTGGAACACCTCCAACGCTTAGCCAGGAAGTCGCAACTTGCTATCATCTGACCTCGTTTCACCTCTTCCAGCTTACCTCCCACGAGAACCTTATTATCTTGGTGCGAGGCAAACATAAGAAGGTCTAGCCAACGCCCGAGCTTTTCCATGTCCTGCGCTATCCAATGGTCTGCGAGGTCTCTGTGTATCTTAATCCATCCTCTCATATCAAAAGTCAATTAACAGTCTCTCAAACTCCTCCTGCGTGACCCTGTCTCCGATGATGGAGAAGATCACATCCTTAACCCTTCCGTAGAGGTCAGAAAAGGCCGTATTATCCATCTTCGCAAATGCGATGGACTTGGGTATCTCCACGAACTCCTGAAGCCTTGGATGGAAGATTACTTCGCAATGCCCGGCGGCTATCTCGATGTACTTTCGGAAGTTCTCCTTGTCCTTGAACCTCTCGGTCTCCCGCTCATCCAGGAACTCCCATGCGTAAGCGATGAGGGCGAAATACTTTCGGTGGAAATCAACATTGCGAACAACCTTGACCTCCACCGAATAAGTCTGCCCCAGCTTGAGCTTCTTCTTCTCCTCGTAGTCATCATCACCAAGGGGAACGAGACCGCGAGGAGTGTTGACCACAAGGAGTTTCATTACTTTATCCTTAACGAATAACTCTCCACGAACTGCACTCCAGAAGGAGTGACACCCTCTGCTTTGATGTAATCCTTCAGAGCAGGCTTGTTCACCTTGATCTCCACCGAAAGGTAAGGAGGAAGGGTCTCCATCAGTTCGTTGATGACCGCTTGGTAAGAAGCGAGAAGCATCTCCTCGTTGACCTCGGTCTTGGTAGACCTTGACTTGCTTACCTTGCAGTATGCTCCTTCCAACTTGTCGATGCCGAATGCGTTCATGGTGTCAAGCATATGCTCCTTGATGCGTTTCTGTGCGTTTTCAGCGACTTTCTTGAGAGCCGTAAGCCTCTTTATCTCCGTGTCAAGAACATCGGATTTAGAGGCCAAGGAACGGATTACGGCATTGTATCCGTCCACCTTCTTCGCCATGCTCTCGGCATTCTCGGCCATAGCCTGTTCAAGTTCGGGAGTGAGTTCTCCCCCGCTCTCCCAGAGAGCGTCCTCAATCATCCTCATCTCATTGGACAATTGAAACAGTGTAGTGCTTAGTTCCATAACTATTTGTTTAGTGCTTCGTCTATTTGAGTTCTATACTCTTTCTTCATCCTGTAGGCTTCCTTGGCCTTGTCTGCCACCGCCTTGTCTCCGTTCTTGATCCTCTCAATCACGGCCAGGAACTGCTTCTCGGTCATCCAAGGTCGCTCGTCCTGCTGAGGAGCCGGAGCATGTTGGCCCTCATGGGTGTTGTCCATAGTGTCCGCATCCTTGGTGTCATCGATGCAGAAGAGTCCGTTCAATGCATACTTTCGTGCGTAAGAAGATGCCATGCCGGAGATCTGCGACTCATCCATACCTTTCTTCTGCTCCGGCTCCCTGGCGAACGCCGTAGTGGACACCGAAAGTCCTTCTGGATTGGTAAGGGTTGCAGTCGCCTTGAGATATATTCGCTCCCCTACCATCACGATCTCGTCAGTAATGGTGAGGGTGCAGGACTGTTCTGCAAGAAGAGGCTTGACCGCCTCAAGGATGTCCTCGCAACTGCGGTAGTTGTAGCCGCCGAAGTTGTTGCGCTGTGTCTTCGGAGCCTTAAGCTCCTGCTGAATCATGATGAGTTCCTTCATAACTAGTCAATCATTAAGCTGTATAATGTCTTCTTCTGCTCCTGAAGCAAGTAGTCGAACAGCTCGCTTGGCTTCGGAAGATCGATGATGGTGACCTTTCGGTAAGATCCGTCCTTGAGGACCACACGCATTGTGTCATCCTCTACGAACACCTCCATGCCCCTGTTTCGCAGGGCCTCGGAGAATGTTCCGACATTGTCTGATGTAATGTACTTTTCCATATGTTTGTTGATTAGTTGTCAATAGAAAAGCCCACCCCTTGACCGTAGGGTGGGCGAATTGTGTGTGCGAGGTCTCCCTGCCAGCAGCCGCAATAGGATTCCTCAAAGAACTTTCCTGCTGTAGAGTCTTAACCGTTATAACCTAAAATGAACAAGAACGCATCACTGCGATTGGCAACCTGAAGGACCGCCAGGTCCCTCAGGCCATAAAAACAAAACTATTAACCATAAATAAAACCATGAAGGCGCATCGCTGCGTATGGCGGCAGGAAGGACCGCCAAGTCCAACCTGCCTCTGCAATTCATGAAATCAATGCTCACATAGCGCATCACTGCGTTCAGGTGGGGAGCACCCGGCCCCTTGCAAAAACCTATTATTTTGATTAGACATATGGGTGCTGTGGTGCCGCGGAGAGGGACTCGAACCCTCACTACATCGCTCCGACTTATCCTAATCTATCGGCCAATGTGGTTCTGCCATTAAACTATCCCGGCATGTGGGATGGGTCGGCATCCCTGTTAAGACTTATGGAATTCACATACATCCGCATCCGACCATGCGTAAGATGGGGAGGGGCCTTCCCCGGTAGTTCTTGATACAAATTGGTATTATTATATATTGCCCCTTCAGTCTTTCAGCAAACCTGAACCGTCACAGTACGGACAGTCGGTAGCCATCCCTCGGAATTGCCTCTTGCCCTTGGCCACGGCCTCTTCCCTGAACCAGGGGAGCGTAATCCATGCAAGAGGGGTCACCTTCACCTTCTCGCCAGTGCCAACGCATACGGCCCAACATTCGTCTACGCCGGTTCCGTTGCAATGCGGACATTCATCCTCACGTTCGTCTGTTCCACAGACCGGGCATCTGCTTGAATTGATGCCCTTGCAAACATCGCAGCTCATACCATTCCGTCTTTTCTGATTGTCCAACATAGCCATGCGATAAAGGCGGAAGCGGCCACAGCCATGATTCCCCACCATTCTCCGTCTGCGATCACCACGATCAGCAGGCACACGGCAAGCAGAGAGAAGAGCCATGACATCAAAAGCATAAAGACATAGGACGCAAAGCCCAACGTCTTGAGGAAGAACTTTAGTGCTTTCATATGATTAACTTATTGAATTGTAATACCTGATTAGTTCGGTTCCCTTGATGCGAAGGGCGTCGGTCGGCCTGTGCAGGACGATCTTTATCTTGCCCTCTGCTATCCTCTTGTCGAGAGTCGGCCTGCTTATTCCCAGCATCCTGGATGCTTCCGACTTGCTATAGTGCCTGTTCGGATTGCAGTTGTTCTCCAATGGATTCTCCATAAGGTGTCCTCCTTAACTTTACTACTGTCACTTTACCCTTGCGTATGGACGGAACGAAATTGTAGTCGCCTTCAATCTTGTTCAGCCTCACGCAGGTGTTCTTCAATGCCTGATAGTGCATCATTTCCATTTTCCGAGGAAGGTCGTTCACTCCCTCAGGAAGGTTGCGAAGAAGTGCAACCCACATTCGTTCTTTCTGGTACGTCCTCGTTGATAATGCCATGTTCCTTTAAAATTTAAAGGGAGCAATCTCTCGACTGCTCCCGTACTAAAACCTGTAAAAACCTATAAATATGAGAAAATCCCACTCTGCATTAAGGGGTTGTGACCTTGTAGCATTACTGCTACCCTGCATTAGGATGTGCCGTTTAGCATGTCTGCGATAGTGAGCCATCTTGCGATGAGAGAATATCTCGCAGGGATTATGCTCCGGCACCTTGAAATAATTCGGGCATTCATCCGCATTCTTTTTTCGTGGTTCTGGCACGCAGCAGCGCTACTCCTCATTTTGCCATTCTCATATATGAGTAGCCTTGACTCTTTTTGCGGACTACATAGGCATCACCCCAGAATCTAACTCAGTCGCATCAGTTGTGTGCCTATCTTCGTAAGGTCCTCACGGATTCCTTACGGTTCGCCTAATTTCAGTACTTCAAGGAACGGAACTTTGTAAACTTTTGGCAAACTTTTGTAACATTGTTTGCTTTTTTGAAATCCTATCCCTATATTTGAAGTCCAAAATCCTGACTTCCACATCTAGACCTGTACCGCAAATACAGGGCGGGATTCCTTTGTAGTTTTGATTACGAGTGCAAATTAAAGCAAATTAAAGCAAACTTGCAAATAATTTGACTATAATTTTGCTAAAATTTTTACGTGCCTTATGGATAGTTTCGCTAAATTTCTGTCTATCAACGGGTTAAAGAAAAAGGATATTGCAGCCTATTTGGGTGTGTCAAATGCCTTTATTACCCAGTTGTGTGCCGGAACAAGAAAGTTGCCTGCCGACAAGCTTGCTTTAATTAAAGTAAACCCTGATTGGGATAGTTCAATGCTTTTATCGGATACTGAAAAAGCGAAAGCCATCCATCTTGACCACCTTGACAGGGGAAAGTCATACGAGGCAACTCCAGACAAAGTGCGCAAGGCAGTTGAGAAAGCACTGATGCCTGAGGATCATCCTCTTGTAGCACACCTTCAGAAAAAGGTAGACGATCAGGAGCGACTGATACGCGAGCTTTATAAGGAGATAGGGATGCTTGAAGCAAAACTCGAGCTTGCTAGAAAAGGGGAGACTGCAAGCGCTGCCACTGGTTCTTCCGCTGCGGATGTCGGTTGAAAAAGTTTTCATAATCGTGCCTATTTGAAAAGTTCGTTTGACCGACACAATGGAAAGAGTGTGCCAAAAACAGGCTTTTGACGGCACTGAGAGGCAGATTTTCAAGAAATAATCAAATACTAAAACCCTTTAAACAAATTCAAATATGAAGAGATTTTGCATTGTGCTCTTGTTACTCTCAATATTAGTGAGCGGTTGCTCCAAGAAATCTAATATGCTTGTGGGAACAAAATGGGAAACAGATGACAATACTATAATGAATACCTTTTTTGGATATAAGTATCATGTGTATGAATTCTATTCGGAAGATATGGTCTCATCGTATTATTTAGATAAAAATGGAAAAGTGGTAGAATCAAACGGGGATTTCCCTTACAGTCTAGAGTATCCTACTTTGATAATAGAGGAAGATGGCAAGAAAAGCGAATTTGAGTTTCTTGATAGGATGAGCTTCACCACAGGCGGTAAATCTCCTTACATTTATTATAGAAGGTAGCGATGACTGAAGCGGAAAGAATAGATTTCATCATCAATGCCCTGGAAGGCGGCAACGGCTCGGCATTCGCCCAGCGCATAGGAGTATCCACTCCGTCCGCTTCCAAGATGAGAAGGGGATTGTTCAGTATAAGACTGAAGATTGATGCAATCCTCAAGGCGTATCCTGCCATCAACCGAACTTGGCTTGAAACGGGAGAAGGGTATCCAGGCGACCTGACCGTTGATTTGGTCAAGGCTCACTACGAGGAGAAGATAGCAAGGAAAGAGAAGATGATCGACCACCTCATGAGAAGGATAGACGAGCTGGAAGAGAGGATTGAAACAAAATCTTAAAAATGTTTCATTGCAAATACGTTGCAAAGCAAAAATACACTCTTATAAATAACTAACAATCAGCGACTTACAATAGGTGAAATCTACCTACGGATCAGAAGGTTACAGGTTTGAATCCTGTCGGAGTCACCCAGAGGAAACCTATTGAAAATCAGGCACTTAGAGGCAGATTTCAATAGGTTTTTTCTTGTATTTTAGGGTATTTTTAGCCTCCGAAAGATGTAAAAAGTTGTAAAATCTTGTAAAAAATCGTAAAGATTTCGTTGCAAATTTGCAAGATTATTGCAAATTCGTTGCAAATTTATTGCAAGGTCGCTGGCAAAAACAACACATTATGGCAAAGTTATTCTACTACCACGACACGAGGTCGGGAAAGGATACATTCCCCCTCAAGATCAGGATTTCCCACAACAAGGGCAACGCCTACATCGGACTCGGCATCCGCATATCCCCAGAGCAGTGGGATGCGGAAAGCGGAATGGTGGTCGGTCACGAGAAGGCGAAGACCTACAATGCCCGAATCCGTTCGGAAATGAGCAACGCGGAGCATATCATCAGCAAGCTGGAACTCTCGGGCGAGATAAAGAAGTACTCGGCGACACAGGTCAAGGAGATAATCGAAAATGATGGCGAGATTCCTGACGGCAAGTCGGGAGCTGGAGACTTCTACAAGTTCTATATCGGTTGCATCCCTCTTAAGAAGAAGATCAGCACAAGGTCAAGCTATGAGCAGTCGCTGAAAAAGATGCAGGAGTATGATCCCCATCTTGAAATCAGGACTTTCGAGGAGATAGACCTAAGATATATAGAGTCGTTTGATGCATGGATGGCGGAAAATGGGATTTCCCAAAATTCAAGGAACGTGCATTTCCGCAATATCCGCGCAGTATTCAACAGGGCACTAGATGAGGAGGTAACCCAAAACTATCCGTTCCGCAAGTTTAAACTGAAGAAGCAGGCTACCAAGAAGAGATCCCTTACCATAGACCAGTTGCGGACCCTGCGCGACTATCCTTGTGAAGATTGGCAGAAGAAGTATGTAGACCTGTTCTTCTTGATGTTCTATCTGGTGGGCATCAATGGTGCGGATATCTTGCCAGCAAAGCGGACTCAGATGGTAAACGGAAGGCTGGAGTATGAGAGAGCAAAGACTTACAAACAATACTCCATCAAGATAGAGCCTGAAGCACAGGCTATCATTGATAAGTATAAGGGTGAGGAACTGATTCTCGATATATGTGAGAAAGGAAAGCAAACGCCCAAGTACTTTCTGCAAAGGATGTCTAAGGTCCTAAAGACTGTCGGTCCGTTCGTTAGGAAAGGCAGGGGCGGCAAAAAGACTCATACTCCGCTATTCCCCGACCTGTCGCAGTACTGGTGCAGGCATACATGGGCGACAATAGCGGCAGAGCTGGATATCCCGAAGGAGACTATAGCCGCCGCTCTCGGCCACGACATGGGCAACACCACTACGGCCATCTACATCAACTTCAACCAGAAGAAGGTGGACGAGGCAAACAGGCGCGTAATCGACTTTTTAAACGAGAAATGATATGTATATCCAATTAGATGAGAAAGTGGCTGAAAAGGCCAAGGAATTGGCGGATTCAATGGGAATGAGCATTGATGATGCGGTAAGCACGATCCTGAAGTGGTATTTTGAGGATTGTAAGAAGTAGAAAAAGGCGGCACTCCGTATGGAATGTCGCCTTATCTATTACTCCTTCTTTGCCTTGTTCTTTCGTTCTCTCATCACCCTACCTGTGCTGACTATGCGCCTCTCTACTGACCCCGTTTCTTCACATTTCATATATACTCCAGGCTTGCTCGCTATCTTCGTATTCAGGAAGTAGTCTGCCATCTCCTCCAAGATGCACTCAGTGTAGTCAAAATCGTTGTTCGGCTCTAAACTGGATAGTGGTCTCAGCCAGATGGTATATCCCTTGACCTTGGCAATCGGCTCCCGTTCGTTCAGCTTGATCTCCTGCATCTCGCTGATCCGTTCGTAATCATCCCTCTTGCAATCAAAGACGGATGCAATAATATAAGGTCGTTCAAGTTGGATTATCTTTGCTCCGATGAATCCCTCACCCATGAGCATAGCGTATTTCGGTAGGTTCTTCATTATTGAAAGTATTTTAATGCTTTAACGTCTAGTTCTGGTTTGGTCTTGACCACATATCGTTCGGTCATCTGCACCGAGGTATGGCCCATCAGCTTGGCTATATCCAGGAGCGGAACTCCCAAGATAGCAAGGTTTGTGGCGAAGGAGATTCTTGCCGTATGGCTGCTAACGAACTCCCACTTCTGCCCCTTGTCATGCTCTCCTGCCTTGAAGATCTTCACTCGTTCGGTTATCTCTGCTCTCTGGCACAGCCTCCTGATTATTCGGTTGTAGGTGGCCAGCGGCATCTCCGACTCGTTCGCCTGCACTCTCCTGATCCGTTCGGCTATCCCTGCCTTCATCGGCACCACGGCATGCACTCCCGTCTTGATGGACACGTAGGAGATACAGCCGTTCGCCATGTTCTCCTCGGAGATCTCCCTGGCATCCGAGATTCGCATCCCTGTGTATGCTCCGATGAGGAATTCGTCCAGCACTATCTGCTCGTTCGGCTTCTTTACCTCTACCTGCTCGAGTCGTTCAAGCTCCCTTACTGTCAGGAAGGTCTTGACAGGCTTCTCGTTCTTGGCCTTCAGGATCTCCGCATAGTCCTTGCATATCGGTGCATCGTCCTCATATCGCTTCAGAATCGCCTTAAATACGGCGAAATAGGTCCTTGCTGTAGACTGGGCTACCCGTTCGGCCACGTGGTCTCTAAAGTCGTTCAGATTGGCTCTTGTGAGGGCTTCCCAATCGTTCAACCCGCACTCGTTCAAGTACCTTGTCAGGGCAGGCGCTGCGCCCTTGGCATGCGCCTGTATTGCTTCCTGTAGTGTTCTCATGATCGTTCGCCCCTATTGTATCCCATCGGGGTTCGGTTTTAAAGAGTTTTTAAAGATGTAACAAAGTTAATTATTCGTTCGGTTATATGCAAGTCGTTCGGGTAGGAATTACAAGTCAGCAAAACATGTTGCCTCCTCTATTTCGGAAATCTGTCTATTTAAGAACAAATCATATTCTATCTTAGAGGCAAAAGCGCATTTTAGCATGAAATCTGCATCGGTTGCAGAAAATTCAAATTTGTTCTCCCTGTATTCTAAAATTATGCTATCGAGAGATTTAAAACGCAATACCTCCCAATTTCTTGCAGACGTGCGCGGCATTATGACATAATAGGATACTTCGCCGTTTATCATTACAATCTCAAGTCGTTCACCGCAAATCGTGTCGTAAATTACAATAGCTTTCATATTCGTTCGGTATTAAGTTGTTTATTCGTTCGGAGTGTTACCAGTTCAGGATATTTAGACATGTAAACCTGTCGGTAAGTTGAGCGTATAGTATGTCAAGCCGTTCGAGTTCGCGTTCGTGCAATAAAAGCTCAGGAGATAATTTTCTTCTGTTTGCATCAAGGTAATTACGCACGTGGCGCATTCGTGACCTTATACCCTTTAGGGCTTTTCTCAGGTTATTTATTTTTGCAGTATGCATAATCGTTCGGTTTAATTGGTTTATGGAGCCTGTAAAGCGGTTCAGAGCCTTACAGACTTATTCGTTCGGGTACCTGTTAGTAAACTACCCTTTTGTCGGTTATTATGCCGTCTGTCATTTCAACATTGAACACAACTCTAGTACATTTTTTGCCGCGTGAAACGAGGTCGGCGCGAACTTCATTAGTAAGTTGTTCGGCGGTGTAACTCTCTACACCAAACCAAAAGAGGTCTGTAAAAGTTTTCATGATATTATTGTTTTAATCGTTCATCTAAAATCGTTCGCCTGAGTCGTTCGGCTGGGTTTAGTCGTTCGGGTCACAGTCCTAAAACCTCATGAGCTACAGAGGGCGGCGCATCGTCTGTTATAGTTACCCCGTAGGTCCTACAATACCACTCGAAAATATCCGCGCCCTCATTCGGGCCGCATTCGTTCACAAGGGCGGCAAAAATTGCACGCATAGAAATATTTTTAGACATAATAAAAAAGGTTTTAAAGGTTTGCGCCTGTTGCCAGGATCAGCCGACAACAGACAAAAATATTTAGTCAAGTATCGCACCAAGGACAGCCGCCCCGATACAATCCAATAAAAGACCATAACCGCCAAGAAAAGCGACAGAAAGACCGACAACAGCCAGAACGACAGCGAAAACGCCCGAATAAAATTTAATATTATCTTTCATAAGCTAATTTTTTGATTTGGTGCCCTGTTAGGAGTTCAAGCCACACAGGGCAAAAGGTTTTCAGGCGTTCGCTACATGTAGAGATATTGAACCATGGCCCCAGTTTCAAGAAGGGCAAAGCCGCCGCCGCAAGGATACACCCCGCGCGCGTTGCAATATTCTATAAATTCAGGGATATTCGAAACGGGTAAAGCGATTGAACCACAGCCGCGAAGATCGCGCAAAACCTCAGAGAAGGCCAGAAATGAAACGTACATAATAGAAAAATTAAAGGGTTAAACTTGGCACCCTGTGCGGGGATCAGGCCACACAGGACGAAAGGACAAAAGGACTAAAGCCAGAGAATTTGAATAGAAGAGCCGCCGTCAAACGTTTTTGATGTTTTGCGGGTATAATATCCCATATCAACGGCTGTGTTGATAAAATTTGCGATTGTTGCGCTTACATGCTGGTTCGGGCAATACGGATGTTGTGCGGCGGCGTATTCGTTGCCGCGTGACTTTTTAGCAAAGCCCCAACGGATAAAATTATATGTAAAGTCATACATATACCCGTTACAACCTGGGGAAATAATTCTAAATCGTTTGTCTGTAGAAATTACCGAAACGCGGCCCGCTTCGATTGCTTCGCACATGTCAGAAATGAGTGATACTTCGTAAGACTCTGTTACGCCTGAAAAATACTTTGTTTTCATAATATAAAACCCTGTTTTATACTGTTGGGGCTCAGTTCTTGTTATTTCCTATTACAAATATAGGAAGAAAAACAATAAAAACAAAATATATTTCATTTATTTTCAATAAGTTACGAATAAAAATGTAAAATCGTAATATAATAAACCAAAATTATATTGTAACGTTTTACAGGATCAAACAAAAAAAACTTTTTGACAAGTCAAGCCAAACAGGAGCAAAGCCCCCGAAAAGGTCTGAAAATTGCCAAATACAAATTAACGGAAATTTACTAAATTTGTGCCGTGTTTTAGCACATTTAAAAAAATTGCAAGATCATGAAGGAATTAACAGAAAGCGAAAAGGCCGCGATAGTTTACCACGTGTATACAGGTTGTAAGGATCGCAGAAAATTATATATAATTGCGTACGGTCCCGAAAAGGCTAACAAGTTGAAAGAAAAGAGTTTACCAGTGATCCTGTCGAAGTGGTTCAACAGTCACAAAATACAGGACGGGATCAGACTATACCAGGAGCAAAAAAAGATAGATGAAAGGCGAATAATCGAGGAGGCGCAGAGAGCGGAGGAGAGTGAAGGCACACACGAAGCGCACAATTTGCCAACAGCGGAAGAAATAAACTTTTTGGATCCTGAGCAGTTTTTGAAGCATGCAAACCAGGTTGCAAACAGTTGCAAAGATGAAAAGGAGCGCAGAAACTGGCTTGAAATGATTGCAAAATATATGGGATACAAGGACCAGAACGAAGGAGAAAACACAGAAATAAAACGCTATTACATTATGAAGACGTGCGAAACGTGCGAAATTTACGCTAAATGTTCGTCCTGTCCTGTCGAGGTTTGCCCTAAATAACACAATATTATTATATTGTAACGTTTTGCACCCTCTTTTGTCGTGTTGTTCGGTGCAACAGCACCCCGACAGGGGGGGGGCGGGGGTTATACCCTAAAATATATAAGGGCACCCTATCCCCACAAATTTTTTTCGATTTTTTTTCTCGATTAACCCTCTCACCCCACCCAAGGGTCTGAGGGTATTCTTCGTACCCTATCCTCAAAAGTAACAAACTTGTTACATTTTTCTCAAAATTACTTTTAAAGAAAAATGATGCGAATGGTGTTAAGTGGTTATAAATCAGTGATTTAGACCGAAAAATCGTGCAAGAATGGTGTTAAGGGGTTGTGAATCAAGTGATTATGATACGAAATGTTACAAAAAGTTGTAAAAAGTTGTAAAATTTTTGAGAAAAATGTAACAAGTTTGTTACTTTTGAGGATAGGGTACGAAGAATACCCTCAG
>JAEIGA010015038.1_pt1 | contig 11782 bp, 8 predicted proteins | sample 9270691 | NCBI WGS metagenome assembly JAEIGA01 (sample SAMN17057246, study PRJNA624740) | gut metagenome | biome: biome; isolation source: fecal sample | host: Bos grunniens | place: China: Xizang | collected 2019
CGTCATACTCCTTTCTTCAACAACTACAGACCTCAGTTCTATTTCAGAACCACTGACGTTACCGGTGTTATCACCCTTCCCGCTGATGTGGAAATGTGCGCACCTGGCGACAACGTTGATATGACCGTTGAGCTGATTGCTCCTATCGCTATTGAAAAAGGTCTGCGTTTTGCTATCCGTGAGGGCGGCAGAACTGTTGGATCCGGCGTTGTTGCATCCATCATTGAATAATTTTAGCTTATGCTAAGCTTTTTGGGGTCGCGTAAGCGACCCCAAAAATTTATTATATATCTTCGGGGCATGGTGAAATTCCATACCGGCGGTAAGCAGTATCACGCAAGTCCGCGAGCCGAAAAAGGCTGATCGGGTGAGATTCCCGAACCGACGGTACAGTCCGGATGAGAGAAGATGAATGTGCTGACAATATTTTTGTAAATGTCTGCCCCGATAGCCTGTGCTATTGGGTATTTTTTGTCTTCTCCTTAAAAATATAAGGAGAATTGTTATGAACATCAATAAAAATAAGTTTTTCACGCTTCACAATATGACAAAAATTGCAATACTCACCGCAATTTCTGCTATTATTATGCTTTTTGAGTTTCCACTTCCCTTCGCTCCCGGTTTCTATGAGCTCGATCTTTCAGAAGCTGTAATCTTGATGGGTGGCTTTGCAATGGGACCGTTATCTGCTGTAGTAATGGAGCTTTTGAAAAATATACTTAATCTCTGCATAAACGGAACAATAACAGCAGGCGTCGGAGAACTTGCAAATTTTGTTATGGGATGCGCTCTTGTAGTACCTGCATCCATTATTTACAAGTACAAAAAATCGCTTAAAGGTGCGATTATCGCGCTTATTACGGGAATTTTCTCCCTTGTTATTATAGGCTGCTTCGTAAACTACTTTATTATGATTCCTGCTTACGTAAAGCTGGCACATTTTCCGATGGATGCCATAATTTCCATGGGCAGTGAAGCAAATTCCAACGTCAGCTCTCTCGAAACACTGATAATATTCGCAGTCGCTCCGTTTAACCTGGTTAAGGGTGTCGCCTGCTCGGTTATAAATCTTCTTCTTTACAAAAGATTATCTAAAATCCTGCACATATAAAAATACGGAGGTTTGACTCGTGTCAACGCTTACAAAATACATCACTATTTTCTTTGTATCCATGGTTCCGCTGATAGAACTGCGCGGTGCTGTGCCGATCGGCACGGGAATGGGGCTTCCTTGGACAACTACGCTGATAGTATCTATCATCGGCAACTGTCTGCCAATACCTTTTATACTTCTATTCGTAAAAGCAATCCTCAAATGGATGCGCGGATGCAAAATTGCACTTTTTAACAAGGTATCCAACTGGCTCTACGAAAAAGCCGATAAAAACCGCCCAAAGATCGAAAGATATGCGGCATGGGGACTGTTTTTGTTCGTTGCGATTCCGCTTCCCGGAACAGGTGCATGGACAGGAGCACTTGTTGCATCGCTGTTTGACATGAACAAGCTCAAAGCAACGGTGTCTATATTCGGCGGCGTTATCGGTGCCGGAATCATCATGACCATTGTTTCCCAATTCGGTGCACAAATCGTGAATTTTTTCATATAAATGCACGATACTATTGACAAAGCTCGGATTTTATGATACAATGTATGAGTAAAAAATAATATCTTATCAAGAGTGGTGGAGGGACCGGCCCCGTGAAACCCGGCAACCTACGTTTTCTGACGTGTGGTGCTAAATCCGAGGAGATGAGACGATCATACGCCTTTATGCCCTCGGATGACCGAGGGCTTTACTTTTGCCGCATATAAAACGGAGGAATACATAATGGCAAGACATCTTTTTACTTCGGAGTCCGTAACTGAAGGACATCCCGACAAAATTTGCGACCAGATATCCGATGCAGTGCTTGACGCACTGCTTGCACAGGACCCCATGTCCCGTGTTGCCTGCGAGACTACAACCACCACCGGTATTGTAATGCTCATGGGCGAGATCACTACAACCGCAACTGTTGATTTCCAGAAGATCGTCCGCGAAACAGTCCGTGAGATCGGCTACGACGACGATGCAAAGGGCTTCAACTGCGACACCTGCGCGGTGCTCAACCAGATTCACGGTCAGTCTCCTGATATCGCGCTCGGCGTTGACAAGGCGCTTGAGGCAAAAGAGGGCGAGCTTACCGACAAGTACGATACAGGCGCAGGCGACCAGGGTCTTATGTTCGGCTACGCTTGTGACGAAACCCCTGAGCTTATGCCGCTTCCTATCTCCCTTGCACACAAGCTTGCGCTTCGCCTTACCGAAGTACGCAAGAACGGCACTCTTCCCTATCTGCGTGCAGACGGCAAATCACAGGTAACTGTGGAATACGAGGACGACAAGCCTGTCCGCATTGACGCAGTGGTTATCTCCTCTCAGCACAGTGCTGACGTGGAGCTTGCGCAAATTCGTGCCGATGTTATCGAAAACGTTATAAAGCCTATCATCCCTGCAGAGCTTATTGATGAGAGCACCAAGATTTTCGTTAACCCCACCGGACGTTTCGTAGTAGGCGGTCCTCACGGTGACTCCGGTCTCACCGGACGTAAGATCATCGTTGACACCTACGGCGGATACTCCCGTCACGGCGGCGGTGCTTTCTCCGGAAAGGATCCCACAAAGGTTGACCGCAGTGCATCCTATGCGGCTCGCTACATAGCAAAGAACGTAGTAAAAGCAGGTCTTGCGTCAAAGTGCGAGGTACAGATTGCATACGCTATCGGCGTTGCAAAGCCCGTTTCCGTGCTTATCGAAACCTTCGGTACTGCAACCGTCGATCCCGAAAAGATTTCCGCAAAGGTTGCAGAGCTTGTTGACCTTCGTCCTGCGGCTATCATTGACCGCTTCAAGCTCCGCCGTCCCATCTACAGCAAGCTGGCTGCTTACGGTCACATGGGCAGAGAGGATCTCAACGCTCCTTGGGAAATCTGCGATATCGCTGACGAGCTTGCAAAAATCAAATAATCATACAAAACGGACAGTTCCAACCGAACTGTCCGTTTCTGCATCCCACGGGACAAAGCTTCACGCTTCAGCGTTCCCCATCCATTGGCAAAGTGCCGAGAACATCGTCACTGCAAGCTCAGTCTGATAGGGTTCGCTTTTAAGCTTTGCACATTCCTCAGAATTTGACAAAAAGCCGCATTCTACTAAAACCGCGGGGACTGTGGCACGGTCAAGAATATAAATCGACGATGTGGCACGCTTTATCTCACGCTTATTCGTTGTATCAAGAAAGGTTGCGGCATAGCTTTGGACGTAAGAAGCAAGCTGTGAGCTGTCAGGATTGTTTCCCGAATACCATACCTGAAGTCCGTAGTATTTGGGAGATGAAAAATTGTTCATATGTATGCTCACAAGCACTGAATTTCCGCCATTCTCCGAAATTTCTTCAGCCACAGCCAAGCGGTTTTTAAGATCATGCATCTTGCGGTGTTCTTTTACATCGTCCTCCACAAGCATCCGGTCCTCTTCTCTTGTCATCACACATTCTATTCCGGAAAGATTCAGAAGAAGATCAAGCCTCTTTGCCACAGCAAGATTTATCTCCTTTTCCACTGTTCCGTCAGCACCGGATGCCCCTCCGTCCATTCCGCCGTGTCCGGCATCAATAACTACCGTAGGGGGATAGATCACAGTGTTTTGTTCATGCGATACGGATACCACGCTCCCACGCGCCGCAAATCTGCCGATTCCCCATGTAAGTGCGCATACAGCGCATAACAGTATCACTGCTGCCGTAAAACTAATACCTGCGGAAATTCCACCCGGGATTCCGTTTTTTTCTTTCTTTTCATATACCGTAAGCTCCTTCACCGTGCGCCTCCGTGTTTATGGTTTTAAGCTATTCTATGTCCCTGTCGCGGTTATTATGTTTACAGCTTCGCTTTATGGCGGCACATACAGTCTGTGACGCCGCAATAAGCGAGAGTCCGAGTATTATAAATATGACAATCTGCTCCTTTGGCGTCATATTAAAAAGTCCGCAAACAAACGCTGTGGCGGCAGACGGTGCTAACCATACTGCGATGAGCTTTTCACTTGCCGCCTCAACAAATATTGCAGCCAATATGACCGTAAGCCAAATTATAGGCAGAGCAGATACAAATGACATTTTTTTAACCTTGACTTTTGCCGCGGTGGATTATACCGCCTGCAAAACGCTTCCTTTTATAGATTTTTTTGATAATTTTAATTATCTTTCCTTGTGTTCTGATACTATATTATTACACCGCTTCATAGAAATATAACACCCCACATAAAATTTCCTTGAATGATTATATACATATGTAGTAAACACGTTAAATTTGCAGAAATGCAACAAATTACCTCTTGCAAATCATGTCGAATTTTGATACAATTATCGTATGAATAAAATTTTGCCCTTAGGAGATATTCGATGAACAACACCGAAAATAAATATCCCGGAGCTCCAAAAAAATCCTCAGGATACATAATGCTTATTCTGATGGTCATTGCAACGATTTCCCTTCTTGCGGCGGTTGCTGTAATTTTTATTCCAAAACTTATTTCCGATAGGTCGAGTGGCGACTCACAGCTTGGCGATACACAAATCGAAACACAGGCAAAAACGCTCGACGAAACACCGATCCTTCCACCTCAGAGCGAGTATACCGAAACACGAGGTGTTTATATTGCAACAGTTCATAATATAAATTTCCCCACAAAGCCGGGACTTTCGGCAAGTGAGCTTCAGGCAGAGCTTGACGACATCGTGAATACCTGCCTTAGGGCCGGGTTAAACGCTATCTACTTTCAGGCAAGACCCTCGGCAGATGCACTGTATAAGTCCGACATATTCCCTGTGTCGGAATTTTTGACAGGCACGCAGGGTGCACCCCTGCCCGACGGATTTGATCCCCTTGAATATCTGGTAGAAACGGCACATTCACATAATATCAAAGTTCATGCGTGGGTCAATCCCCTCCGCGTGACTGTAGGCTCTGCATCTGCACCAAAGCATGATACAAACGCACTTGCAGAGGGGCATCCTGCAAGGCTTCATCCTGAATATACCTCAGCATACGCTGACGGAAAGCTGTATTTTGACTGCGGACTGCCCGAAGTGCGTGAGCTTGTTGCCAACAGTGCGGCAGAGCTTGCAAAAAATTATGATATCGACGGAATCATATTTGACGATTACTTCTACCCCTATCCTGTAAAGGATGAGAGCGGCAAGCTTGCCGAATTTGACGACGGCGAAACCTATGCCCTCTACGGCGGTGATATGCCCCTTGACGATTGGCGGCGAAATAATGTTAATATGATGATTGAGGGGTGTTATAACTCCATAAAAGCCGCAAATCCCGACTGCGAGTTCGGCATTGCACCTTTTGGAATCTGGCAGAACGATGACGGTACAAACGGCGGAAGCGCCACATCAGGACTTGAATCCTATTCTGCAATCTACTGCGATCCTACGGCATGGATTGAAGGCGGATACATAGACTATATTGCACCGCAGATATATTGGCGTTTTACCACATCCGCGGCACGCTATGATGTGCTTGTGAGATGGTGGAATACGCTTGTTGAAGGAACAGGCGTAAAGCTGCTTATAAGCCACGGAGTGTACAACTACGACACGTGGGAATCCCCTGAATTTGAGCTTCGAAATCAAGTGGAATTTGCGCGTAGTGAGCTTGCTTATCGCGGCTCTATACTCTATGGTTACGCGGCACTAAAAAACAACTCTTACGGTCTTTTTGATGAGGCTCGTGATGTGTTTTCTGAGGAGATCGTGCACACGGACGCGGTTTCAAACGACCGTGAGCTATATATAAGTATCCCATACTCCGGAAGTACCGTTGACGGTGAAAACACCTTCGTTATCGGCACATCCGACCCCGCCTATCCCCTTTATATAGACGGACAAAAGGTTGGACGGACAAAAAGCGGATATTTTTCCCTGTATCTGCCTCTTGAAAAGGGCAAAAACACCTTCGTTTTCTCCCACAAGGGTAAGGACACCGAATATACGGTAAACCGCCCGTCAGACGAGGATACATCGGCAGAAATTACACATCCCACACTTGATTCCCCCGGCATTTCCGCTGTTACGCCCTCGTATGAGTGGATGGGTAACGGAACACTTCCTGTAAGCGTTACCGCGCCAAAAGGAGCAAAGGTCACGGCATCCCTTGCAGGCAAAAAAATAACTCTCACCCCAACGCTATATGTTCCAAGTGAGAGCGGCAAATATATGAAAGAAGTCTACACCGGCAGTTTCGAGCTTTGGGGAAAGCCTTATGAGATAGAAGGCTATGGCAAAATCAAGTTTGTCAGCGTATTCGGCGGCAAGACCTACACGGCAGAATCAGCAGAAATAAAAGTTCGCGGAAACGATGCCGCAATTCCGGTTGAGGTTATATCCGACGACACGGAGCTGAAAATACAGCATGACAGCTGGTACTACGACGACTACACTCCACAGTCCGCAGGTATGCGCGACAATGCAGTATCGCTTTCCGGCGGGAAGTACAAGCTTCGGTGCGGCGGATATATAGACGTGGACAAGGTAAAAGTGCTTGAGGGCGGTGCTATCGGCATAGCGACGGTTGAAAATGCTGTTGTGTCAAGCGATTCCCGTGCCACGTACTTTACGTTTGATGTAAACGAAAATGTGCCCATAAACTGCAATCTTGCAGACGGAGAGTTCTGCGTAACTCTTTACAACATAGATGCGGACAAGGCTCCTCTGGCTGAATTTTCGGAAAATCCCCTATTTGAGTCAGTAAGAAGCGAAAAAAGCACCAAGCAAAATTCCTACAAATATTATTTTAAGCTTATAGACATCGAAAACTTCTACGGATTCACCCATTATTACGAGGACGGCAAGCTGATATTTGAATGGAAGAATCCGCAGTCGCTCCCTGAGGGTGAAAGACCGCTTGAAGGCAAAACCATAATCCTTGATGCAGGTCACGGAGGAAAAAACCCGGGTGCTCTCGGCCCTCTCGGCGGTCTTAAGGATGCCATAAACGAATCTGATTTCAATCTTGAAATCGTCTTGGCGGCACAGCCATATCTGGAAGCTTTGGGTGCCAATGTTATTCAGATACGTGACCGAGAGTGCAAGATTGATGTTCCAATAGAAGACCGTATGCAGACGCTTATTGATGTAAACCCGGATATTGTGATATCCGTACATCAAAATTCTATGCCATACACTTCGGATATTACAACTATTCGCGGAGTTGTGGGTCTGTATTGGTCGGATTCGGGATATATGCTCACAGATGTAATAGGAGAGAGTATAGCGGATGCACTTGACAAGCTTGACCGCTCTCCCACAAAACAGCGGCTTGCCATGGTGCGCAACGCAAAATTCCCCTCAACGCTTGTTGAAACCTGCTTTATCACATCGGTCGAAGAATACGAGCGAATGATGAAGCCGGACAGCGTGGATAAGATAGCCAAGGCTATTTCCGATGGGGTCATTGCATACTACAAGGCGCAGGAGAAATACATAAAATAAATTTATTTCAAGCCTCAAAAAAATCATAAAACCCCTTGACAACCGAGCACAGCTGTGGTATAATATACAGGTATTCGGATTTAACTCCTTATACTGTGTGAGCCACTAGCTCAGTTGGCAGAGCATTTGACTTTTAATCAAAGGGTCCGGAGTTCGAATCTCCGGTGGCTCACCACGAAAAAGCACGTCTGCAAAGCAGTCGTGCTTTTTTAGTTATATTTGCCTTGCGGCGTTCCCTCTCGGCGCGGGCTTTACGCTTCGCTTACTCGCGCTGCATATTGCGCTTTTCATGAACACCAACGTATGTATCATGTGCTGCATTAAGTGTGCCAAAATGGAAACCAATGTCTCCTATACGAAAATGTCTGAACTTTGCATCCGTCCAATGATAAAGCGACAATAGCCTGCCGTTATTGTCCTTGAATATCGTATCTGCAAAAGACGCCTGGATTTTTTTTGGAATAACACGACCCGCTGTATCCGTTTCGTTTACTTTTAACCCTCGTACATTTCGAAGAACACTCTCTGCAGATCGTAAAAAAGAGGATTCAGTTCGTCGTCCGGCTCCAAGAACTCCAGAGGATCCTGCTCGTGCTCCTTCGACCATTCCAACTCGAGCTTGGCACTCTCCCAGCCGCCTAAAAACTTCTTCGGGATCATTACTTTGTGCCCGTATGCTGTCTCGACCTCCGTCAGCTCGCCATACACCTCTTTCTTCTTCCAATATTCTGGGGTCTTGATTGTCTTGTCTTTCATTTGTATCACCGTCCTTTTTCTTATTATACTTCTCTATTGTATAGTTGTCAAGCCCAGTATCACTTCCCGATGACCTCGCCTGTTTTGATACCTTTTTATGCTCGACGACCTTCGCCATATCGGTGATATCCAAATCCGTGAATTTGCCGAATTCTCTTTCGAGAATTACTTTTTCATTTTCTGTTAGATCAGATTCAGAAAGCAAAGCCTCAACATATTGCGCAGGGGTTCTCTCGCCAAAAATGTCTGCAGCGACAACAGGGTTACTAAGCAATAACTCGGATTCTATAACACGTCCGCCAGCACCTGAAATGCGCTTTTGCGCCTGCTCCAGCGTACCATAGTGAATCGCCAAGTCGATATAGCTTTTTTCGTGCTTTGTAAATTGATAAGGCGTTCCGTGATAAACGCCCTTTATCGATCCTTGTTGATGCGGTTCTCCCTTAACTGATCTTCTATCAATCGACTGAGCCTTTCCATCCGTTCTTCCGGAATATTCCGAATCTCCAACAAGGTCTTTTTGATCTCCTCGTCCGTGTACCCCATCTTCTTCATTCTGTCGTAACTGTGTTTCTCCGATATTGTCATGTTTTCGAGTATCGCCATAGTTGTTTACCTCGTCTGTTTGATTTGTTTTCGGTTCTATTATACCACTTACCGATTCATTTTTCAATAGCTTTTTACTCGTGTCTGTTGTAGGATGCGCATTATCGCGTTGTCTATCCGCGATTCTTGCCTTCGCCTCTGCCTTGGCTTTATCAACAGCAGCCTGTCTTGTATTGACATCTGCTTCTCGCTGAGCTTCATATACATCCTTGCCTGCGCTGTACGCAAGCTCGCGCTGTGCATCTGTGAGATTGGAAGTTGCCTCCTTTGCATTAGGCTTCGTTATGTACGAATCCGTAACACCACTCTCGCCCCAGCTGTATGCAAGCTCATACTCACGCGCAAATATAGCCGCGTCCTGCGTGCCTCCGCCGAGGTTATATGTGGATATTACCGCCTGCGCTTGATCACCGTACGCGGCGGCATAGTCCGCCACAGTAGCGGTCTTGCCCTGTGATGCGGCTTTCGCATTGACTGTGTCGGTTCTGGTAGTAATTCTCTCCACCGCCCCCTTGACAGAATCGGGGGACTGTGGTATAATGGGGGTAGAGGAATCACCAAGAATGGTGTCAAACGATTTATTCGGAGTAACGCTGGAGTGTGATTCCTCTTTTTTTACGCTAAAATTTTGCGGCTTCATATCCGCCACGTCGTAGAATACATATTCGCCGTCTTCGGTATTGACAACATCCTCATTTTGTGATATACTACTATCAGAGAAAACTGTACCACTGTTCGCTTCGGGCGTATTGATAGGGGCTTGTTCACCTGTCAGCGTGGGTAGGTTTTCTTTTTTTGCGTTTGCATACATTGTCTGAACAAACAAATCAAGTCGTTTATCAGATACGACCGCAACAACTTTCATTTTGCCGTTGTGCTCGCCTACAAATTCAATAGCCGGCTTCCCATTATAGGTTTTATCGGAGATGTTTATACTATCAGCATTAAGAACGACATCTACAACATGAGAAAAATCATCCGCTGTAATAGCTCTCTGCCCTCTCGATGCTTCTTTAGATTCGTCGCCATGGTCCTTGATAATCTTCCTTATTTCATTTGCGCCCAATGACAAATTATAATTTTCAACATCAAGTCCCGTTGTCGATTTAATTTCCCTTGCTAACTCATTGGATACTGCACCGAAGTACATTTTTTTATCCATCTGCTTATCTGAAATAGCATCACTTATAAATTTTGCAAGTTGCTCATTATTATCATAGACAACAATGCGATTGCTGTTTTTCCAATTCTCTTTTTGGTGTTCGGAGTATTCCATCAAAGAATATTTTGCATTAATCTTTGCCTCAGCTACAAGCTTCCTGCGATTTGGAATATTAAGCAGATTACCTGCACTTGCAAGCGTACCGCCCGTAATCGCACCGCCTGCAAACGCCAAGAACAGCTGAAGCGCAAAGAATTAAAGTGCTGTCTGAGATTTGCCTTGTGCTCATCCACATTATTCGCTATAAGCTCATTGCGGTATTTCATAACTTCAGAGCTATCAGCGCGAATCAGCACATGATGCACTGTTTACCGTATTTGACACAGACTTCAACGCTTCTGTTCTTCGCGCATGAGCGTTCCGTGCACTTGACAACTTAAATTTTTTATGATATACTTTACTTTAACAATGTTCCGAGTAGAGTATATTTTTTCAAAGGAAATACAGTAATGGCAGCAACCGTATGGAACGGCTTCAAGTGTGAAGAATTTGAATTTCAAGGAAAGCTCGCATCTATAGTTTTCCCAGAGAAGCCTAATGACAAAAAGGCATGGACCATTAAGACCGAATACCGAGATGCGTTCCCCGAAACAGAAATAGAGCTTTTAAAGCGCGGATATCACGTTACATACATAAAGAACACATCAAGATGGGCACCGAAGATCGACTGCGACACAAGAGCGGCATTTGTTAAATATATAAGCAAAACATACGGTCTCGCTTCAAAGTGCGTGCCCGTTGGCATGAGCTGCGGCGGAGCTCATGCGGTGAACTTCACCGGCTTTTACCCTGAGCTTGTTGTCTGCATATTTATCGAGGCTCCTGTGCTTAACTTCGCAAGCATCCCCGGAAACATAGCCAACGATCACAACATAAAAATCTGGAATGATGAATTTATCAAGACATATCCCGGGATCAAAAGGGCTGATCTTTTTAATTTCGATAATCACCCAATAAACAAGGCTCCCATTCTGATAGAACACAAGATTCCGATACTCATGGTCTACGGTACAGACGACACCGTTGTAGAATACCTGCAAAACGGAAAACTGCTTGAAGAACTCTACGAGGACCACGGAGATCTTCTTACAGTGATGAAACGCGAATTACAGGGACATCATCCTCACGGTTATCCCACTCATCCCGAAATTATTGCGGACTGGATAGACGCTCATATATAATTTATACTATTTCCCATAAAGCGACGGTGAAATACCCGTCGTTTTTTTAATTCACAGCTGAAATGACTCATATCGGTGTATCCGCTGGAAAGTGCCGCTTCGATATATTGTATACATTCCCGATGAGATAAGCTCCTTGGCGCGCGTAAGCTTCAGCGAATTTATATAGGAAATGGGAATGGTGTTATAGAAAGATCGGAACAGCCGTCTGAAATATTCGTGGCTGATGCCGCATATATCGGTTGCTGAAATAAAAAACGGGAGGCGAAACGCCTCCTCTACGCGGTTACGGGCGATTTGTGAATCGCCTTACTGTGATGCCGCCCACACGGTATGGGGAGATTTTTACTGCTATGTAAATTTCAAGTTTTTTTCAAAAACCTCTTGACAAGGGCGCATCGTTGTGATAAAATATATATGTTGCAGATATGCATCTCACCGTGGAGAGATGTCCGAGCGGTTTAAGGAGCCGGTC
>JAEIGA010015039.1_pt1 | contig 11782 bp, 10 predicted proteins | sample 9270691 | NCBI WGS metagenome assembly JAEIGA01 (sample SAMN17057246, study PRJNA624740) | gut metagenome | biome: biome; isolation source: fecal sample | host: Bos grunniens | place: China: Xizang | collected 2019
AAGAACTGAATAAAGTAAGATTTTAAAAGAATTATCATGGTATATAGTAACATATGTATCATAAATTGGATCATAAACTTCTTCTGGTCCTTGTACACCTAAAGTAGTAATTTGAGAAATCCAATAACCACCATACATAACCATATAAAAGATAAAAATTAATTCAAAAGCTAAAAATAAAATACCGCGTCCAACTTGACCTCTTGCTATGTTTCCAAAACCCATAACAAAATACGAAACTTTTGTCTTCCATGATCCATTAACAAAGGTATTGATAATTTCTTTAAACTCGCTCACTATTTTTTTACCAACATTTTTAAAGAATCTACCAATTAACTTAATAATTCCCCAAACCTTTAAAGGAATTGCAGCAAAGAAAGAAACAAGCTTATATAAAAATCTTTTCACTTTAGAAAGCTTTAAATATTCTAAATCAGTATATTTTTTCATAATCTTTAAAATCAAAATATTAAAAATATTTAGATTTTTCCTTTCCTAATATTTTTATAAATAAAGAGGTTGGGCTTCACCCAACCCCTTAATGGTTAACTTTTTATATTATTGAGCAATATAAACTGTACCAGCTGTTGGGTTAACTGTGAAATTATAAGTTCCACCAACTAAACATTTAATGTTATCGCCAGTTAAGTCAAAATTAGCTTCTAAACCAGATGCAACTGTAGTTGCTGCAGCACCTAAAGCTGTATCCCAGTCAGTATTAATTCTGAATTTGAATTCATCGTTTGCAGCTAAATCATAAGTTAATGTCCATGTTCCATCTGCTTGTTCTGTCATATCAACGTTTGTACCCCAGTTAGATGCTGACATAGAACCAACTAAACCCCATACTAATGGTGCAGAGAAGATATCATTTAATCCTTGTTCATATTTAGCTAAAGCTGCTCTTAATCCAGCTTCGTCTTTTGCTTCTCTTACGTCAGTACCAATTACTTTAGCAAGATCCCACCAAGAACCATGAATTTGTCCTTGAGGTTTAGCGTAGTTATTTTGTTGACCTAAAGCTGCTAATGCAGGGTTAGAAGTTACACATTCCATAGCTTGAACTGCTTTGTTAGAAGGTCCCCAACCGAATGTTTCACATCTTTCTTTTTGTGCTTGTTCGCCAGTTAAGTATTGAGCTAATTTATGTAATACAGCACCACGTTGAGCGTCTGCTTGAGGTTTAACACCTAATAATTTGTTACCTGAATAAGAACCTAAGTGGTAAGAAGTGCCATCAACTTCAAATGAAGGAAGATCAGCAACACCTAAATTTTCACCTAAAATTTCTGTAGCAGTTTTGTAATCCCATGTACCTGAAATAACTACTGCTGAAGGAACAGCTGCATCAAAGTCAGCTGCTTTTGATGAAGAAACGTAACAAGAAGAGTCAACTAATTTCTTCATACCTTTAGCTGCGATTAAGCCTTTATCAGAATTGAAGTCATCGTTAACGCCTGTGAAAGCACCTTCGTCATCAGTTGTCCAAGTTGAGTTACAACCAGTTGCGAAGAACCATGAAGCAATATACCAAGCAGAAGTTTCAACTTCAAATGAGAAATTTTTACCAGCAGCAACACAGTCAGCAATGATTGCTTCTAATGAATCGATAGATTCTTCTTTAACAACTCTCTTATCATAATACATAAAGTATCCGTTATCTGATGTTAAAGGATAAGCGTATAAGCTATCACCTGAAGTAACAGCACCTACAGAACCAGCATCGTTATTTTCACGAACTGTAGCAGCAGCGCCTTCACCTAATTTAGAAACAGCATTTCCTTGTACTAAACGTGCAAATTTGTCTTGAGCAAAACAGAAAATATCAGCACCTGCTTCAACGTCTGTTAACATTTGAGTTGCAGATTCAGCTTCTGTAACGCCTTCAATTGTAGCATTGATAGTAATGCCTTCATTAGCAGCTTCGAAAGCATCGATTTGAGAAGCAAATTGATCAGCAACGCCAGCTACTTCTGATACCCATAAAGTTACATCATAAGTTCCTGCTAATGGGTTAGCAGCAGGACCATTAGTGCTATTAGTGCTTGTTTTACTAGGAGTACAAGCAGCTAAAGCCATAGCGCATCCAAGTAAAGATGCTAACATTTTTTTTGATTTCATTATTATTTTCCTCCTTATCAAAAAAAATAACACAAAGTAAAATTCGCAAAAAGTCTGTATCGCAAACACTTTGTAAGGGCTTTCCTTAGCATTATTAAACCACATTAATTTTAAAGTTGCAACCCTTTTTTATATTTTATTAAAAATTTATTCTTTTTTATTTATATTGTAATATAAATACGTTTTTTATTTTATCTCACCTAAAACTAAAAAAGTCCTAGTATTAAACATGTTCAGTTTTTACTAAGACTTTTTTATTTTTTATTTTAATATAACAGTTGAACGTGGACCAATAGATAGTTTTCCATTTTCTAATTTTGGTTTCAAATGAGTTGTATTTATTTCATCAACTATTTCTAATCCTATTGAGTCTACTTCAACAGCATAAGATGAAAAGTTGTGAACAATTATCACATATTCATCCCCTAAAGAAATTTTATACGCCATTAAACTTGCTTCATCAGTATTTAAATCTGGTGTCATATTTTTAAATACACCATTTTTAATAAACGAATATTTATTTCTTATATTAATTACTTTTTGATAATGCTTTAATAAAGAGAAATTTTCATTTAATTTATCTTCAACACCATCTTCAACTTGTTCATTATAATTTAAATCCATTCTATTAGTTTCAGGGAATTTACATTGTCCAGTTTTGTTTTCTTTACTCCATATCATAGGAAGTCTTCTTCTCACATCACTAAAATCCTCTGGAGATGTAAGTCTTGTTCCTTTAAGTTGGATTTCTTCACCATAATACATAAATGGCGTTCCAGGTAATAAGCAATATAAAGAAGCAGCTACCTTATTTAATTCTTCATCCTTGAAATTTTTAGCAATTCGATCTTGGTCATGATTTGATAAAAAATAAGAAGAATAATAGTTAGGGTTTTTACTTTTACAAATACTTTCATTTTGTTCAATTGTTTTAGCATAATTATTTGCTCTACCAAATCCCTTCGCTAAATTGATTAAAGACAATTCCCCTCCACTAGCTTGTCCAAATCTAAAGAAAGAATCTAATTTACTAGCAGCATATTGATTAACAATAACATCGCTTTGCCAGCATTCTCCGACCATATAGAAATTTTCATCATATTTTTTAGCAGTATCTACTAAAAAGTTCATAAAACTAATATTTTTATTAGTATTTTGGTAATAATAATACAACACTGCATCTAATCTAAATCCTTTTACGCCACATTCATCGATCCAAAATTTAAATATTTTATCGATTTCTTCTCTTACTGACGGACAATCTAAATTGAAGTCAGGCATTGTAGCATCAAATCTAGCTTCATATAAAACACCATTATAAGTTGCATCACCTGTACTACCCCAATTAAACCATTCAGCTTTCGAACCTTCTTCATAATTACCTAAAATATAATCATTATAAGAGTCTTTAAAATATTTATGATTTTTAGAACAATGATTTAAAACCATATCAATCATAATATCAATATTATATTCTTCTGCAGTTTTCACTAAATTTTTAAAATCTTCAATAGTACCATAATCTTTATGAACATTAAAATAATCAGTTACATCATATCCATGATATGTTGGAGAAGGCATAATTGGCATTAACCATAAAGTCTTAATTCCTAAATCATGTAAATAAGGAATCTTTTCTTTAACACCATTTAAATCTCCAATGCCATCACCATTTGTATCATAATAAGATCTTACAAATATCTCATAAGACATTGAACCATCTTTATTACTAACACTTTTATCAATTTCATAATCAGTAGCAAAATCTCTTTCTAAAGTAACTCCGCTTAATGGATCGGTTACAGTTTTAGATAATTCACTACTTGTACTAATCACGCTACTAACACGAGGACTACATCCTAATAACATAGCCACTAAGAAAGAAAACGTAATAAATCTACTATTTTTCATATAATCAACTCCTAAGAAACAAAGTTAAATAAAGCATCGTCAACGTCTCCCCATACTTCAGCTTCACTACATTCAATATGGAAACCAATTACGACATTATCTCCTTTATTCACTTCTATATTTTCAATTAAAATATTTGAATAACCATTATTATAAGAAGTAATATATCCTACACCAGTATACTTAACTTCTCCATTAACTTTTACATATGCATAGTTATTTTGTTTTGTTTTATCAGATTCACTAGTACCAGCTCCACCTAATAAAGAAATTTGATATTTATATTTACCACTTGTTTCAATAGCTACAGTTTGTTCAACTTCAAATTTAACTGTATCTGCACTTTGTGCCCAAAAGTGGAAAGCACTACTACCTGTTTGAGGATTTTCTTGTGTAACTTGAACCTTATAAGTATCACTTAAAGCAGTATCACTTAGATTTGTCACTGTCCAATGTTCTGCTCCTGATTCAAAACTATAATTTTGCGCAAAGTTATATTCTAAAATAGTTAAATAACAATATACATCTTGATTAGCTGCTCTTCCTTTAATTGTATGTTTACCATTGCCTTTAGCCTTAGCAGCAGCAATATCAAATTCTTCCCAAACAACGTCAACTGCTTCTTTAGAATTATCATTATATAAAACATTTACAGTTTTAGGTAAATCAAAATCTTCATAAGTATAATAAGAAATATACGCATCTTCAATACCATCAACATATTTAGGAGCATCATTACCAAATCTAACTAAATTAAATAATTTTAATGATTCTAGTGGTTTTCCTTCTGAATCAAACATAGCTTGATTTTCTACTGCACAACCACCATACCACTTTCCAGCATCATCAGGATCATATTCACTTGCATAACTTGTAGCCCATCCAGAACCAAATTCTTCCCATTTTATCTTATTTTCCTCATAAGAAGTTGTTCCAATAGCATTCCAAGTGCCTTCCCAATAACAAACACCAATACCATTAGTAATTTTATTTGCTACTGTATCAATAATGTCAACGATGCAATTTGTTTGTCCAGCTAAAGTAAATGGATATTGTTTTTCATCAAATCCACTTGCTCCTATTGTATTATTCCAAAAATCAAAATTTTCTTCTGTATAAGCATAAGAAGTTTCTAAAACCATTGTCTTTTTATTATAAGTTTCGGCAATATCACTTAATACTGTTGATAAGTTATCTAAAGTGCCATGCCAATATGGATAATATGATGAACCAAAAACATCATAGTCAACATTGTTAGTTTGTAGTTTTTTTGCCCAATCATAATAGTTGGCACTCTTTTCAGGATTAGCAAAATGCACTGCTACTAAAGCATCAGGGAAAACTTCTCTACATGCTTTTGCACCTTGATTAAATAAACCTGCAAAGAAAGAAAAACGAGTTTCACCAGCCATCTTGCCTCCGCTTGTTTCATTTCCAACTTGAATCATACCAACAGCAATATTTTCATCTTTTAACTTTTGTAAACATTCTTTTGTATATTCATATAATGCTGTACATTTATCTTGATATTCCATATTAGCCCATGCTTTTGGCGCTTTTTGTTTTGCAGGGTCAGCCCAGAAATCACTATAATGAAAATTCACTAATAATTTCATTTTATATTTCGTAGCTCTTTTACCAATTGCGATTGCTGTATTTATATCACAGTTACCACCGCCATATCCATGTCCTTCACTATCAAACGGATCATTCCAAATTCTTACACGAATATAATTAATACCGCTATCTGATAAAACCTTAAATACATCTTCTTCTTCGCCGTTATAATCATAATATTTAACGCCACTAGCTTCTTGAGAAATAACACTCGATGCATCCATTCCCATGATAAAATCATCACCAATATTCTCAACTTTGCGAACAAATAAAGAATCGGATTCTAATTTTTCATAAGTTCTACTCATATCTAAAGATGATGATTGATTTGATTTACAACCAGAAACACCGCCTATCAATAAAATAGATGTTAATAAATATTTAAAAATCTTTTTCATAGAATTCCTCCTTAATCTCTTTTTGCACCAATTACAATTGGATAGAAAAAGAAAAATAATCCATAAACTAAACATAATAACGAAACATTTACAATCAATAAAATAAGTATTAATGGGAAATTAAAATAATATAAATTAACCCCCATCCAAACTAATGAAAAATAACAAAAAACAATAAAGGATAAAGAAGCAATAACCAAAGCAATTACTTGTCCTTTTTTATTTGCAACTTTACCATTAACTTCTGTCATTAATCCTTTAATGACAAAAGATCCTTGTTTCAATGATTGAATAATTAATATAACTGCAAAACCCAATACAATTAAATGAAATGCAGCGTATAAAAGTTCAAAAATATAAGCATTAATATTTTGACTATTAAATATATCTTTAATTGCAAAAACCATTGATATAATAAAGAAAACTATTAAACAAATTGTGCTGATAAATAGCATATTAAAATATTTTTTTTCTTTATTATTCATAATTAATCCTCTATTTTAAAACAATAAAGTGCAGGATTTGCATTTCCTTCATAATCAAACAAGCATTGATTAGCCCATTCATTTCTTGTTGATTTTCCAATTTCATTTATATATTCTTGACCTGCTTCAGATGCCCAACAAATATTATTTCCTGGTATCCAAATTGGTTCCCAATAAAATACACCTTTAATATTATTTTCTTTTGCTAATTCTAAAAATCTCTTAACAAATAACGCTTGACCTTCTTTGCTAATTGGATAAGGAAGATTTTTAATTAAGTCACTATCCTTATTAACTACTAAATGAGTTTCCCCATTATTATTAAAAATATAATCTTCAAGAGTAAATCCATATCCTAGTTCCATTACCATTACATCTTTATTGAATCTTGTTTGACACATATTAACATTACTAAAGAATTGATCAAAAGTTCCATGCCAATATGGGTAATATGACATTCCAATAATGTCATAATCAACTTCATATTCTTTTAATTTATCAAAATATTCTCTATATACATTTTGATCATAACTTCTTTCTAAATGAATAATTGTCTTAATATCCTTATTAACTTCTTTACTAGCTTTGATACCTTCTTTTAAGATTCTTGTTAAATTTTCATAGTTTCCTCTAGGACTAATAGATTCATCCAATCTTCCATATGGCCATATCATGCCATTAGTTATTTCGTTTCCTACTTGAATATAATCCACTTCAATTTCGTTTTCTTTTGCAAGTAATAAAGCTTCCTTTGTAAATTCATAAACCTTAACTAATATTTCTTCAAAAGTTAAACCTCTCCACGCTTTAGGAGTCATTTGTTTGCCTGGATCTGCCCAAAAATCACTGTAATGTAAATCTAATACTACTTTACAATTATTTTCTTTCGCTATTTTAGCTATCTTTATAAAAGAATTTAAATCATTAGTACCACCTAAATATGGTTTATCACCTTTAAAAGGATTATTCCAAACTCTAATTCTAAAATAACTAACTCCTTGCTTAGTAAATATTTTTATTGGATCTACTTCCATACCATTTTCATAATATTTAGCATTTGCTTCCATTTCTTCTAAATGAGTAGAAATATCAATACCTAAAATCATTTCTTGTACACCTCTTTAATTAAAGGTTCATTATCTTCTCCAAAAGAAGTAACGCGTTTGTTAATCATTTTATATTTAAATCTAGCTTGTTCATTTAATCTAAGAACATCTTCTTCATTACCATAATATCCACATCTTAAACAATAATATTCTTCTTTTTCTTCTTCATAAAACATATCAATGTCAAGGTCTCTCATAAAACAACAAGGACAACGATAGTTTAGTTTCCCTTTTTTAGCTTGAGCCATGTTTTAATACCTCCTTCAGTAATAGTCTTTTTAATTTCCATATAGTAAATTGGAGAGAATGCAATTCCTTCTTTAACGGTCATCGAATCATTTTCCCCATTCATTGAAATAATAGTTTGAATATCTGGGATATTTACTTTAATTTCTTTAGCATTATCTTTAGTAATTGATCTATCTTTATATTCATAGTTAATTAAGTTATCATCTACTGATAATGTAACGTTTTTCATATCATCTTGATATTCATGCACTCCAAAAGCACCAGTAAAATACTCAATAAAAGTAACTGGATACTTTACATCATTTAATATTTTTCTTTCAATTTGAACACAAGATTGACCTTCTAAGAAAATAAATATAGATTGAATAACAATTTCTTCATTTCCTAAAATCAATGTTGTAGGATTAGTAGTAATTCTAACACCTTCTTCAACTTTATCATATTTAGCCATTGTTCTAGTCAAGCACAAATCTACTGTTTCCCCATTACAAGTAACTTTACATGACTTAACAGTACCTGCACCAGCATAATGAGTAAAATAACCCGCTCTATAGTTTGCTTGAATTAAATAAGGATAAGTTGCATCATAAACATGTTCAGTACCAATACCAACTTCAAAAGGAACTCTAGCAACATATGGTCTTAGGTCAATCATTGCACCACCTTGATTAAAATCTAAACATGTTCTCATAAATGGATCAACATACCAAAAGTATTGTTTGTTTGAACCATATAAAATGTCCTTCCATAAAGCACATTCTGGTGTATTATAATTTGGATGTTTCTTTCGATAATAAGTTGCAAATTCATCCATCGTCATATCAATTAAATTGCCTTCTTTTTTTAGATTGCCATAATATTCCATTGCATCTTCATATGATTTTTTTAATAGTTCATAAGGAGCTTCCCATCTTCCCATCTTATTTAACCAACCTGGTCCTACGAACATCATATTATAAGAGTAACCATCATTATATTTACCTAAATGTCTATATTGATCAATTAAATTGTATAAATACGGATAGTTCCATCCTTCTTCATTTTTATAATAAATCATTCCACGAATAACATTTTGAGGGTGTGTTCCAAAGTTAGAGCCATTACCGTCAAAACATGCTAATAAGTCTCTAGACAAATGTGGGATTGCAACAATTCCTGAATCATCATCTTCATTTAATGCAGGACAATGCGAGTTAATTTTTGAAGGAATCCATGGGTTCCAAGGTCCTCCATCCATAAATGTATACCAAGAATTGTTACAAGTATGATAAGCTTTACTTCCTTCTTCCCAACAAGTTGCTACTGCACATGTAACACTTGGATATTTTTCTTTAATATAATTAATTGTATACGCATCTAAAAAATAAGATCCTGTTGATTTAGGATAAAATCCAAATTTTTCATAAAATAAACTGAAAACATCATCAACAATTTTTTCTTTATCTTCCTTAGAAAACATCCAAATACAAAAATCATCTGTTTTGTATTTATCTTTAAATTCTTTACATGGTAATCCTAATAATGATAACGCTATTTCATCACCATATTTTTCGTGATGTTCTTTAGCAATATTTACAATATCTTCATTAAATAATGAAGCGTAAGTTATATGTATTGTTGTTCTTAAACCGTTTCTATGTGCAGCATCTTGTTGAAATAAAAAGATATCTAACGATTCTTCTGCAACACTTTTGCTCTTTTTTCCTCCAGATTTTTCCGCATATTCAGGTGATAATTCTGGACGATGTATAATATTAATTATAAAATCATTTTTCATAAGTTTTATCTCTCCTTAATTATATTTTATCAAATTAACAATATTATTTCTATACATTAAAATTTGTTAGTTTCATTTAAAATGAAAAAGCTGTTAATAAACATTAGTTTCTTAACAGCTCAAAATTAACTTGCTTGAAATACAAAATAATACCAAAATGATAAAATAGCTAAAGGAATACATAAAGCACAAATACCTAAGTTTTTCCAAACAGTCTTTTTAATACTTACTTGTTTTCCTCTATTTAATGTATCTTGAATCATATATTCATTATCTTTTACTTTATCATAATGAATTAATACATAAATTGCACAATATACACTATATAATAATGCTAGAATACCAGCAACATTTGCATATTTAAATAATAATAAAATAACTGCTGCTTTTGTAGATACATTTAATGTTGATAATTTAAGTACAACATTTCTTAATCCTTGGTCTTGTGATTGCATAATTGTTTGTAATACAACATTTGGATCAAAACCGTCGTTTGAAGAATAATCATCGTTATTATCAATATCATCTACTACTTCTGCATCAATAACTTCTTTTTCTTCATTTTCTACTTCCGCTTCAAAAATTTCTTTTTCATTATCCATTTTTTTAGCCTCCTTTTCTATCTTTTATTTTATAGTTTTCTTTTTCAGAAACTACCATTTTATTATCTTCGATCGAAGAATAAATAAAGACATTTCCTCCAATTATAACATTATTACCAATAACAGTATCTCCTCCTAAAATAGAGGCGTTCGCATAGATAATAACATTATCTTTAATTGTAGGATGTCTTTTTTTATTTTTTAATTTATGAGCATCATTTAATGATAATGCTCCTAGAGTTACTCCTTGATAAATTCTAACATGATTTCCAATTGACGTTGTTTCTCCAATTACGACACCAGTTCCATGGTCTATAAAGAAATGATGTCCAATATTAGCTCCTGGATGAATATCAATTCCTGTTTTAGCATGCGCTATTTCAGTAATAATACGAGGTAATAATGGAACATCATGTAAATATAATTCATGTGCTAATCGATACATCATTATGGCATAAAAACCTGGATAAGCAATAATAATTTCATCTTTACTATTACTAGCAGGATCTCCTTCATAAAATGCATCAATATCTAAAAGTAATTCTTCTTTTATCTTTTTTAAATTTTCTACATATTCTCTAGCCCGATAATTATTAACATTTAAAACATTAAATATTTTACACAAACTAAAGATTATATCTTCTTCTTTTATAATTCTATTTGAGTAATACACAGGAAATAAATAATCTTGCAAATCTTTTAACAAATCATTGATTTCTTGTTTATATAACAATTTATATCATCCTTTATTTATTAAATGTTTCAATTCGATTTAAAGCACGTTTTAAAGCAGCTTCTGCACGCGTAACGTTGATATTTGTTGTCTTATGTTCTAATCGTTGTTCTGCGCGTTTTTTAGCCTCTAAAGCACGATTAATATCAATATCTTCTTTATACTCACAAGCATTAGCAATTATTTTTGTTTCATCACTACTAACATACATAATTCCACCTGCTAAAGCACAAACTCTTGTTTCTTTATTAGCTTTATAACTCATTGAATCAATAGCCAAAGGCGCAACTAAAGGAATATGATTTGGTAAGATAGTTAAATAACCTTGTTTTGTACAAACATTTAAACTATCGATATCCCCTTCATAAAATACACCATATGGAGTTATTACTTTCAATTTGAATGACATTAATCATCCCTCATTTCTTATTGTTCTTGTAATTTTCTTGCTTTTTCTACTGCTTCTTCAATTGTACCTACATATAAGAATGCTTGTTCTGGTAAATCATCATATTTACCTTCAACAATTGCTTTAAAGCTTCTTACTGTATCTTCAATTTTTACATATTGACCAGGAATACCATTGAACTTTTCAGCTACGTGGAAAGCTTGAGATAAGAAGTTTCTAATTCTTCTTGCTCTATTAACGATAATCTTATCGTCTTCACCAAGTTCATCCATACCTAAAATAGCAATAATGTCTAATAGTTCATTATAACGTTGAATAGTTTTTTGAACAGCTCTTGCTACTTCATAGTGTTCTACTCCTACAATGTTTGGATC
>JAEIGA010015040.1_pt1 | contig 11782 bp, 28 predicted proteins | sample 9270691 | NCBI WGS metagenome assembly JAEIGA01 (sample SAMN17057246, study PRJNA624740) | gut metagenome | biome: biome; isolation source: fecal sample | host: Bos grunniens | place: China: Xizang | collected 2019
AGGGTGACACCATAAAGACAGGAAAGAGCGTTGATGTATTCCGCAACAGCCTTGATGAATGCAGGAGCTTTGCTAAGGAATATGGTGATTATGTGTATATCAAGATAATAGAGGCGGAAGGTTGATCATGGAAAGATTTATATTCTTACTTGTTTTCACATTCATTGCCGGGGCAATGGCAGGATGCTTCATAAGTGGCATTGCAAGGAATATTGAAAGCCAGAAGGCAGCGCTCGAATGTGAATATAATTACGACTATTGCCCATATTGCGGCAAGTTTCTACTTGATTGAGGGGGAAGATCATGGAAAATCCGATCATTAAAGGTTTTATGTCAATTCCTGAAGAAAAGATGAAAGCAGTCTCACCTTCAGGAGTATTCCCTGCACCAAAGGCAGTTTTCAAGCCACTTGTTGAGAGTGAGCTTGAGAAGCGCCTTGAGGTGTATAAGGCAGCAGCAGTCAGACTTAAGGGAGATATCCCTAAAAATGATGCTCTGACAATCATTGATGCTTATAACAAAGGCATGCTATACGAGCTTGAGCAGATCATAGCGGATCTTGAGAGCTTGTTAAATTATACAAAGTAGCAGTTATGCTTTCAGGAAATTATCACAAAAATATAAGGCTTGTTGGGGGCATGCAATGAGCCGGTGGGGGGTGATCTTATAAGGCGATATCTCAAAGGCCGAAAATACCGCAATCATAAGTTAACATTTGAAGGATCTACTTTTGACAGCATGAAGGAATACAGAAGATATCTGGATCTTATCATGTTGGAGAAGGAAGGCAGCATCTCAGATCTGAGAAGGCAGGTGAAATTTATCCTGATCCCTACGCAGCGTGAACCGGATACAGTTGGGAAGCGTGGCGGAATCAAGAAGGGAAAACTCATTGAGAAGGAAGCTGCATATTATGCTGATTTTGTCTATAAGGACAATGAAACAGGTGAGATGGTTGTGGAAGATACAAAAGGCATGAGAACGACAGACTATATCCTGAAGAGGAAGATGATGCTCTTCTTCCATGGGATAAGAATAAGAGAAATTTAATGGGGGTTAAGACAATGCAAGAGAAAAAGGGGGAAACATGGCAGACAGAAGAATGTTCTCAAAAAGGATTATAAAGAGTGCCAGATTCCTTAAGATGCCTATATCGGTGCAGGCCTTGTATTTTCATTTAGGCCTTGAGGCTGATGATGATGGTGTCGTTGAAGCTTATATGGTGATGAAAAGCATAGGTTGCACAGAAGATGATCTTAAGATCTTGGTTGCTAAGGGATATGTGAAAGTGCTCAATGAGGATCTGGTCACTTACATAGTTGACTGGACAGAAAATAATAAGATCCGGGCAGACAGAAAAAAAGAAAGCATATATCGTGAACTATTAAACGGAATCATGGGAATACCTGAATTACCTAAACCACCTCAAGCCATTGGTATCACTGAGGTGCAACCAACTGTCAACCAAATGACAACCAACTGTCAACCAAATGACAACCAAGTGACTACCAAGTGTCAGACATATGACAGTCAGTTGTCAGCAGAATGTCCGCATAGGATAGGTAAGGATAGGATAGGTAAGGATAGGATAGGTGAGGATAGGGTAGGAGAGGTTATAGGAGAACCTATTTTAGATTCTCAAGAGGATCCTTCAGAATCTGTTGCACAGATTCCTGAGCGCATCGATTACAAACATATAGTTGAGCTATATCATGAATACTGTCCTTCATTGCCAAAGGTTGCGATCATAACAGATGCAAGAAGAAAAGCAATGAAAACCATACTTAAAAAATACACTCTGGATCAGGTGATAAATGTATTTGAGATCGCAGAGCAGAGTCCATTCATAAGGGGAGAGTGCAATTCACCGGGACATGAGAGATTCACCGGAAATTTCGACTTCCTAATGAAAGAAAAGTATTTTGTTAAGACACTTGAAGGATGTTACAGCAATAACAAGGGATATCAAAAGACAAGGGTACAGCAGGATCTTGAAGCATGGGATCAGATGCTGAACCAGTATGTCAATGAGTAACCAAAAAACTTAATAAACTGGATTAACGTGAACTATTAAACAATCATCAACTATCATGGGGGAGGTGTAGGCATGAAATGCACACACAATGATTGCTTTAGTTGTCCATATCAAGATTGCATAAGTGATGTTGCTCCGAAGGGATCTTCAGGGAAAAGAAAGAAGCTTACACCTTCAGAGGCCAAGATCAACAGACAAAAGACAAACAAGAAGTATTATGCAAAGAATCAGCCAAGGATCTCACAGTTGCACCGGGAATACTACCGGAAGAAGAAGGAGAGTGAAAGAAATGGGATTAGTTGAGACTTATGTGAACATTAGTGCCTACAACGATTACGACATTGCTGCTTATAGACTTGAGCAACATGAGGCTGCTGAAGTGATCGCAGCACTTGCAAAGCAGATTCCAAAGATGCCCATAGGTATATCAGTGGGCGAGCTTACTTCAAGCGGTATATGTCCTACATGTGGATCCGATGTTGTTTATCTCAGATCAGATGATCCGGTGCATAAGAAAAACTACTGCAAGAAATGCGGACAGAAGCTCACTTGGAATATTGGAGAATGACAGAAAATGATCCATGGTCTTGTAGTGGGGGAACCATGGATCACAACGGGGATTATTGCTTTTATGTTCTGGGGAAAACATCTCAAAAGCTCACTTATATTGTCGCATTTAGTCAGATTTTAGCAAAGGACAGGAAAATGACAGTTTATATCATCAAAACTGAGGGAGTTTTTCCCGGTCAGAAGTTGCCGGTATTCAACAAAAGAGGTAACACCCTTGAATTTAAGAGCAGGCAGCAGGCTGAGTTGTTCCTTCAGATACATCCAGAAGCAATCAGGGGAGGATGGTACGAGATATGCCAAAAGACATACACAGAAGATACAGCGGATTATATGGAATATGGCAGGAAGGAGAACGTTTGGGAAGGACTTCCTGATGAAAAGACGGAATCAAGGCCTAAAAAGGAGCCTGAGCCTCAGATCCAAGGACAGATGGAAATATGGGATTTTTTAGATTAAGGATTTGTTGGGGGTGTAAATGACAAAACAGGAATTTGCTCTGATAGCCAGAGCACTAAAGTATTATTATCCGGAACCGGGATTTTTACCAACACCGGAAGCTGTTGAACTTTGGAGAAGGCAGCTTGAGGATCTTGATTATAAGGTGTTGGAGGCAGCAGTCAATGTGTGGGCAAGCTCTAACAGATGGAAGCCTACAATTGCAGATCTGAGGCAGCAGGCCTTGGAGATCTGCGCAGGAGATATCCCGGACTGGGGAGAGGCATGGGAGCAGGTACAGTGTGCTATAAGGCGATATGGACACTGCAATCCTGAAGCCGCTTATGAAATGATGGATGAGATCACAAGGGAAGCTGCAAGGCGTGTTGGATTCATAGAGATCTGCATAAATGAGAATGTGACAGCTTCAAGGGCCGCCTTCAGGGATATCTATTGCGAAATAGCAGCAAGAAGAAAGAAGCAGGATCTTATCTCACAGGGATTGAGACTGCAGATAAACGGAATACGTCAGAATCTTATTGAAAACAAGGGGGATTACAATGGATCTGAGCATTTTGGAGATTATCAACAGATCTGCGGATAGAGCTGCACATAAGACTGTGATGCAGCTCAAGGCAGCAGGTGCCTTGAAAGATAATAATTCGATCATACACAGGGAGATATCAAAGGCGCTCCGGTCCTATTACCAGACCGGACAGGAAAACAAGGATCTTGAGAATGCTCTGGATCAGCTTAAAGACGATGCTTACATTGACATAATTCCACTCTATTACTATTCAGGCAACACTATTGAACATATAGCAGCTGCATATGATGTTGATATATCGACCATCACAAGAAATAAGAAGCGGCTTTGCTATGAGATATATGAGCTTATGGGAGGCGGAAATGACAAAGATGATCCTTGAAAAGTATCTGGGCAAGCATGTGTGCATAACATTGTTTAACAATGAGATCCTGATCGGAGTGCTTCAGCCGGTACATGATTTTAAAGATGCATACAAATTATGTAAACCAAGATTGTATTTTGTATCAGGCAGGGAAGATTATCACTTCAGATACTCGGATGTGAAGAAATGTGCGGAAGTCAGAAAAAAACGAGGGGAAAAAGCAGATGTTAGATCTGACAAAGATATTCAAGAAGGTAATAGAAAAGAGTGAAGGACCGGAGAGAAGCGTTGAATGGGCAGTTTATACGCTCAAGACAGAGTTTGGTGCAGATCCTATGATCTCACAGCAGGCAGCAGATGCGCTAGATGTTCTTTACAACTTGGCAGCAGAATCTGTTCCAAAGGCAGCAGTTGACCGGGTTCTTAAGGATCTAACTGCAAAAAGGAATGCATTTGGGGCAGCAGGCTTTGGTATAAATGCTGATGCCTACAATGATGCAATAGGCACTATTGAACAATTTATTTATAAGAAGGAGGAGATCTGATGGATTATCAGAGGATAATTGAGGATCTTGAAGATATTGAGATTGCCGGGGATGCACTCAGAGTTGTTGAAGCCATGGAAAAGATTTCACAGGCATTGGTGAATTCACGCACACTTGAACAGATGCTTTCAAAAATAACCGATATAGTATCGGATCTGGAGGGTGGAGAATGATTGAGTGCACAGGTGGACATATAAAAATTGAAGGAAATGTATTAGATATAAACGAAGATCTGGGAACAATAATAATGCATGTATTCAAGTATGCAGAAACATTGAATGCAGATCAGATTGAACCTGCAAAGAAAATGTATGAAGCAATGATACTACGCACATTAATTTTGGCAAGATGTTCAGCTGATCCGATGCTAATAATGAAATATATGCTTGATGAGAACATATTTAAACAGTTTCAGGAGATGACTGATGAGATTCAAAAATCTCTGAATATTGTAAGAAGTTTTTTAAATGATTTGGAGGATCATAAATAAGTATGGGAATAAGCTTAGGAGGTTCAACAGATAAACATAACTGTGATTATTGCAAACGTCACAGAAGAGATCTTTCAGATCTGACAATAGGCTCAGTAAAAATTACATTATGTGAGGATTGTTTAATAGAATTATCCTGCATATTGAAACTTCACTTTATGTCAACAGAGGAACTTAAAAATATATGAGCAGTATGGTGGGATAGAAATGAAAAAGATACTTTACATGATAGTAACCAGAGATGAATATGAGCTTCCTCTTGTTGTTGAGGATAGCAGCATCAATCTGGCAAGAAGGATTGGAATGAATCCTAATACACTAAGATCAAGCATGAGCCATGGATATAAAGGTTATTGCAAGGTGGAAGTGGAGGAAGATGATTGTGAGTAAAGAGGTGGATTATGACAGTTAAATTATCAGCATATTTAATACTTTTATTTGCTTATATTTTGATGGTTTTTAATTGGTTTCTGATACTCAGGAAGTATGAAAAGTTAAACAAGGAAAATGAAGAACTTAAAGAATCAATCGTTATTCTGAAAAATTGGATTAAGGAAAAATTGAATGAGGTAGAGCATGAGTGAAGGGGAAAAGCATATAGCAGTATTAAAAGAAATGCTTGCATGGATGAATATGAGTAGTGAAATTATTGAAAAAGATGACCCATTTTTTAGAGTACATGAACATAGAAAAAAAGCGGTTAAATATGCAATATCAAGTCTTGAAACAGACGAAGCATACAACCTGATGTATGAAGAGTTTGAGTTTTGTGAGGATTGTATAAGCCGAAAAAATATTCTTGAAAGCTTAAATGGAGTATTTCCATCTACTGATTGGAATAAAGCACTTTTTAGAAAAATAGTTATGGATTCTCCATGCGTTCTGCCTAAAGCTAAAAAAGGGCACTGGAAAGCATTTATTCATAATGCCTATCATGGCACAGATGAAGATGGTGAACCTATTTGGAGAGAAGTAACAGTATACCATTGTAGCCATTGCAATAGACGGACAGTAATAAAAGAAAAGTTTTGCCCTAATTGCGGTTGTCGTATGGTTGAGCCACAGGAAAGCGAGGATAAGGAAAGACAGATTATCAGAAATACATAAACGCTTTAAGAAAATGTGCTAAAGAGCATGAAAACGATATAACACCAACAGGACATATTGTTGTATCTGCTTTATGCAAAGATACCGCTAACTTATTGGAAACTCTAGAGCAAGAGCCAAAGACAGGGCATTGGATAGATAATTGTCATACTAGTGGTAGCGGAATAACATTTTTGGATTATGAGTGTAATTGCTGTCATGGACGTACTGATGAAAGTTATAATTACTGCCCTAACTGCGGTGCGGATATGAGAGGAACTAGTAAAAATGATTGATTTCTATATGGGATTTGAAGCAGAATTGGAGGATCCAGATGAAGAATGATAAGAATGGCTATTTCAGAATAAAAGATGTATTTGAACAGCTTGACCGGGTAAAACCACTTGATGGAAAAGATAATTCAAAGGAAAGATTCAGATATATACAGTGGTTATCAACTTATCATGCTATAAACTCTATTAAACCTGTTGATGTGGCTTCTGTTATTCATGGAAAATGGGATCATGGAAGGGAAATATCCAGAGAATATCAAGGCAATGATCTTCTTCGTATAAGGTATGAAGATTGGCATTGCAGCATATGTCATACAGTTGTGAAAATACTTGATCCTAAATGGGTTTATTGCCCATATTGCGGAACAAAGATGGATGAAAATTTGTTAAAAGGGGGTAGAACATGACAATACCAAAAGAGATAGTTGAGAAGATGGAACAAGTCAATTCCCTTATGGCTGAAATAGATAAGTGGCTTGATGAAAATATCGAGACGGACGGTTCAATACACAATCACAGAAGATTATATTCAAACGAATATTACCACGATGACCATTATGAATTTGATGATGAGCCAAGCGGAGAGCCACAAGGAGACGGAGAGTATTGTAATCAATCGACTTATGGCGAAAGTGGAGATACTTTCTACGGAACATATTATTATCCTACCGAAAAAGGCAATTACTTTTGTTTTGAATATTGGCTATAAGGCAGAAAGTGAAGGATAACATGAATAAACCCAACAATCCCAAATGCGATACTTGTTTTGTAACGCATAACATTCTTAGATGTTTTAATTGCAAATATAAAACTAAAGAGTGGGAATGTAAAAACATAAGATCAATAATGATGCGAGGTGAAAAAGATTTGTATAAGCCTAAGAGAGAAAGTGAGGATAAGGAATGATATTTAGAGTATGTCTTATTATTGCTGACGCTATCTGTTTAGCAACAGCAGATAGTAAAGTAGTTAAGATTTTAGGAGTGTTGGCTATAGCACTTATGAGCATATCTTTTTTGGGGAGGTAGAAAATGGGAATGACGATTGAAAAATGTTTGCTATATGAAATGTGTAATTGTAAAACAGCTTCATGTGCTGCATGCAAACCAGATAAAGGATGCCCTATTTATAGATATTTCAAAGAGCTAATCATTCAGAATTATAATGCAAGATTAAAGGCTGATATGGTTGATATGCTGACTGAGTTGCAGTTGGAGATTGAAGAATTATATCCGAATCCCGAATTGAACACTTATTATCGTGCAGTTGACGATTGTAGCAATCTAATCCAACAGAAAATTGATGCACTAAAGGCAGAAAGTGAGCCACAGGAAAGTAAGGATAACAAATGTCCATGTTATGATTGCAAACATTTTGAAAAAGAAGGATGGTCACATTGCAAGATTCACGAATGGGCACTCGGAGATTCAAAATGTAGTGACTATGAAGAGTGAGGAAGTGAGGTATAAAAGGAGTCAATATGAGTAAAGAAAATTCAAAAAAAGTATATGAATTTAATGATAAGCATTATTGTGAATACGATATTTCAGAGATAGATGATAAATATGCAGGAGATCTTGATGATTTATGGGATGCTATGTGTGAAAGCTCATATTATCATGAAAGTACATTTTACTGCACAGATGAAGATGTTTATGAATCAAAAAGAGAGCTGATTGATGATCATTGTGAATTTGCCTACTGGGTTGAGTAAATAAGTAAAATATGTTATTTATTATAAGTTGTTATAATTTGTGTTTTAGGAGGTACATATGAAACACGTAAAAATTACCTTAGCTGCATTGATGGCTGTTTTTCTTATCGGATGCGGCGGAAAGCCTAGTGATATGGACAGCAATACATATGATCTTGGTGTAAAGGCATTAGAGATCATGGATTCCTGCAATAAGATGGATATCAGCTCTGAAGAAGCTGATGATAAGCTTGAAGAAATTTACGACAGATTAAAGTACAGAGAATTCACTGAATCGCAATCAAGTGAAGAGATTCAAAACGGATTAGTTACAACATACATATTGAGTTATAGGGTTGGGATTACTTCCGGGGATGATCTGATCCAAACAGCTGATAAATTAAGAAAAGTATTGAATAAAGGTTAATAAAGGTTAATAAAGATAAGCATCTGGCAGCAGGTGCTTATCTTTTTTTATGTCTATATGTGTGCACATGTGCAAATGGAACCATAGATGAATATGTGCGCACATGTGCACTCTGTTAATAATTAAACAATGATGTAAAAATCAAATTAAGAACATTATTTGATTCAGCCAGATCTGGCAGGAGGTATATGATGAATAAAAGATGGTGGAAGGCAGCAGGTGTCAGAGCATTGAAAACTTTCTTTCAGACATTTGTTGCAACAATCGGCACAGCGGTAGTGATCGAAGAGGTTAACTGGATCATGGTTGCTTCAGCATCAACATTGGCAGCAGTTTTAAGCCTTGCAACATCACTTGCAGGACTTCCGGAGCTTGAGGATTGATTTATATTATTTCTGAAAAATATGGGCAAAGGCTGTAATGAAGTAATGCAGCTTTTGCCCATATAAAAACCTTATAAGTGAAATAAATGAAATGCTAAAAGGGGGGCTTGGTTATGGGGCGCAAGGATAAATATAAAAGTCATATTGAACCATATCTTTCAAAAATACCGAAAATGTATGAAACCATGACTGAAGGACAGATTGCAAAGAAGCTTGGTGTTGGAAGCACTTCATGGGAAAAGTATAAAAGAGATCATCCAGAGCTAGTTGAATGCTTGAGGAAGGGCAAAAAAACCATGTGTGAGGATCTAAAAGGACTTCTGAAGCAGAAAGCTTATGGTTTTTACTATGAAGAGACAAAGATCCGGGAGATCACAGGTGGAGATAATGATGGGCAGATCATAAAGGACACATTTAAAAAGTATGCGCTTCCAGATACCGGAGCTATTCACCTTCTTTTGAAAAATAATGATCCTGATTGGCATAACGATGATAAACAGACAATGGATCTTAAGAAAAAACAGATTGAGATCCAAGAAAGAAAGCTTGAAGCAGATGAATGGTAAACAGAAGGGAACTATATGAAGATATCACAGAACGGAATCAATCTAATTAAATCATTTGAAGGCTGCAGACTTGAAGCTTATAAGGCAACTTCTTCAGAAAAATATTTCACTATAGGCTATGGGCATAATGGCCCTGATGTAAAGCAGAACATGATCATATCACAGGCACAGGCTGACAGATATCTGGAGCAGGATCTTGTGAAGTTTGAAAATTATGTAAACAAGTATGCGGATCAGCTGAAACTTAATCAGAATCAGTTTGATGCACTGGTATCTTTTACTTATAACTGCGGACAGGGGAATCTTAATAAGCTTGTTACTGGGCGTACTGTCACACAGATTGCAGATGCAATGCTTAAGTATAACCATTCAGGGGGAAAAGAGTTTGCAGGACTTACAAAGAGAAGGAAGGCTGAAAGAGAGCTATTTATTAAGCGTGATGTGGTTATCATCATAGGATCCGCAAGGATTGATTCAAAAGGAAACATCTCAGGAGATGAAGGAGGCGATCAGAAGCAGAAGAGCGCTCCTGATTATTCCGGGGAAGTATCAATGCAGGAGTTTTATATCCATAAAAAAGGATGGTATGTATTAAGGCCAAAGGATGCAGCGCTTGCTGAGAGGCTTAGTGAGCGCATGAAGGCAGCATGTAATAATGCCATGATCGGATATAGTCAAGGATCCAGAAATGAGATCATAGTGCAGGGAATCAATACAACAAAGAAATGCAACTGTGACTGCTCATCATTGGTGAGAGAGTGTGTAATTGAAGCTTCTGGAAAAGATCCGGGCAACTTTAATACCGGGAATGAAGCTCTTTACCTTATGGCAACAGGATTGTTTGAAGAAAAGATTGAGTTTACTGCAAATATGAATCTGTTTATAGGTGACATCATAGTTACAAAGAGTAAAGGACATACCGGAATAATTTGTGAAGGAAATGCAAGAAAATCAAGTCTTGCAAAAAATGATACAGTTGATGCAGAAAATACCGGGGGAGATAAAATGTCCAAGTTAACTATACAGCTTCCTGCAATCAGGCTTGGTTCCAAGGGCAAAGGAGTAAGAATGCTTCAGGCACTGTTATATATCAATGTGACAGGAGAATTTGATCAGAACACAGAGGATTCATGCAGGTATTTTCAGAAGAAAAATAAACTTGTTATTGATGGCATTTGTGGACCAAAGACATGGAAGGAAGTACTTAAGGACCTATGAATTCATGGAGCAATTTCTTTATAAGTCCGGTCAAATCACCATGCAACGGATGCAGGGAAAGATCTGTAAGATGTAAGTTAAGCTGCAGCAAATGGGCAGACTATGAGATCAGGAAGCAGGAGAACATGAAAGAGCGTGAGAAAGCTTACAAGATCAATGATGCATTATCTTCCTGCAACAATAACAGGAATCATTCCCTGAGTAATTCTGGAGGCGCAAAGCTTCGACATGGAAATCATAAGGCCGGTTGATTTCCGGGGCCTTAAGGAATCCTTTAGGCAGCAGGTGGATGTTATGAAGTTCAAAGGGCAGCAGCTTTAAGGGATCCTTTAATGGAACCTTAGAAGCTTCAAAAGGCAGCAGGTGTTGATATGTTTAGAGACAGGCAAAGCTTTTATGTATCGCCAGAGTGGCGCAAGCTTCTTGCCAGAATAAAGCTTGAGAGGCTTGATGATAAGGGGCAGACAATATGTGAATACTGTAATAAGCCAATAACAAGAGCTTATGACATTATAGGCCATCATAAGATTGAACTGGATGAAGATAATGTTATGGATGTTAACATCTCTTTAAATCCAGATAACATCATGTTAGTGCATCATAGATGCCATAACTTTATTCACAACAAGCTTGGATATGCAGGTCGACAAGTTTTCTTGGTATATGGAGCACCATGCAGCGGAAAGAGCACATATGTGGCTGAGAACATGCAAGAAGGTGATCTGATAATAGATATTGATCGCATTTGGCAATGCGTGAGCGGACTAAATATGTATCAGAAGCCGCCAAGGCTAAAAGGTATCGTTTTTAGGCTCAGGGATGAACTGCTAAACAGCGTTAAGTATAGGCTTGGCAAATGGAACAACTGTTATATAATAGGCGGCTATCCTCTTCAGGGTGAAAGAGAGAGACTGATCAAGGAGCTTGGAGCCAGAGATATATTCATTGATACACCAAAGGAAGAGTGTATTCACCGACTTGAATCATCAACTGATGGAAGGGATAAAGGTGAATGGATAGGTTACATTGAAGAATGGTTTATCAAGTTTAATTATGATCAGCAAAACGCCGCTGCTTCTGCTGACCAATGATCCCCTCCCATGGGCGCTTAAAAGCAGACATGGGCAAAC
>JAEIGA010015041.1_pt1 | contig 11782 bp, 7 predicted proteins | sample 9270691 | NCBI WGS metagenome assembly JAEIGA01 (sample SAMN17057246, study PRJNA624740) | gut metagenome | biome: biome; isolation source: fecal sample | host: Bos grunniens | place: China: Xizang | collected 2019
TATAAGGATTCTCTTTACTCGTATGGCTCGGAAGTAGAGCCTGTAGCAGCTCCCGTGAAAGAGGGTCATACCTTTAGCGGTTGGAGCGAGATGCCCGACATCATGCCTGATAGGGATATAACGGTAACAGGTAGCTTTACCATTAATACTTATAAGATAACTTATACGTTGGATGGTGAGGTGATCTATACCGACTCTGTCGTTTATGGTACAGCACTTCCTGAAGTTGAGGTGCCAGAGAAGGAGGGTCACACCTTCAGCGGCTGGAGCGAGATGCCTGAAACGATGCCAGGAAAGGATTTGGTGGTGACAGGTTCATTCATAGTCAATAGCTATACATTGAGCTATGTGGTGGATGATAGTGTGACCTATAAGGATGTAGTCTATAAGTATGGAACGGTGATTACTCCGGAAGCAGATCTCGTGAAAGAGGGACATACCTTCAGCGGATGGAGCGAAATACCCAAGACCATGCCTGCAGGTGATGTGGTAGTGATGGGTAGCTTTACTGTCAATACCTATAAGGTGACCTATATGGTCGATGGTGAGGTATATTGTACCGATTCGGTGCAGTATGGTATACCTGTTACTGCAGTTGGCGAACCTGTTAAGGAGGGTGCCTCTTTTGGAGGATGGATAGGAATCCCCACAATCATGCCAGCTAAGGATGTGGTTGTAATGGGTTCGTTCGCTGTAAATAGTTACATGTTGACCTATATGGTTGATGGGGAGATCTACAAGAGTGTTGAATATAGATATGGAGAAACAATTACTCCAGAAACAAATCCCACGAAAGAGGGTCATACTTTCAGTGGCTGGAGCGAGATACCCAAGACCATGCCTGCAGGTGATGTGGTAGTGAGAGGTAGCTTCACTGTCAATACCTACAGTGTCACCTATATGATAGATGGTGAGGTATACCATACCGACTCGGTAGTGTACTCTACAGGAACAACACCATTGGCAGAACCGACAAAAGAGGGTTATACCTTTAACGGCTGGAGTGAGATTCCGGATTCAATGCCGGCCAATGACGTGACAGTCGTGGGTACCTTTACTGTTAATACCTATAGAATAACCTATACTGTCGATGGTGAAGAATACTTCTCGAATATGGTTGTATATGGCTCAACAATCACTCCACCGGCTTATCCAGTAAAGGAGGGTTACTCTTTTAGTGGTTGGGGCGATGTGCCTGAGACCATGCCTGCGAGAGATGTTACGATAAATGGTACCTTTACAATCAATACCTATAAGGTGATTTATATGGTTGATGGTGAGGTGTATTATACTGACCCCGTTGTATACACAGGAGTTGTTACTCCAATCAAGGAACCCACCAAGGAGGGTTATACCTTCAGTGGATGGAGTGAGATTCCTGATTCTATGCCGGCAAATGATGTAACAGTACGAGGTTCGTTTATCCTAAATGCCAAGCAAATGGATAAGCAAGGCTTGACCTATGAACTGAATGAGGCGGGTAACGCTTTCGAAATTAGTGGATATACCGAAGACCTCGTGGCTGATGTCGTGATTCCTGATAAAATCTATGGGTTGCCCGTAAGTGCTATTCAAGCGATATCATTGGCTTTTGCTGAAATGAAATCTCTTGTAGTTCCTGCTTCAGTAACAACTGTGGGAAGAAAGGCCTTTGGAGATTGTGAAGATTTGCTGACCATAGAATGGAATACTACAATCTCGTTGGATGCGGAATATTTTAGTAGAGCTTCGAACTATGGTAACATGTTAGTGTATGTAGCAGATGCCAATACGGAATTCAGTTTCCAAGGCAATGTGATTGTCAATGGTGTCGCCGAACAGATTACACTCGACGATGAATTGCCTTTCCGTAATATACGTAACTTTACTGCACGCAACATCACCTTCACCAAAGACTTTGACAAGAAAACAGAAATTGGTACGACTGGTGGATGGGAGGCTATGATACTGCCGTTCGATGTGCAAAATGTAATCAGTAGTGATGGAAAGGAAATGAAACCTTTCAGCGAGTTTGATTATACTATGCACGTACCTTATTGGTTGGGTGAAATGCGAGCAGATGGAACCTTTGCCGCTACACAAAGCATTACGGCCAATAAGCCATTCATCATGCAGTTGCCCAATAGTGATGAGTATGAAGATGTATATAATGTAGAGGGTGAGGTGACCTTCAGTGCTACAAACGTAACGGTATATGCCACCATAGATGTGGAAGAAGATAAAGGTGATGGTTACGTGATGCTTGGTAGTTATGAGGGTACTACTGCCGATAATTATATATGTGCTCTCAATGATGAGGAATGTGTGGTGGATAACAAGGCCTATATGCCCGGTTGTATCTTTGTGGCCGACTCTCGTGACATACGTCCTTTTGAGGCATATGTATATAATGCCCAAATCGGTCGTGCTCCTTACTTGCGCATTGGAGGAAAAGATGGCGAAACTGATATTGTTTTGTCACCAGTCAACGGTCAACAGACGACAGGGATTTATGACTTGACAGGTCGTAAAGTGCTGAATGCAGAGGACCTGAAGGATGGTGTTTATATTGTAAATGGACGTAAGGTTGTTGTGAAGTAATTCACGATTTATAAGAATGTACGGGGGCTTGCAGTAGTGCAGGCCCTTGTCGTTATGAATAATATGTATTCTTTAGTATTGTCTACAGATTTTTTCTTATTTTGATAATTTATAGTACTTTCGCATAATCAATGGATTTAAGTTATGAGAAATAGATTTGTTTTATTATTGTCGATGGCCTTTGCTTTGCAGGTAAGTGCACAGACGACTGAAGATTCTTTAGCTATTGTTAATGCTCAGTGGGAGACAACCAGGGATGAAAGTGGTATTGTGTATAAGCGTGCAATTGTTCCGATGCTATATCATGGGAGTCAGCATATCAATTATATAGAGATTCCTCGTTCTCGAAAGTTTGTCTTTGGTCTTGGCTCACCGGGTGGTATGAAGCGTACCAGTGATATTGCAATGGAGCATCATGCGTTGGCTGCTATTAATGGCTCATATTACAATATGAAGGTAGGTAATTCGGTATGCTTCCTCAAGGTGGGCAAAGAGGTGGTAGATACGACCTCCATGAGCGAATTTAATCAGAGAGTAACAGGTGCCGTTTATGTGAACAAGCATAAGGTTCGTTTATTGCCTTGGAATATTGAGACAGAACATGCGTATAAGGGACGCAGGGGTACCGTACTGGCTTCGGGACCATTATTGTTGGAGGATGGCAATCTCTGTTCGTGGGATAACTGTGGCAAGAAATTTATCACATCAAAGCACCCGAGAAGTGCGCTTTATGTGACTCCCAAAAGTGTGGTATTCATTACTGTGGATGGTCGTTCACCAGGAAATGCTGTAGGTGTGAATATACCAGAGCTGGCACATCTGATAAAGGTGTTGGGCGGTACTGATGCTATCAATCTTGATGGAGGTGGCTCTACTACACTATGGATGTATCAAGAGGATGAGGGTAGGGTACTCAATTGCCCTTCAGACAATAAGAAGTTCGACCATGAGGGTGAGAGAAGTGTGTCGAATGCCTTTTTCGTGAGGAAGAGATAATATGTGTCTGTTTTCATACAGGCATTCCGATATTTTATGTAACTTTGCAGTAAAACAGCTTAGGAACAAAGATTTTATGGCAAGAAAGAAAAAAGAACTCCCTTTGTTGGAGCAGATAACGATAACAGATGTGGCGGCCGAAGGTAAGGCCTTGGCGCGTGTGAACGATATGGTGGTGTTTGTACCTTATGTGGTGCCTGGTGATGTCGTAGACTTGCAGGTGAAGCGTAAGAAGCATAGCTATGCTGAGGCTGTAGCTGTAAAATTTCATGAGTATTCACCTTTGCGAAGCGAACCTTTATGTAAGCACTTTGGTATATGTGGAGGTTGTAAGTGGCAGTGTCTCAAGTATGAGGAGCAATTACGCTACAAGCAAAAGCAGGTGACAGACAATCTTGTTCGTATAGGTAAGGTAGAACTTCCTGAGATTTCCCCCATTCTTGGCTCTGAGCAGACCGAGCGTTATCGCAATAAGTTAGAGTTTACCTTTAGCAACAAGCGTTGGCTCACACAGGAAGAGGTGGAAAAGGACTTTAAATATGATCAGATGAATGCTGTAGGATTTCATATCCCAGGAGCTTTTGATAAGGTACTTGCCATTGATGAATGTCACTTGATGGATGATATTTGCAATCGCATACGTAATGGTGTGCGTGACTATGCTTATGAGCATAACTATACCTTCTTTGACTTGCGTTCGCAAGAGGGTATGTTGCGTAATATGATGATAAGGATTGCTGAGGATGAAAACGATAGAAGTATCAAGGGACTTATGGTGGTGATGCAATTTAAGATTGTTGAAGCTGCCGAGGAGCAACAGATGCTTCAGTTGTTGCAGTACATGGCTGATACATGGCCTGAGATAACCTCACTCATCTATGTCATCAACAATAAGTGTAACGATACTATTGGTGATCTTCCCATTCATGTATTTAAGGGGGATGACCACATTATAGAGGAGATGGAGGGGCTGAAATTTAAGGTTGGTCCTAAGTCGTTCTATCAGACCAATAGCCGTCAGGCCTATAACCTCTATAAAGTGACACGTGACTTTGCTGGACTTACGGGTGATGAACTGGTGTACGACCTCTATACTGGTACAGGAACGATTGCAAACTTTGTATCTCGTAAGGCTCGCCAGGTGATTGGTATCGAGTATGTGCCCGAGGCAATCGAGGACGCAAAAGTGAATTCTGCTCTTAACGGCATTGATAATACGCTTTTCTTTGCTGGCGATATGAAGGATATCCTTAATCAGGAATTTATCAATGAGTATGGTCGTCCCGATGTCATCATTACAGACCCTCCAAGAGCAGGTATGCATGGTGATGTGATAGATACTATCCTTTTTGCAGAACCAAAACGCATTGTTTATGTAAGCTGTAATCCCGCTACACAGGCTCGTGACCTCAGCCTGCTTGATGTGAAGTATAAGGTGTTGCGTGTACAGCCTGTAGATATGTTCCCCCATACTCATCATGTAGAGAATGTGGTATTATTGGAATTGAAATAAGGTTTTAATATAATCTGTTGTGAGTATGATATCTGTTATTCTACTGGTGCTTGTGGTGGTGCTTTGTATAGTATTGCTCGCTCTTGTTGTCAAGATGAGTCAACAACGCAAGCCTTTGAACGAAGAACAGTTGCGTCCCTTGATGGCCGAGCAAACGGCAGAGATATCTCGCCAGTTACAGACGGTGCGTGAAGAACTTGCTCGTAGTCTTCGTGAACAGATGGCCGAGAACCGCATGGAACTTGGACGCAGGGTAGAGGAGTTGCGCAAAGAGGTAGTGGGTAATCAAGCCTTGCAACTTCAACAGATACAGGAGACTCTTAATCGTAATCTGCTCACCACTAACGAACTGCAACGTGAGAAGTTGGAGGCAATGACTCGCCAACAGGAGCAATTGGTTCAATCTACTGAGAAACGCCTTGATGATATGCGTCTCATGGTAGAAGAAAAATTGCAGAAAACACTTAACGAACGCATAGGACAATCGTTTGAACTGGTACGTACCCAACTGGAGAATGTGCAGAAGGGACTTGGTGAAATGAAGAGTCTGGCACAGGATGTAGGAGGCTTAAAACGAGTGCTTACCAATGTTAAGGTTAGAGGTACCTTTGGTGAGGTGCAACTGGCGGCTTTGTTGGAACAGATGCTTACGCCCGAACAATATGAAGCTAATGTGAAAACTAAACGTAAGGGTACTGAGTTCGTTGAGTTTGCCGTAAAACTCCCGGGTAAAGATGATAATTTGGAATATGTATATCTGCCTATCGATGCCAAGTTTCCTAAAGATGCTTATGAGCAGTATCTCGATGCTTATGAGGCAGGAGATGTAGATCGTATCAACCAGACTTCGCACCAATTGGAAGCAATCGTGAAGCGTATGGCACGTGAAATTCGTGATAAATACCTTGAACCACCCTATACAACGGACTTTGGTATCATGTTCTTGCCTTTTGAGAATATCTATGCCGAGGTTATCCGTCGTACCTCTCTTGTAGAACAACTTCAACGTGAATTCAGAGTGGTTGTTACTGGTCCTACTACATTGGGGGCTATCCTCAACAGTTTGCAGATGGGATTCCGTACCCTTGCTATTGAGAAGCGTTCGAGTGAGGTGTGGACAGTGCTTGCTGCCGTGAAGACCGAATTCGGTAAGTTTGGCGGTATGCTTGCAAAGGTACAGAGAAATCTTGAGAATGCGGGCTCACAGCTTGAGGAGGTGATGGGTAAGCGTACACGGGCCATTGAACGAAAGTTGCGTCAAGTGCAAGAACTTCCGGTAGAGCAATCAGATAGTATACTTGCTATCGGCAATGCATTGCCTGACGAAGAGGATGATGAATAAAACCTATACGAAAGATAGACGATAGATTTATATTATGCAATACAATTTCGATGAGATTATAGATCGCCAAGGCACTGATGCCTTGAAAATTGATGCAATACCTAATATTTGGGGACGCAATGATTTGCTTCCTCTTTGGGTGGCTGACATGGATTTTGCTACACCTCCCTTTATTCTTGATGAATTACGTCAGCGTCTCGATCATGAGATTTTGGGATATACCATGCGTACACCTCGTTGGTTCTCTTCGATTGTCGCATGGCAACAAAATCGATATGGCTGGGAGATAAAGTCTGAATGGCTTAACTTCGTGCCAGGTATAGTTCCTGGTATTGCTTTTGTTATCAGTTGTTTTACTGAACCTGGTGATACTATCCTCATACAGCCTCCTGTATATCACCCCTATATTCATGTGCCGCAAAATTTGGGGCGTACATTGAAGGAGAATACGCTTGATTTGGTAGATGGACAATATCAAATTGATTTTGAACGTTTCGAACGTGACGTGAAGGGATGTAAACTTTTCCTACTCTGCCATCCTCATAATCCTGGTGGACGAGTATGGACCGAAGATGAATTAATTCGTATTGCTGATATATGCCATCGTGAGGGTGTTATTGTTGTGTCTGATGAGATACATGCAGATCTTACCTTGCCTCCATACCATCACGTGCCTTTTGCTAAGGTATCGGAAGAAGCTGCTGAATGTAGTATTACATTGATGTCGCCCAGTAAAGCCTTCAATATGGCAGGTCTTACCTCATCTTATTCAATCATAAGCAATGAGGATTTGCGTGCCCGTTTTCATCGTCATCTCGAAAATAGTGAGCTCAACCTAGGACATGCTTTTGCTTTCAATAGTGTTGCTGCTGCCTATTCACACGGTACCGAGTGGCTTGATCAAATGCTTGCTTACGTGCAGGGGAATATAGATTATATGGAGCAGTTTCTTGCTGCCGAGTTGCCTCAAGTTAGCATGATACGTCCACAAGCCTCTTACCTCGTATTCCTTGATTTTCGTAGATTGGGTCTCACACATGACGAACTCAATACACTCATTATCGATAAGGCCCATCTGGCTCTCAATGATGGTGCTATGTTTGGTAAGGAGGGTAGAGGATTCATGCGTCTTAATGCTGCCAGTCCACGAAGCATCATTGCAGAGGCTATGCGAAGACTTAGAGTCTGTTTTGATTATAACGCATATTAATTTTAGAGTCTGCTTTTCTGTTTATTTGAGGTTCTTTTCGGTATCTTTGACCTCTCTGCTCTTGCGAATAGACCACTATTCACTGCGAACAGAGAGCCCCAATCTTCTCGAAAATACCTCTCAACTAAACTTGAAATAAAATCCAAACGGACTCTTAAGCTAGCAATAGAGTCATAAAAGAGGAGTAAAATACAGAACATTCCTGAATATGCACAACAGACGCGCAGAGGAGTTTCCCCTGCGCGTGCACACACATCATTATATATAGACAGCTTGCCACCGCGGCTGGCTGGCCGGAATAGTGACTACACTATTCGATGGTGATGACTTGTAACACTTGTGGTTGCTCTTCGGCTGTCTTGCGAGGCAGTTTGATGTGAAGCACACCATGTTTTACCTTAGCTTTGATGTGAGCTTTGTCTACATCATCAGGAAGTACGAGGGTTTGTTCGAATTTTGCATACGAGAACTCTCTTCGCAAGTACTTGCACTCTTTCTCGTCGCAGCATTCTTTCTCTTGGCATTCTTTGCTCTCTTTGCACTCTTTCTCCTTTTCGTCACAATTGCAGTTCTTTTCCATGGTTATTACCAAGTCTCCTGCTTCGTCGAGATGGATACGGAAGTCGTCTTTCGTCATGCCTGGAGCTGCAACCTGCACCTTGTACTCGTCTTTCTTCTCGATAACGTTGATGGCTGGGGCAGTGGCTTTGGCGCGGCCCATCCAGTTGGTGTCGAAAAAGTCGTTGAAGATGCTGGGTACCCACTCTTGGCGGTACATTCTTTTCATTGGGGTCATAGTTGATAGGTTTAAAAGGTTAAAACTGTTCAGCTATAATGAACGAAAGCCGTCGATTGTTCGGATACAAACGACGGCTTTGGTATTTTTAATAGATGTATACGGCCAAGAGGAGATATTAACTTCGGTTTACACGGTTATTTCTCCGGCTATAGAACGTTTCATTTCTGCACGTATCTCGTCATGTGTCAAGCCTTTTCCAAGGAGATACATCAACTTCGTGAGAGCGGCCTCTACCGTAGAGTCCTTGCCGCTTATGATACCTGCATCGAGGAGCTGACGTCCTGTTTCATAGAGGTGCATCTTTACACTTCCAGTACTGCATTGTGTGATGTTGACGATTACTTTTCCTGCCTTTGTGGCTTTAGTGAGCGCTTCTGTGAGCCATGCCGATTGAGGAGCATTTCCGCTACCATAAGTGCGGAAGATAATGCCTTTGACTTTGGCACTCTGTAGTATCTTCTTCACAATATTGGGGCCTATGCCAGGGAAGAGTGAGAAAATAATGATGTTACTATCCATTTCGTAGTGTGGTATAAGCACACTATCAGGGTTGTAAGGTTTGATGTAGTGGCTATTGTAGTTTATCTCGATACCCGAACGTGCTAATACGGGATAGTTGTTAGATTCGAAGGCATCAAAGTTTTCAGCACTAATCTTTGTGGTACGGTTTCCACGCATTAGCTTTTCGTGGAAGAACACACACACCTCGGGTACAACAGGAGTGCCATCGAGATTCTTGGCTGCTGCAATCTCAATGGCTGTCAATAGGTTTTCCTTGCCATCCGTACGCAGAGCACCAATAGGGAGCTGGCTGCCTGTGAGTATGACGGGCTTCATCAATCCCTCAAGCATGAAACTCAGTGCCGAAGCTGTAAAGGCCATAGTATCGGTACCATGTAGGATGACGAATCCATCGTATCTCTCATAATTGCTATAGATAATACTTACAATCTCATTCCATGAGTTGGGATTCATGTCAGAAGAATCTATGGGAGGCTCGAAGGCATAAGCAAAGATGTCGAGGTTGAACTGCTTTATCTCAGGGACATGCTGCAACAGATGATCAAAGTTAAAGTTGGTCAAGGCACCAGTCTCTGGGTTTTGAATCATACCGATAGTACCACCTGTGTATATTAGTAAAATGGATGCTGGGGTAGGTGTGCTCATAGCTCGGGAGGGATGATTTGTTTTGTGGTGCGAAGTTAGTGAAAATATGGCTTTTTTACAAACAATATTAGGGTAGGTACGTTTCTTTTTTTGATATTTATAAACTTTAAGTTCAATTTTTTGGTCTGTTATATAAAATAAGTTATTTTCGTGCCGTAAATAAAACTTTCGGATTATGAATGTACAGATTGTTCGTTGTATCAGTGTATTGCTCATAGGAATACTTTTTCTGCTCTTGGGCGACAGTGCTCTTAGTATGCTTGTGATAGCAGTAGGTTTACTGTTGATGATTCCGGGTGTATGGGCTTTGGTCTCATATATACGCCATATTGAGCAACGTCCCATGTTTCCTTTAGCAGCTTTGGGAAGCTTTATTTTGGGCTTATGGATGGCTGTTTCGCCAGCTTTCTTTGTTAGCTTCTTTATGTATGTGCTGGGTGGTGTGTTGGTAGCTTTGGGCATATATCAATTGGCCACGTTAGTTGTGTCGAGCCGCCTGCTACCTGTGGTATGGCCTTTGTATGCAATGCCGGTATTGGTATTGCTGTTAGGCTTATTTGTGTTGTTTAATCCCTTCAAGGCTGCATCCCTTCCCTTTGTCCTAATAGGTATTGGATGTATCTTCAGTGCGATAAATGACCTTGTGGCTGCAATACGAGCATCACGTCAACGTAAAGAATTAAAACATACCATTGATATTGAAGATGCTGAGGTCGTGTAAATAATTACTTGTGAAAGAATAAAAAAGATGGTTGAGTTTTCTCAATCGTCTTTTTTTTTATGTACTTTTGCAGTGAGTTGTAGAGGAATTGTGGATGTGTATAACTTCAAGAAAATCGAATCAACAATAATAAACAAAACATTATGATTAAGAAAGTGTTTAAGTTGTTCCTGTTGGGAACACCTTTCCTTTTGGCATCATGTATCGATGATACGTATGATCTTGCCAATAAGGAACTCGTTACCGATGTAAAGATTGAAGGTAATAAATTGGCTTTACCCCTCGGTAGCTTACGAGCAATCATGCTCGATTCGCTCATCAATGTTGATGAAATGAGTTTCCTTGATATTACTGATGGAGCATACAGCATCAGTATGTCAGATTCTCTGTCTTTTGATGTTGCTATCGACCCTATCAAGTTGTCGGTGCCTACTCAGAAACACTCTTCAAAGATTGATTTCATAGATGTGAATATCACAGAAATGGATATTGAGGGAACCAATACCGAACCAGCGATTTTTGGTATCCCCAACATTTCGCTTGACGATTTGAATGCCAATCTTCCTGACCTTTCGTCAAGTGTCTCTACAAGTCTGGTGACAGATGAGCTGAAGGCTGTTTTTGAAACTATCAAGTCTGGTATCCCTCTTTATTTTGCTCCCACCTACAAATTCCAATCCCTGTCATTCGGCCTATCCGATGCTGTGGCTTGTGAGATGGAATATACACTTCCCGAGCAGATAAAAACGATATCTGCTATCAAACTGGCCAATCGTGCAGAGGGTAAGAATGCTACTACCGGTTCGCTCATCCAATTCAATGTAAGACACCCTGAGGTATTAAGTAAAGTAACCAAGACCATATCGTTTAATGTCGAGTTTCCTGAGTCTTTCAACCTCTCGTTGGATAAAAAAGCGCAAGGCATCAATAAATATACATTGGTAAACTCACATACTTTGAAGGTCGATGGCTTGACTGCCGAAGGTAATGTGACTGCCATACAATTCTATATTGATGAATTGAATGGTTTAGATCAGTATATCAATGCGGCTACAGGCGCTTTGAACATGAACGAAAAGATAAATTATGAGGTTGAGTATATACTCGATGGTGAGGTGACACTTTCTTCGGAGACCAATCTTGATGATTTCGAGTTTAGTGTTGATATGAATCTCCCCTTGGGATTCCGTGATGTTGAGGGAGAAACCAACGATATCTATGTTGACTTTGAGCCTGTTCTCATGGATTTTCAAGCTCACTTCGATAATCTCCAATATATCGATCGTATCGACTCTATTGTATTTGACGCTCAAAACAGTACTTTGGTGTTCGATACAGAAATGCCAGGTGGTTTCAGTCCCTTCTTCTTGAAAGAGGGCTATGCTTTGAAGCTTGACTTTCCCGAGGAATTGGTTCTCAATGAATCGCTTTCTGTATATCCTACAAAGGGGCAA
>JAEIGA010015042.1_pt1 | contig 11781 bp, 9 predicted proteins | sample 9270691 | NCBI WGS metagenome assembly JAEIGA01 (sample SAMN17057246, study PRJNA624740) | gut metagenome | biome: biome; isolation source: fecal sample | host: Bos grunniens | place: China: Xizang | collected 2019
AATGGCCAGCTGCTGATAGCAGGAAGCCACCTGCTTGCCCAGGTTGCGGCTGCCGCTGTGGATCACCAGATACTTTGTACCGTCTGCAGCCATATCGACCTCAATAAAATGATTTCCTCCGCCCAGAGTGCCGAGGCTTCTCTCAAGACGTCTGGCGTCCTTCAGGCTCCTGTAGCATCTGAGGACCTGCAGATCATAACGCTCCTGGCGTCCTTCCCAGACATTCATTCCAGACGGAATGAAATGCGCAGCCGCGTCAAGCTTCTCAAAATCCACATCTGCCTTGCCGATATTCACGGTATACATACCGCAGCCGATATCCACGCCGACGATATTCGGCACAGCCTTATCCGTGATCGTCATCGTTGTACCGATCGTGCAGCCTTTGCCTGCATGCACATCCGGCATGATACGGATCCTGCTGCCTTCTGTAAATTCATAATCGCACATCCGCCTGATCTGATCGATGGCTTCATCCTCCACGACCCTTGCATAGCAGATGGCAGTATTAACCTTACCCTTAATCTCAAACATCTCTTACTCACCTCTTTATCTCTGAAAATCAGGAAAAAATAAGCCGCCTGCCTCATCCCGGCAAGCGGCTTATGATACTTATATTTCTTATGCCGATCATGACGATCAGGAGAGTCCCTTTATGATCCTCCTGCTGGTCAAGACGTGTATCAACTGCCTGTCCGAAAATGAGCGCATCAAAAACAAACCTGTTTCACCCGCACGTGGTGCCAGATCACATTTACTCTCATAACCGATTGGAAGTCTGTATGCGTTCATCTTATCTCCTTTCCGGACAGTCTTTTGCCCTCTTTTCTTTCACTATATCCCACATTATCACACTTTTTACCCGCTGTCTATTATCCTGTCAGTATAATTTTTGAGAAACCCGGTCTGAAAAAAGAAATACCTGAGGCCGCCTCCGGTCTCAGGTATTTCTTTTAATCTATGTCAAATCTAATCCGGCTGAACTGGTCAGCCTTCAATCATGATGGTCTGCTTTTCAGGAAGCTTCGGCGCATCTTTCTTCGGAACGATCAGCTTCAGGATACCATCCTCGAACTTCGCTTTCACATCTTCGCTGGTCACATACTCACCGACAAAGAAACTTCTCTGTCTGGAACCTGAATAGCGTTCCTGACGGATCATCTTGCCATGTTCATCCTTCTCATCATTATTCACATTCTTTGAAGCACTGACGGTCAGGTAACCCTTCTCAAGATTCAGGCTAAGCTCCTCTTTCTTAAATCCCGGAAGTTCTATATCGATCTCGTACTCGCTTTCATGCTCATGAACATCCGTCTTCATCAGGTTTGCAGCCTGCTTGCCATAGAGCTTTCTGTCCATACCATCAAATCCTCTGAATGTCGGGAAACTGAAATCCATCAGATCATCAAAAAGACTTTCACCAAAAATACTCGGATACAACATCATCAATTCCTCCTTTATATTACATCCGGAACGATCCGGATTCATGCTGTTTCCTTTGTTCTAGATGTAATATAACACCTTTTGTTAGCACTGTCAAGAGGCGAGTGCTAATTTTTTAATTTTTATTTGATGACATCCCTGCACAGGTCCTCGATCCACTCTCTGCGTTTGATCTGGGCAAGCCAGTCCGAAGGAATCATGTCATAGCCATAGTAGAGGCCGGCCAGACCACCTGCGATCGCTCCGACAGTATCCGTGTCATAGCCAAGGTTGACTGCCTTCAGTTCACAGTCTTTGAAACTGTCCGTGGTGATCAGGGACCAGACTGCCGCCTCCAGCGAATCTACCACATAGCCGCTGCTGCTGATCTGCGTATCATCGGTTTCTGCAAATGCTTTGAGATCTTTCAGCCGCCTGTAATAATCCAGTTCCTTTGCTGCATCCGGATCCGAGGAACTCATGTACCAGGCAAAACCGGTGTCCATACCGTCCTGCAGGCGCTTTGCAAGGGTACCCTGGCCATCCAGGACTGCGCATACGCAGAAGTAATAGAGTCCGCAGGCCATCCGGGACCGCAGATGATTGTGGGTCAGACCGCTGACCGCATGGATCATCTTAATGGCGCTGTCCGTATCCATCTTTTTCGCATAGGCAAACAGGCAGGCCGGCAGGATCCGCATCAGAGATCCGTTTCCATTGGATGCCGGACTTGTTCTGCCGCAAAACTCCGTATTCTTAAACTTTCTGTAGGCAAGAACCGAATCCATGGTGGTACGGCCGATATCGTAGGAATAACCGTAAGGCGTATAGTCACCGTCGATCAGCCAGCTGACAAACCTGTCCATGATGTCTGTAAGATCGATCTCCTGTTTTTCCCTGATTCCGGAAAGCAGTGCGAGCGTCAGACTGCTGTCATCGGTCCAGCTGCCTGCCGGAAGATTAAAAGTCCCATGTCCAGTCATGGATCCTACCGGATGAAGTCTGACGGTCTCTCTGTCCTCAAACTGGACCGGACATCCCAGTGCATCACCGATGACAACGCCCATGACACCATCAAGCCAGATATTTTTCATATGATCACTATCCTTTCTGTAAACATTCTTTTCTGATCCGGTTATAGTATAGCATACAGAAAATTAAAAGAAGTCGCCCGAAAGACGACTTCCTCATGATGATAACTATATCACTGCCGGCAGGTATTTCTGCTTCTCCTGCTCGATCACTTTACTGATCCATTCCTTATCTGCAAGCTGCGATTCTGCCGCTGCGATGACCGACTCATCTGCGTAGGTATCAAACTCCTCCTGCTTTTCAGCCAGCAGTTCTACCATAGCTTCGTCCACCGTATCCTCGCACAAGAGATGGTAAACCAGGACATTTCTCACCTGGCCCATACGGTAGACCCTGGAAATAGCCTGATTGGTAAGGGACGGCTTGATCTGGGGTTCACAGAAGATGACCACACTGGCCGACTGAATATTCAGTCCCGTTCCTCCGGCCTGGATCTGGCAGATAAGTGCGCTGCCATCCGGCGCATCAGCAAAACAGTCAACGATCGTCTGCCTGGCATCCGGAGAAACACTGCCGGTGATCACACCGGCGCATCGGTTGTCCAGCAGGGCTGCCACTTTATCCACTGTTTCCCTGAAAAACGAATAAATAAGGATCTTCCGGCCTTCTTCTCCGGCCTGACTGATGATCTCCATCAGTCTTCCGGCCTTGGAGGATGTCTTCAGGTCATCCTGCAGGAATGCGATACGGCGCATGGCCGGAAAACTCCTGCTGTTTACCGCACCGATATAAGCCTGAAGGTCTTGCGGGGTCATCCGGCACCACTCCTCCTCAACCTCCACCGGCGGCAGCTCATCCAGTACCTGCTCTCTTAAGCGGCGCAGGTAAAGGGGCGAAAGCATCTCCCTGAAGCTCTCCGGGTGACGTATACCGACCATATGCCGGACTTCATCCGCAAGGTCCGGGCGGATAAAATCGATCAGGCTGCACATCTCTGCCACATGATTTTCCAGCGGTGTGCCGGTCATCAGAAGGATCCGGTCTGATTCATTATCCAGACAGCGGATATTTTTTGTCCGCTGTGCATTCGGATTCTTGATATAATGGGCTTCATCGATCACCAGCATAGCCAGCCGCATATGATCATCTATGCGGTCCACGATCCTCTCCATCGTTTCATAATTTGTTACTGCCGCACCGCCATTCTTCTGCCATTTTTTAAAGCTTTCCTCCAGATAAGGGCCATGAATCAGCCAGGGCGTGATCACAGAAAACTTCCTGAGCTCCCGGCACCAGTTGATCAGAACAGATGCGGGACACACGACCAGATAGTGCGCCCCCGGTTTTTCTGCCTCCAGGTGAGCCATCGCTGCAATCGCCTGGATGGTCTTGCCCAGTCCCATCTCATCCCCAAGCAGCACACGTTTCTGGGTTAAGATGTACTTTGCACCAAAAGTCTGATAGGCTCTTAAATGTCCCTTGAAATCCTTAAGATTCAATGAAACAGCATCCACCCGGGCAGCCAGCTGTGCAGGTATGCTGGCATAGATCAGTTCCTGAGGGAGTTTCGTGCTTCCTTCTGCTTCCAGCAGGGCATAATAATCCGCGCCATGCCTTTTAAAGTCTTCCATGGCAGCATCTGCTGTCATATGCTGAATCTCCTGCCAGTCTGCGACCAGATGACTGCAGCGCATAAAGAGAGGGCTCTTAAAGAAAGCAATGATCTGAGCCATGGCCAGGGTGGTCTCATCCTTTGCCTGACGCCCCGAAAAGAGCCAGTGTATCCGGTTCCTGATCTTCAGACGGCCAAGCACATCTTCCGCAAAGGCATGCAGCTGATCTGCCAGCTCCCCTGTTTCGCCGCGAAGCTCAATACCCCGGCGGTACCCGGCAAGGGCCATGACCAGATCCATGTTTTCTTTCGATGCATCTTCATAAGATAAACGCAGATGCCCCCGCGCTGCCATCTGTTCACAAAACTTTGCAAGCAGATCCCGGATCGCCGTAACCTGTGCTTCACCAATACCGCTGATGCTTCGAAGCTCCCTGTCTGCAGCCGCAAAAAGCTGCCCCAGATTCGTATAGCCGGCGTCCTTGAGGACACCGATGCGGATACCGGCCCTGGCCTGGGCCAGCTCATCTGTCGGAATGTCGATCAGGGCCTGGGATGCCTGCTTCCTCATCAGAAGACCGGCCGCATCTTTAACAGCCTTCTTCTGGGTCTCTTCGGCAGCCATCAGCTCCTGCATTGCTTTGTCCAGCCCTCCAAGCGCCTTGACCAGCTTTTTTTGCTCCTTAAAATCCATCATACATTCTCCGGATATCTTGCCGGATCATCGCTTTCCTGCCAGATCCGCTTCATATGCTCCCATGCCGCCGGGTCTGTCTTCTGATTCCTGATCCCGTATACGCGGTCCTCTTCCGTGATCTGCCGGATCACCCTGCAGGGATTGCCTGCCGCAAAGGACCAGGCGGGGATATCCTTTGTCACCACGCTGCCGGCCCCAATCACCGCATTGTCCCCGATCGTCACGCCCGGACAGATGACCACATTTCCCCCAAGCCAGACATTATTTCCTATGGTAACATCAATGCCGTACTCGTAAAGGGTATTTCGAACCGCAGGATGGATCGGGTGGCCGGCCGTATAGATCGATACATTGGGCGCGATCTGACAGTTTTCCCCGATCCGGACCATGCCTGTGTCCAGAATGGTACAGTTATAATTGATAAAGGTATTTTTCCCAACCTCTATGTTATGTCCGTAGTCACAGTAAAAGGGCGGATTGATCCAGATATCATCTGCTTTGCCCAGAAGTTCTTTCACCACAGCCTTGATCCCTTCATAATCACTTCGGTCCATGGCGTTCAGCTTCTGTGTCAGCCTTCTGGCCGGCACCTGTGCCTGAAGCACTTCATCATCGGTGATATAGAGCATCCCCTTTTTCATCCGTTCAAGATTTGTCACTTTTATCCCCCATCTGTTTTTCTTTAGCTGTCATCATTATATACTTGCCTCGATGGAGTTTGCAATCATATTTGACCGGAAGGGCAGCACGTGAAGGGCTTCAGCCCAGAAAATAATCTGACATATCCCGCCAGATCTGCCTGAAATCCACGCTGATCTTCCCTTCCATGGCCATGACCGGCACGGTCTCATCTATGGAATAGACCCAGGACTTCTCAGGATCATCAAACAGCCAGGAAATGATCCGACGCTGCATAATATCCACGATCCAGTATTCTCTGACGCCTGCCTGCTTATATTTGCGGTATTTGATGCGGAAATCCTTTTTGCGGCTTGACAGAGAAAGGATCTCGGCCACAAACTCCGGCGCCCCCTGATAACGGCCATCCTTAAATTTTTTGCCGCTGCAGGCGATAAAGATATCCGGTTTTACAATGGTCTTATCGTCCTCATCCAACTGAACATCCAGCGGTGCCATGAAAGGATAACATACCTTGTCAAGTTTGCAGGTCTGTTCATAAAGGGCATGAAACACTGCTCCCAGAATAAACTGATGAACTTCATCCGGCCTTACCGTATCATACAGGACCCCGTCGATCATCTCTGTCTGATCGTCATCTGTCAGTGCCAGATAATCTTCCAAGTCATAGCTTTCCTGATGCTTTATACTATTGTCTTCAGCTGTGGGTCTGAGCACAGCGCTAAGGGAGAGCATGACATCGATCCGCGGCCTTTTTGTCTTCCCGGTCATTATTCGTCTGATCGTTGCCGCAGGGATGCCCGTAAATCTTTCCAGCTGGGCATAGGTATAGCCTCGGCGGTCCACTTCCTTTCCCATCTCTTCCACCGTCATCACCAGTTCTCTTTCGGGTGCTTTTATCTTCTCCGGTTTTTTATTGGGCTGACACAAATCGCCCGGATTCCATGGCGTCAGAATCCTTGAAAGAGCATAGACCGTCTCTTTTCTGGGCGTTTTTGTTTCTCCTGTGACGATCTTCCGGATCGTAGGCACGGGAACGCCGGAAAACTTCTCCAGCTGCGCAAAGGTATAACCGCCTTCGGAAATGGTTTTTCTGAGTTCTTCTACTGTCATCATGAATATGAAACCTCCTGAATGCAATATTTTTCGAGGCTATTATATGACCGGTCAGGCGGGGTTGCAATCATAAAATATCGACTTTATTCGGCATAAAATGTCTGCTGTTGTCGGATTAATGCAGGTAAATGTCGACAGCACCTCCCCTAAAATCGAAAAAGCTCGAGTGTTGTCGAAAACACTCGAGCAAAAATACAGGATTCTTTTGTTATTTTTGGTTCATCAGCGCCATCATCCGCTCAAAATCATACTCGCGGATCAGCTGTGCGCCTTCAGGGGGCGTTATGTCTTTATTTGTCACGATCAGCTCTGCCGCTGCCATGTCGCTGACAACTTCTTCCGCCATCATCTCAAAGAAGCGGTAAACATTCATCACCTGCGCCATATGAAAATCATCGATCAGAAAGTCTGCCGCCATCTCACCGGCGATCTGCTGCCTGCCGCTTCTTGCCTTATTCAGCCAGATAAAATCATTTGTTTCCAGATCGATCCCGAACAGATAGGCAAAAGTACTCTGGCAGTTCACGGTAAAGGCAGACGACACGGTCTTCGGCTCAAAGATCTGACCGCTGTCATCTGTATCCCGCAGCATATATCCTGCCCGGCAAAAGCACTTGTCAAAATCGACAGCGCTGTAAACATTGTCACAAAAGACCAGATACCGGATCGCCGGATACTGCTTTCTGAAAGCAGCCGTATCAACATCAAAGTATTCCGAACCGCCATGATAGCCGGATGTCTGGTCACCGGAATAGGTGATCGCACGGGACTGCCTGCCGGCCATGGTCCGCCAGGAGAATTCCTTCTGCCTGCCGTCTTCAGTTAAACCAAGAACTGACAGGTCGATATCATTAACCTTTTCCCAGTAGGTAAAGGCACGGATCTTCTTCATCTCACCGATATGGATATGGGTGCCTGAAGCGAGGACGCCGAATCCGCCCTGGGATGTGCTTTCCCCAAGGGGCAGTGCATAATCCTTCATGGCCGGATCGATATAGACCCTGCCAAGACGCCCCTTAAGAAGTGTCTGCAGATTTTCTGTCAGCGTTTCCCTGATCTGCTTCATCTGCGCCTCCGGGATCAGCGTTTTCCTGGAAGAAATCTCTGCATCTGTTTCCTGATGTGTTTTGACCAGCCCGTGCTTTGCAAAAACAAATATCCTTGACCGTCCCGGGGTGTCCGGCCTTGCATACCGCAGAAGCAGCTGAATCAGGATGATCACATTCTTCGTATCGATCCGGCTTAAAACATAGCGTATGTCCTCCCCCGTCCGGCAGCGGCTGATCACATAGTCCAGATGCCGCAGAAGGGCTCCGCTGCCCTTGCCCTTAAGGAGCACGGACACCGCCTCCCGGATATCCCCGGCTGACATAGCGCATTCAAATGCCGCATAGACCGACGCATTGCCCTTTGTCCGCATCGCCTCGGCAAACCTGCGGCCTTCATCCGTCTTTGCCTGATAATGCAGGTGATGAAGCAGCCCGTTCCAGAGGGCCTTCTTTTCATAGCATCCACGGATGTCTGTCCGCCCGGAAGCCAGAAGCACTTCGATCACCGATGAAATAAATTTCCGGTCCCGGTTTTTCAGGTTCAGTCTGCGTATATCCTCATTGCGGTAATTCTTGAAGTTCAGCTCATCCACAAGCCGGATCACATCCGGCAGCGAAAGAAAATCTGCAAACTTCAGGTCTCTTGTGTCCAGCAGCAGACGGACTGCCGTCTGCTTTGAAGCCACAGCCGTCACCTGCTGCTCATAGGTCTGGAGAAAAGCAAGAACCAGCGTATACTGCTGCTCATTCAGCGGCCTGCTGCTTTTAAGAAGGTCCGCTGTCATCCGGCCGAGCTTTGATACGGCTTCTTCTTCCGTGATCACGGCAAAATCCCTGATATCCACATTTTCCTTAAATGCCGTCCGCTCAAAATCTGCTTCAAAAAGGGAATGGCCGGCATCCTCAAAATGTCCGAACCCATAGGTGACTGTATAATGGGCCAGCTGATCAAAGAGCAGCTCATCCGGAGAAAGGGCCCGGACGCTTTCCGGAAAGCCCCGGTAAAAAGCTGCCGGAACATCCTGGCCAAGCCGCCGGCTGGCGTAACCGATCATCCGGCGCTCAAGCAGCTCCTGTCCGGACGTGATACGGATCGCAAAAAGATTTGCCAGTGCAAACATAACTGCAAAAGTCTCTTCTTCTGAGATTTTACCGCCGCTGACAAAATAATGTTTATCAAAAAGGTATTCCCTGAAAATATCCTTCATCCGTATCTCCCCTCCTGAAACATCCCACTTTTAAGCTAAAGAAAAACACATGGCGATATCGCCGGATTAATAATGACTGCCCCGAAGGGCATTCCTGGATCTGAAGTAAATCCGGCTAGCTGCCATGTGTCTTTATTATAGCATCCAAATCTGCATCTGTCATTATACCTGCAGGCTACTATTTATTATTTTTCTGCAGGCTGTGATAAAAGCTCCTGAAAGACTTCACCCGGCCTGTCAGAAAATCATCAAGATGCGTCATTCCCTCTCTCTTGATATCCTTCGGGATCCCAAAAGCCGCCTCCGCGATGGCACCGGCCATACAGGCAATGGTATCGGAATCGCCCCCGAGGGAGACTGCCAGACGAACGGCCTGCTCATAGGAATCCGCCTCCAGAAAAGCCCGGATGGCCTGAGGCACTGACCCCTGGCAGGATACATCAAAGGCATACCCCGGCCGGATCAGGGAAAGCGGGGTATCCAGGTCATAATCAAACATTTCCTCGATGAATGTTTTGATCTGCGCCTCGCCCATGCCTTTTCTTGCCATAAAAACTGCCGCCGCGATAGCCTTTGCGCCCTTGATCCCTTCCGGATGATTATGAGTCACCTCCGCTGTCAGCGCTGCCATTTGCAGCACCTGGCTCAGATCATCAAAAAGCCAGCCGACGGACGATACCCGCATGGCCGAGCCATTTCCCCAGCTGTTATAAGGCTTAGGATCATCTGTATGGATCCAGCCGTAAAACTTGCCGCCATAGCCAGCATTCGGATACCGTCTGCCGTAAAACCGCATGGCATCTATAACCTTCTGCCGAATGGCATCATCATCTTTGCCGTAGGACTGCATCAGCCCTTCTGCAACGGCTATGGTCATCACGCTGTCATCCGTCGGCCTGCAGCCGGGACCAAACAGCGGGAAATCAGTTGTCTTGATATTATGCCATTCATAGACTGAACCGATCATATCGCCGATAATTGCACCTAACATATGCTTTTCACCCTTTCTTGCTCAGATATCTGTTTTCTGAGCCTATCTTAACACACATTTGAAAAAGGCCGGTCGCCTCCAAAGCGACCGGCCTTTTTCCATACTTATAACGATCAGATCAGGCGATCAGGCAGGGCAGGCCGTGCTCTTCAAGCTGGATATCCAGCTCGATCATATCGTAGATCTTGTTTTCGATAAAATAAGAGAAAATGATATCTGTCTTATCACAGGGCGACAGGGCATAGCCGGCCCTGGCCATCAGGTCTTTTGTCTCATCCAGATTCAGCATGGCACCGACGCACAGACACATGACCGTCATCTTTTTTGGATGAGCATCCGGGTTGTTCTTGATCTTTGAAAAGACTTTCTTATCAACGATCGCCCGTTTATAGACATCCGGGTAAGCCATATGTTTTGAATCGATCAGGTAGATCAGATATTCTGAGAAGGTGTCTGTCAGATGCTTAATGCGTTCATTCAGTTCACTTTCATGATCTTCTGAAAAAGAAATCGATGCAGCCGAAAGTTCAGCTTCCTCTTCATAATCTGCTTCCGGTTCCGGCGGCATCGCAGCAGGCTTAGCCGGCATCGCAGCAGGCGCCATGTTGTCCGCCTTAATATCATCCCGGCGGACTTTCCTGCGTATCTCCTCCAGGATACCCTGCTTACGCTTCTCACGTGCGTGATGCTGAGGAGGCATCGCCGCACCGTCAGAGACGGGAGCTGCAGACTGTTTTGCCATCTGTGGCCGGGCAGGTGCCCAGCCGGGCACGCTGCCGTAGAGATCATATTCTTCGATCTGCTTCTCTTCGACATAGTTCTGATCGATATAGGCATCCAGTCCTTCAAAAAGATGCGTGCCCAGGGATGTCATCTTCTCATCGAAAACGACCAGATAGACCAGCATCTCATGCGAAAGCAGAAAGGCGCTGATCTCATCCACTGCGATCCTCAGGCCCTCTTCTCTGGGATAACCGAAGCCACCGGTAGAGATGAGCGGAAAGGCGATGGACGCTGCGTCGTGGGCTGCAGCCAGGGCAAGGCTCTTCCGATAACAGGACCGCAGTTTTTCCTCCTCGCCATGCTGTCCGTCGATAAACAGAGGGCTTACGGCATGGACGATATACTTTGCCTGAAGCTTGAATGCCGGTGTGATAAAGGCATCCCCTTCAGGAACAAATCCAATGGTCTTCCGGTAAGCCAGAAGCTCATCATAGCCGGCAGCCTGATAGACAGCCCGGTCACAGCCCGTCCCTACTGTGGGATGGTCATTCGCCGTATTGACAATGATATCCGCCTGCATCCGGGTGATATCATTTCTGACGATCTTTAAAGCCATCAGGGCATCATCCCTTTCTGATCACGGCGCGTTTATGGGTACCCTTGCCGATCAAGGCATTTTCATCGCGGGCTGTTACATTAAAAAGCACCTTCTTGCCATCGATCTCAGCCACCTCGCACTCGCAGGTCACCTTGCCGCCGGCCGGGGTGGCTGCCAGATGCTTGATGTCAACGGCCATGCCAACAGAACACTGCCCTTCATCAAGGTTGGCGTTCATCAGCTGGGCGCAGGTGATCTCCATCAGGTTGATCATGCTGGGTGTTGAAAAAACATGGGGCAGGTCCAGCTGGGGCAGCTGGCTGTCCAGATTGTCTGCACACATGGCATCTGTAACTGTGATCTCTACTGTATTTTTCATTCCTTTTTCAAGTTTCATGTCCGTCCTCCTTGTTTTGTCCTTTTTATCCAATGTACACTATTTTACGGTCCGAGGCAAGTTCTTGACTTTCCTTCAGAAAAATAGTATTATAAAGCATGCCGGCAACGGCACAGCTAAATATGTTTCCGTAGCTCAGCTGGATAGAGCGACCGCCTCCTAAGCGGTAGGTCGGGTGTTCGAATCACCTCGGGAACGTCTTCTGTATTACGCGGGAATCGAAAATTCGGTTCCCGCGTTTTGTTTTTGCATTTCACTGCCTGTTTTTTGCCGCTTACCTTAAATACTGAGACAAAC
>JAEIGA010015043.1_pt1 | contig 11781 bp, 10 predicted proteins | sample 9270691 | NCBI WGS metagenome assembly JAEIGA01 (sample SAMN17057246, study PRJNA624740) | gut metagenome | biome: biome; isolation source: fecal sample | host: Bos grunniens | place: China: Xizang | collected 2019
CCACACGCCCATAAGCGAGTTGATGTCGTAGATCTTCGACAAGAGAGCAAAGGCCAACTCCTCGGCAAGCTCAGAGTTTACGATGCCACGTGCCCAGAATGGAAACTCGTTTATATCAACCTTGCTTGGCTCAGCAAGATGGCATGCGGCGAGGCGCAGCTCGCGCACCTGCTGCTTGTAGAGATATTTAGCAAAATCGTAGTCGGGCTCCTCCGAGGCAACAATCTCACGCACAGTGGCAATGCTAACACCATAGTTAAGACCATACTTCTGGCCATCACGCTGCATGCTCTCGGACACTGCGCCATTCATCTGCTTGCGCAGACGGCCGAGCAACGATATCATTCGCTGGGTGTTATCCATACTACTTAACAGGTATTGCAAATGTCACTGTGCGACCAAACTCATAAATAGGCAACTCACGCTTGGCGATAACCTCGTAGCCGAGGCTTAGCTTAACCTCAGCATTATTAGCATAGCGGAACTGCACCATCTCGACACCCTTATCCTTGCCCTTAACGCTCACATAGCTATCGGGATACTGCATCTCGGTAGGAGTGATCGTAAGGAGGATTATCTCGCCAGAGAGGTCGTCATTATCAACGATTCCTGAGTTCTCGGCAAAACGTGCAACGACATAGCTTGCAGGGAGCATCTTAGGCTCGGGCTGAGCAGGAAGCAACTCGGGATCGACACCCTCGGGCACAACAACAGGCTCAACAGCCTCGAACTCAGCAGGCTTAACAGGGACGTAGAAGCGATACTGCTTGGTAGTAACTATATGTCGGCCATAGAACAGCTCCAAATACTCACGCTCGATGTCGTCGATCTCACGCAGGGCGCTCTCGAGACCAGCACCATAGACACCATCACCAAGGTCGGCAGCGATGAGCTCGAGGCGAGCAGTGCGCAGAGCATATAGCTGAGCAGCAGCAAGTTCGGCAGCAACCTCAGCACTGATATTCTTCGAACTTAGGCGGTCGGGCAACACCTTTGGAAACTCGAAATCATCGACATTCTCACAAAGCGTAGTCGATGAATCGATGCTCTCCGAAGCAAGATAGGTGCAACCGTCGACAATAGCAACATTACTATTGACGATACGGTGGCTGACACCATCAACAAGGTTTGCCTGAGAGCCAAAAAGTCGCTGAGCATATTTAGCATAGGGGCCAACAACGATGTGCTCGGTCTCCACAGTAATGTCGACAGCGAGCATAGTGGTGGCATCGGCAACAACGACAACACCATTCTCGACATAGGTTCCAACACGTTTTTTGACAACATGCTGAGCATAGCTATCGACACAAAGCGACGAGGCTACAAGCAAGAGGGCCATTAAAATAGAGCGTTTCATAATATCGCAAACTTATAGTTTATACTTAATTTAACAAAGATACGACAAAAACATGAAAAAGCGAAATAATACCACGAATATTTTTCATTTTCGCCCCACCATCACGCCACGCAAAAAAAACGTAGGGCATGGCTCGTAAGCCACACCCTACACTATCATAGACTCTATGCAATGCTATAGTGCCATGAGCATCATCAGCTGAGCTGTGAGCACTCGAAGGAACATAACTACTGGATATACAGTAGCATAGCCGATAGCAGGCATATCGTTACCCGATGACTGGTTGGCAAAGCCAAGTGCTGGAGGATCGGTCATAGCACCCGACATAAGGCCCATCATTGTATAGTAGTTAATCTTGAACTTAAGACGTGCCAAAAGCGCTACGAGGATAAGAGGCAAAACAGTGATAATAACACCATAGCCAATCCACTTATAACCGCCATTGACGATAGCATCAACGAAGCCATCACCAGCACCGATACCTACTGCTGCAAGGAACATTGCAAGACCAATCTCACGAAGCATAAGGTTAGCACTCATAGTGGTATAGGTAACCATCTTGAAGTGAGGACCGAATCTACCGATGAGGATTGCCACGATAAGTGGACCACCTGCCAAACCGAGCTTAACAGGCTGTGGCACATTCATCAACGGAAGCGAGCCGAGCAACACACCGAGTGCAATACCGATGAAGATAGGGAAGAGGTTTGGATGATCGAGCTTCTTGAGCGAGTTACCCAACGCCTTCTCGGCAGCAGCAACAGCAGCCTCAGGACCGACAACCATAACCTTATCACCCACCTGGAGCTCCATACCCTGATAAGGAATCAAGTCGACACCAGCACGGTGAACACGTGTGATGTTGATACCGTAGCGAGTGCGGAGGCGCAAGTCGGCGAAGGTCTTACCATTGACATCCTCACGAGTGATGAGGATACGGCGTGACACCAAAGGTGTTGACTGCATAGCAGTAGCACCCCACTCATCAGCCGTCATCTCGATAGGTTTACCGAAGAATGCCAAGATAGCCTCGCTATCCTCCTCCGAGCAGATGATGCGCAAGCGGTCGCCAACAGCGAGCACCGAGTTACCATCGGCCATAACAATCTCGCCCGAGCGGTGCATGATGCGTGACACAACGAACTGGCGATTGATAAGCATGTGGGCGATAGCAATAGTCTTGCCATCGAGCATCTCGTTAGTGAACTCCACAGAGTAGCGGTGAGGAAGGTTGGTCTCCTTGCTCATAGCGGCGAGGCCCTCATCCTCCTTCTTGAAGTCGATACGTAGCACATAGCGCATGATGATCATCGACATGATGATACCGATAACACCCAATGGGTAGGCCACAGCATAGCCCAACGAGATAGAGTCGGCCAACGCCTTATTGGCAGCGCCACCAGCATCGGCAAATGCCTGCTGAGCAGCACCAAGACCAGGGGTATTGGTAACAGCACCCGACATGACACCCACCATTGTTGGGAGTGGCTCACCTGTGATAAGGTGGATAACATAGGTCGTAATAGCGCCAAGCAGGATGACAAGCGCTGCAAGCGAGATAAGTTTCAAGCCACCGCTTTTTAGTGACGAGAAGAAACCAGGGCCCACCTGCAAACCGATGAAGAACACAAAGAGAATCAAGCCGAACTCTTTGATGAAGTGAAGCGTGTCGTGGTGAATCGACTCAGCGCCGAGGAAGTGACCAGCGACAATACCTGTAAAGAGTATCCAGGTCATACCGAACGATACTCCCTTGATCTTTATTCGGCTGAGGGCAATACCCGAGGCTATCACCAAGGCCAGAATAAAGACTGTGTGTGCGATGGAGGGGCCCATCACAACTGTTTTAAGCCAAGTAAAATCCATTATTTAAATTTGAGTTTTGTTAAAACGGTGCAAATATACAAAATATTGACAATTATACATTCCTTATGCAAGATTTATAGATAAAAGATTTGCTAAACACGCCTACCTTATCAAATTTTTTGCTACCTTTGTTTATTGTTAGCACTCGATTGGAGTAATTATTGACGAGGGTGTCACACACTTTATATATAATATTTGTATAGGCATGAGCACGGTTATATCTATTAAGCAGAAATCAGAGATATTTGTTGGCAGAGTTGCCGATGGGCTACAACGCTTCATCAACGATAGGCGTGTTATCGTCATTACCGATGCCAACATCGACCGCCTATACCACAACATCGTTGCACGCTTCGAGCATATAATCATTGGACATGGCGAGTGCAACAAGAATTTGCTTACCATACAAAACATCTACACCCGACTCTTGGAGATGGGTGCCGACCGCTCGACACTCCTGCTGGGCATTGGTGGTGGCATAGTAACCGACATAACGGGATATGTGGCTTCGACATTCATGCGAGGCCTCGACTTCGGCTTTGTGTCGACAACACTCCTCGGCCAGGTAGATGCGTCGATAGGTGGCAAAAATGGTGTCAACATCCTAAACTACAAGAACATGGTAGGCACCTTTGCACAGCCCAAGTTTGTAATCTCCGACGTAGAGTTTCTGCGCACACTACCCCCTCGTGAGCTACGTGCAGGCATGGGCGAGGTGATAAAGATGGGCATAATTGGCGACAGCGAGCTATTCGACTTTATCGAGCACAACATAACACCTGAATGCTACTCCAATGTCGACATCATGCAGCGCATAGTGCTCGACTCGGCACGCCTCAAAGCCGACATTGTCGATCGTGACGAGTGCGAGAAGGGCATACGCCGAGTGCTCAACCTCGGACACACAATAGCTCACGCCATAGAGAAGTGCTCACGTCAACTAAATCATGGCGAGGCTGTGGCGGTGGGACTATCCAAGATATCGCACGTATCGCACTCACTCGGAATACTCAGCGAGGAGGATGTGCAGCGCATAGACAACCTACTAACGAAGATAGGCTTCTCGCTCGAGATGCCGGTGTCGATGTGCGACATACTACGTGAGATACGCTACGACAAAAAGAAGAGCAACAACCTTATACGCATAGTGCTTCCCGAGAAGATTGGCAGTTGTCGCATTGTCGAGATGCCATTCGGCGAGGTGGAGCGCTCATTTAATAGCATCGACAAATAATGAAAAAGGTATATATACTTCTGGCTGATGGCTTCGAGGTTATCGAGGCTCTTGCCCCCATCGACATTCTTAAACGTGCTGGCGTAGAGGTTGTTCGTGTTGCTGTAGGCGACTCGCTCGACATAACATCGTCGCATGGCCACACCACGCTACACTGCGACACCAACATCGCTAAGGCCGACCTATCGGATGGCGACGTATTGATTCTTCCTGGCGGCAACCCAGGATACATAAACCTACGCACAAACGAAGATGTGCTGAACATAGTCAGATATTATTTCGGCCAAAATAGGTTTATCGCAGCAATATGCGGAGCACCCACCGTGCTTGCCTATGCTGGTGTTGCCAAGGGCGCTAACATTACCTATCACAGCTCGGTGCTACACGAGATGGAGGGCTACAACCGCCTAAAAGAGAGCGTAGTCAAGGATGGTAACATACTCACCTCGGCAGGTGCTGGCCACTCCATAGCGTTTGGCATAGAGATAGCACGATGCCTTGTTGATGGCGACACACTATCGCGCACACAACAAGGCATGGAGCTATAACAAAGCCTATACGCTATCGACGTACGAGGCGAACAATATCGGGGATAAGGAGTATTGGCGATGTTATAAGAAGTATCCATCCCCAGTCGCTGAGTGAGAGAGGTGCAACACTAAATAGCTCGCCAGCAAAGTTCACGATGAGCATCTGTCCCACAAGAATCAACACCGCAATAAGCACGAAGTAGAGGCTATACGACTCCTTGACAACCTGTGGGCGGCGCACCAAGTCGACGATGTCGAGCAAGAGGCTACGATCTGAGTGGAAATACTTGGCATTAAACATATTCCAGAACTGCATCACCACAAATATCGAGAAGAAGACGCCCAGCTCGTAGCGTGTTAACACGTCTGTAGAATCGCTTCCTGCGCCAAAGTCAGCTATAAACTGACGCATAGTTTCGCCACGTAAAATATCCGAAACGCTCAGAATATCGGCATGGTGCAGCAGCTGCCACAAGCCCACCAACACAACAAAGAAAGCAAGGCCTGTGCCCACTATGCGCCATAACATTGGTCGGCTGATGATGTGGCTATGAGGGTTGCGTGGAGGCTCGTTGAGAACACCTCTATCTGCGGGCAACGACGACAGCGCCATAGCCGCAAAGGTGTCCATAATGAGGTTCACCCACAACATCTGCGTAACGGTGAGTGGCGACTCGAGGCCAACAAAAGCACCAAACAGAACGATAAGGCATGCCGAGAGGTTGATAGTCATCTGGAAGATGATGAATCGTCGGATGTTGAGATAGAGCGACCTACCCCACATTATCGCCTTATTGATGCTGGCAAACGAGTTGTCGATGATGGTAATGTCGCTCGCCTCCTTAGCTCGTGACGTGCCATCGCCCATCGACAAGCCCACCTGCGCCTTGCTAAGTGCTGGTGCATCGTTAGTGCCATCGCCCGTAACAGCAACCACCTCGCCATTATCCTGCAATAACATAACGAGGCGTGCCTTATCGTCAGGACGAGCACGGGCAATAATCTTAAGGCGCTTATCACGAAGCAGTTCACGTGCCTCATCATCACTAAGGCGTGCGAACTCAGGGCCTGTGATAATCTCGCCTGCGCCATCAGTAACAAGGCCGAGCTGACGACCAATCTCACGTGCAGTGCCAGGAGTGTCGCCCGTAACGATGATAACACGAACACCCGCCTTGTTCATCGCCGTTTCGATAGCCTCACGCACATCGTCACGAATAGGATCGGCAATGCCGACAATTCCAATAAACGTAAGTTCCTCGCTATCACCAATCTGCACAGCAAAGCCAAGAGTGCGCATAGCACAGCTCTGGTAATAGGCTAACTTGGCGTCTACAATCTCCTTAGCGACACCTCCCGCCATCTTCGAGCACATGGCCATAACAATCTCGGGAGCGCCCTTAACAAAGCGAATCTTATCGCCCGAAAGGCGGTCGACAACATCGGTCGACATATACTTCGTCTCGGTAGAGAATGGCTGCTGGGCAACAACATCGTAGCTATCACGCAGCTCACGATAGTCGACACCCTCAGCTTTAAGCCATTGCAAGAGAGCGCCCTCGGTGGGATTACCCACGACAACATCTCGGCCATCCTCGACACTAAGCTCGGCGGTGGAGTTAACAGCCATCGAGTGCTTAAACATCTCGGCATAGTCGTCATCGAGCAGCAGACGCTCGACAACGGTCATGCGATTTTTTGTTAGCGTTCCCGTTTTATCGGTACATATCACCGTTGCAGCGCCCATCGTCTCGCAGGCATGGAGCTTACGCACAAGGCTCTTCTCCTTGAGCATACGGCGCATGCTGAGTGCCAAACTCACCGTAATGCTCATTGGCAAACCCTCGGGCACAGCCACAACGATGAGCGTAACAGCAATCATGACCGAGGCCAAGGCAAACTCGGCAATCTCGACAAACGAGTGCTCGGAAATTGGTGTAGGATCGAAAAAGATAAACGATATTATGCGGCCTACGATAATAAGCGACGCCATGATGAAGCTTGCTGTAGATATCCACCTTCCCAACTGCGCAAGCTGTTTATTTAGTGGTGTTTCCACATCGCTACCCTCGTTTGCTCGAGCTACGCCACGTCCCTCCTCGGTGTCGACACCTACGGCCGAGATACGCATAGTAGCAGCTCCCTCGATTACGGTAGAGCCACGCAACAAGAAGTTTGATGGGTAGGTGGCATCGGCATCGAAGTCGGCCTCGTCGAGATATTTGTTGGCATAGGTCTCGCCCGTGAAGTTAGACTCGTCGACACGCAATTTAAGAGCATCAACAAGGTAACCGTCGGCAGGCACCTCGTCGCCACTCTCAAGACGCACGATGTCGCCAACGACAACATCCTGCTTAGCGATGGTAACAAGCACGGGGCGTGCTCCCTCGCATCTACGACGAAAGACCTTGACAGGGCGAGAGTCCTTAACCTTATTGAGGATGTCGAACTCACGGCCAGCTTTAACCTCGAACACGAAGCCTACGCCCGTAGCAAGCAGCAGCGCAAGGAGCACGCCCGAGGGCTCTAACAATAGGTCTAAACCCTTGCCCACGACGAAAATCTCGTAGAGAGCAACGACAACCGAGAAGAAAAAGACTACGAGAAGGACGATGATAATGGGGTCTTTAAACTTCTCGAGATATGCCCTCCACAACGACTCACGCTCGGGTGGCGGGATAATATTCTTGCCTCTGCCCGACTCCACATCATTAGAGGTGGACACCAGCGCCGAATCGAGATAACTATGTTTGATTGATGCCATAGGCCTAACTATCGAATACGGTCGAGCGAACGCACCAACACCTCGTCCTTGAATATTGCTCGGCTGGCAAGGTAGCTCAGCACAAGTGCAACAATAGGCATAGGTGCTGCCCAGCCAAACTGACGATGCTCGAGATTATAGCCCTCGAAGATGCGTGTTGTGAGCCAATAGTACAAGCCGATGAATATCAACGAGCCGATGAGCATAACCATCTCAACAGCACACAGGCGAATCTGCAACGTGCGACGCTTGAACAAGAAGATGACAACAAGAGGCAAGATTGTCGACAAGGTCAACATGATGCCCATCCACACCGCAGACTCACTCTGCTGGCCACAGCTAAGAGCAAAGGCAGTAAGTTCGTAGGTCTGTCCATCGAACACAAAGGTGGCGATAGGCAAGAAAAGGGTAAGCGACATGACAACAGATGCCAACAACAAATAGATAGATTGAATACGCTGAATCATAGTTATTTTCGTTTAATTATTTATCAAGGTTTTTATCGATAAGATAGCTATTGCGGTCTATTGAGCGGCGGTTGATAAGCTCGCCGAGGAAGCCAGCGAGGAACAACATGACACCAAGCAGGATTGCCACAAGGCTGAGGTAGAACAGCGGCTGATTGGTAAGCGGATGGTTCGACACAAACTTCTCGACGATGATCCACACCACAGCGACGAAGCCAAACATAAACATCAACGTGCCAAGACCACCAAACAGATACATTGGCGAGCGGCCAAAATATGACATGAACGACACCGAGATAAGGTCAAGATAGCCCTTAACCATGCGCTCGAGGCCAAACTTCGAATGGCCATACTTACGCTCGTGATGCTCGACAACCTTCTCGCCAATACGCTTAAAGCCAGCATGTTTAGCCAAAATAGGTATATAGCGATGCATCTCGCCATAGACCTCGATAGACTTAACAACCTTGCGACGATAGGCCTTGAGTCCACAGTTGAAGTCGTGGAGCTTGATGCCCGACATAAGGCGAGCCGTAAGGTTGAAAAACTTGCTTGGCCAGCGCTTGCCAATAGGATCGTAGCGCTTACGCTTCCAGCCCGACACAAGGTCGTAGCCATCCTCCAAAATCATGCGACGCATCTCGGGAATCTCGTCGGGCGAGTCCTGCAAGTCGGCATCCATAGTAAACACCACCTCGCCACGTGCCATGTCGAAGCCACAATAGAGGGCTGCCGACTTACCATAGTTGCGCATGAAGCTGATGCCACGAACTGCGGGGTACTTAGCTCTAAGCTCCTCGACAACACTCCACGAGCGGTCGGTAGAGCCATCATCGACCATGATAATCTCGTAGGTGAGGCTATTGGCACGGGCTACCCTATCGATCCACTCAACAAGTTCGGGCAACGACTCCTCCTCGTTGTAGAGGGGAACGACCACAGATATATCTAAGTTCTGATGCATAGGTTACTCGTTAAAATTGGATTTCTGGGGCTCACGGCGCACAATGCCTGCGACGATAAGGCCGACGATGCCGCCAGAGATAATATAACTATTAATCGAAGAAATTATTGTCTGCATAGCAGTAGGTGCCTCCGATGCTTGCAGCTGCTCGATCATCTCGTCGAACAACGAATTATCGACAGGCATAAGAGTTGCCATCTCTTCGTAGCGAGAGATGATGCCCTGGATATAGGCATCGTAGCCGCCCATAGCATTCACATATACAATCTGGCTGAGGCCAACAAGAACGCCACTGAGGATAGATATTACAAAAATGTAGAGCAGCGCAGCGCTATATGGGAATCCGAGTTCGGCATCCATCTCCATAGCACGACGCTTAGCCGAGCGATGAACATACCACACAAAGAATAGTGCCGCAGCAAGCATCTCGACAGTGATAATGAGCGACGCTCGGCCCAAGGCCATATCGCCATAAAGCATATAACTCTCAAAAACATGCGATGTTGCCATCACAAGACCAAGCACGGCACCGTCACGCAGCACACCCTGCCAAAATGATTTTCCAAACATATACAACTATTTCTTATTCTGTTTCTTTCGCTTCTCCAACTCGCTCAAGGCTTTGTGATAAGCCTTAGCATTTATCTGATGCTCGGCATGTGTGCAAGCAAAGTTATGCTTGCCGTCGAACTCGGGACGTGCACAAAAATAGAGGTAGTCGTGCTTCTCGTAGTTCAACACAGCGTCGATGGCTACAACATCGGGCATGGCAATAGGCGCTGGGGGTAGTCCCTTATTAATATAGGTATTATATGGCGACTCCACCTTGAGATGGCGCTTCAATATGCGCTTTATCGTAGGATCGCCCACAGCATACTTCACAGTAGGATCGGCTTGGAGCAACATACCACGATTAAGGCGGTTGACATATACACCTGCGATGCGTGCCATCTCGCTCTGGGCATTAGTCTCCTCATGTACGATAGATGCCAAGGTCATTACCTCGAGCTTGGTAAAGCCTGTTGCCGCAAGCAGCCTCTGGCGCTCGGCATCGGCCCAAAACTTATCGGACTCCGACTTAAACCTAAGCACAAGGCTGCGAGGGCTAATGTCGCATGGCAGCTCGTAGGTGTTAGGGAGAAACAGCGAGAACATAGCCTCAGCCGAGTCGAAGCCCAGCTCGGCGATGAGCGACGTATCGCGCAACGTGCGGATCATATCCTCCTCGCTAATATCGATCTTTGCAGCAATCTTACGGGCAAGAGCCTCGGGCGTACGGACATTATTGATTGTCAGACGAACACTCTGGCTCTGGCCATACTTCAACGTGCGAACAATGGTCATCACAGACATATCCTTCTCGATGACAAACGTGCCTACACGCAGAGCGCTCTCCAAATCGAGATACTCGGCATAGAACTCGAAGGCCCAATTATAGCGGCTATTGTTCTTTACCTTGTCGACAACCAACTGATAGTCAGTGCGTGGCGTGATGCGCACACTAAAATCCTCGGCAACGGCAGGACCATAGAACATCTGGTAGCCAAAATATGCCACAGCAGCACCCGCAACAAGCAGTAAAAGGAGTAGTGATATAAAAATTTTACGCATTATTCTACTTTTTATTTGCAAAGATACATTTTTTTTGTACTTTTGTGCCCGGGTAAGTCTTATACGACCAGCTCCTACAGAACCCCCCAGGTGAGGAATCAAGCAAGGGTATGTGGTTGTAGCGGTGCGATATAAGTAGCTTACCCTTTTTTGTTTATATACCTAACATGCTTTGTTTCACCATATTACATCCCAACAGTTAGGCAAACAATCCCTCCAACACATAACCACACGCAACATACGACAACAGCTCGGAGAGCACAAACACGGCCACAAACAGCACCTTGTCGAGCAGCGTATTACGTTCGGTCGTGGTACTATATGCCTGATAGCTCCACACAAGCCACCATATACCTACAAGCAGAGCGACAACAGTCATCACAACGCTAAACTCTGGATAGAGGTCGAAAGCCGCAGCAGGGTTTGAGGCATAGGTAGCAAAGGCTATACGGTTGTTAACGATGCCCGGAAGCATGACAATCGTCACTGGCCAGTGGGCAAAGAGCATTCGTGAAAAGAGCTCGTAGCTCTTAGTTTTAGGGTTGCGCACAAGGGCCAGGGGAACGAAGAGCAGAGTGAACGTGATCCACACCGTAAGGTTTACCACGACACACCACAACAGCGACACATAGCCTGTGGCAACAAAGCTGAATGCCGAGGTGGGCAAAAGGCGAAAATACCAGCCCAGCATCGACGCTATGATAAGCCACGCAACACCCCACAACAGAGCATTTGTCGAGGTTATGGTATGAGCACGACGCACAACACGCCACACAAACCACTCTCTCATACCACCACGCTCTGCACCACGCTCTACACTATTCATAAATCCAAAACATTAACTTAGGTTAAAAATCAATCTTTGCGCCAACCATAAATCCTGCACCAGGCTTATAGTAGTGGGCAAAGTCATACAAGAACTTATTGTTCAGGAGGTTCTCGCCACTCACAAACAGCTCAACGCCACAACCAAGACGATAGCTTAGTC
>JAEIGA010015044.1_pt1 | contig 11780 bp, 9 predicted proteins | sample 9270691 | NCBI WGS metagenome assembly JAEIGA01 (sample SAMN17057246, study PRJNA624740) | gut metagenome | biome: biome; isolation source: fecal sample | host: Bos grunniens | place: China: Xizang | collected 2019
GATGTAGGTCACTACGTCGTCGAGTGACTGGTTATTGGCCTCTACCTCCTCAGAGATGATGCAGATGTTGGGCTGTACTTGGAGAGCAACCTCAAGAGCGATGTGTGATGCTGAACGGCCCATGAGCTTGATGAAGTGGTAGTACTTACGAGCTGAGTCGCAGTCGCGCTCGATGTTGCCTACTACCTCTGCATATACCTTACAAGCGGTGTCGAAACCGAATGAGGTCTCGATCATCTCGTTCTTCAAGTCGCCATCGATGGTCTTGGGGCAACCGATTACCTGTACGCCAGCATTGATAGAAGCGTAGTACTCGGCGAGTACGCAGGCGTTAGTGTTAGAGTCGTCGCCACCGATGATGACGAGAGCGCTGATGTCGAGCTTCTTGAGGATTTCGAGACCCTTGTCATATTGTTCCTTTGTCTCGAGCTTGGTGCGGCCTGAACCGATCATGTCGAAACCACCCGTGTTGCGATATTCGTCAACAACCTCTGCGGTGAGCTCGCGGTAGTTGTGCTTCACAAGACCATCGGGGCCCATGAGGAAACCGAAGAGGCGGCTCTCTGAATTGAGCATCTTGAGACCGTCAAACAAACCTGAGATCACGTTGTGACCACCAGGAGCCTGACCACCTGAGAGGATTACACCAACGTTGATGGGGCGGCTCTCCATATTCTCGGCGGGAACAAACTTCAGCATGGGAGTACCATAGGTATTGGGGAACAACTCCTTGATTGCCTCTTGGTCGGCAACAGACTGTGTGGGAGCGCCCTCTTCAATTTTTACGGCACCTCTCAATACTTGGGGCAACTTCGGCTGATACGAAGATCTTGCCATTTGCAATGCGCTTTTCTTCATTGTAACGTTAGTTTTGAGTTTTTTTGAGTTTATTAATGTTCTCAGTTTATATTCTAATAATTGTTGTCCTTGATTTTGACTATCTGGAGTCTTCGGCAGACAGGGTTGATCAAGGCTCGCTAAATATATAAGGTTTTTTAAAAACTTACACTATGGTGTCGCAAATTTTGTAAATTTATGTGAGAATATCAAATTTGTTAGTTTTTTTCTTTTCTATTTGGAGTATTAATTTTTATTGCCTACCTTTACGCAATAAATGTGCGATAGGATTGCAACCTCTATGTTGCACTTGCTAATCGGTGTGTGATTAATTTAAAAACTAAAGACTATGGCTAACAAAAGAGAACTGAAGAAAAGCATCAATTATGTTGCGAGCGACTTGTTTCAGGAGTGTATCGTGCTGAAAATGATAAAGAAGGTGGACAACGCTAAAGTAGATGAAGTGCTGGTGGATGTGCTCAACCTGCAGAATGAGTTTTTGGCTCGAGCAAATCATCCACAGCCAGGGGCCATCAAGGCTTATTATCGGAAGCTATATAGCGACTTTGGTGATGCAGTGGAGGCTATCATCAATAAGATGAAGGAGGTGTAGTTTATTCATCTTTAGTGAATATGAAAGAGGAGAGAGGCTTCATAGGAGGCCTCTCTCTCTTCTTTTATGATTGTCTTGATGGATGTCTCTTGGCGGAACTACAACTCTTCTTCAGGCTCGAATAGGCAATCGATGGTTTTAGTTTTGAGCCACGATGCCTCTTCTTCGGTAAGGTGTGGAAGGAGTGACTCGTATACGCTAGCATTGAAGCTATCGATAAACATTTTTTCTTCATCAGTGAGTAATTCCTCCACGAGTGGAGTGGTGTCGATGTACGTGTTGGTCAGTGTCATGAATCCTAGCCAATCTCCATATTCATTGACCTCGTCTTGGTAGCAAAGAAGCATATTCTCATGGCGTATACCATAGAGCCCCTCACAGTACATGCCTGGCTCACATGATGTGATCATTCCTGGCAGGATAGGTTGGTCGGCAAGGTTCTGTCGCATGTCTTGTGGCCCCTCGTGTACGCAGAGCACGTGTCCCACTCCATGTCCTGTGCCGTGTCCGTAGTTTCGGTTGTATTTCCATAGCGGCATGCGGGCTAGGACATCCAGGTTGGCCCCTCGGGTTCCACTCGGAAACGATGCCAGGGATAGGGCAATCATGCCTTGTAGTACACAGGTGTAGTCAAAAGCCTCGTCTTCGGTGAGCGGACCTAGGGGGATAGTGCGTGTGATGTCAGTGGTCCCGTCGAGGTAGTGGGCGCCTGAGTCGAGTAGATACAGCCCGTGGGGCTCCAGCATGCTGCATTCCTCCTTGTTGGCAGTGTAGTGGGGGAGGGCTGCATTCTTTCCGTAGGCTGATATGGGATAGAAACTTTCATCAATGTATCCATCCATCTCTTTACGCAAGGAGATGAGTTTCTCCGCAGCGTCTATCTCGCTGATTCTTTCTCCGTCCTGCAGCGCGCACTCGAGCCAGCGGAAGAAGCGCGTCTGCACGATACCGTCCTTGAGGTAGGCACGGCGAAATCCGGCTATCTCGACTTCGTTCTTTAATGCTTTCTCAAGTTTTATGGGTGAAGTGGCATTCACAACCTTGGTGCCGTAGTGTGCCGTCACTTGCTCGTAGATGGCGTAGTTGAGCATGTTGCCATCTATATATATAGGTGTATCAGTAGGCCATGTGGTAATGGCTTCTATGATTTGAGCATAAGGTGCCAATGTTACACCATCTTTACCCAAAGCCTCTCGCAAAGGGGGCGTGAATTTTTCTTCGGTGGTATAGAGCGTAGCCTCTTGATCGCTTACCCTGAGATAGGCAATGACAACGGGGGTGTGCGCTATGTCTTGACTTCGTATGTTAAGCGTCCAGGCTATTTCGTCTAGGCTGCTGATGAGGATAGAGCCGCATCCACGTTCTGCGATACTGTTGCGTAGCCATGCCAATTTGTCGGAACGTGAGCGCCCGCTGTATTCGATGCCTAGCTCAAATACTTTAGCATCGGGCAATGACGGACGATCGCTCCATAATGTATCAATGAAGTCGGGGCTGCTGACAATACTGATCCCTTTGGGTGTAAAGAGTGATTTCATGTGCTCTACAGTGGCAAGTGGCATGCAAAGACCGTCAATGCAGACGGTGGCCCCTGCACTGAGGTTCTGTGCTAGCCACTCAGGGTAATCGATAGCTGCTGGAACCCGTAGCTTGTGTAACTCGATGCCTGTGCCTTCGAGCTGCTTTGTGGCTTGTATGAAATAACGCGAGTCTGTCCACAGTCCTGCATGGGTATGCGTCACCACGACAGTGCCGTACGAGCCGGTGAAGCCTGTGATGTATCTGCGTGATTGCCAACGTGCGGGGAGATATTCACTGCTGTGTGGGTCGGTACCCGAAATCACGATGGCATCCCATCCTTGGGATTGCATCATCATTCGCAGTGCTTGGATGTTTTCTTTGGGTGTCATAGAAAGATTAGTGTGAAATTATTTGTGTATCGGATCTTTTTAGTGTACAATCTTTTTTCCATTAACAATGTATACTCCGTGCGGTAGACCTTCGAGGCAGTTGTGCAATAATGTAGCTTTGCGCACAAGACGCCCTCTGATGTCATACACATCAACGAATGTTCTCTTGGAGATACCGTTGACGATACTGTTACCTTCGAGGTTGGTGTAGGTGCCGTTTTTACAGATGACTACACCGTGTGTGTCGTCTAGCAGAGGGGAACTGTCACGTCCGAGTGTCTGATACCATACGGGATTTTTTTCGCTGCAGTCATTGAGTAGCCAACACACGGTACCGTTTTCAAACTCCTCTTCGGTGTGGAAATTACATTCGGTGATGTTGCCATTGTTTGTTCCCACGAGTACAGTTGTAGCATCTAGGCTATAGCTACGGTATACCAGGCTTCCGTCATGAAGGAGGCCTATGAGTGCTCCGCATTGGGATGCATCGCCGCTATGTCGTATCTTCGTACCTGCCATGTGGCAATGATCTATCGTCGCAGATTTATTGTTAGAGTAGCTACTTCCGACCAATCCGCCGAGGATGCTTTCACCGCGTATTATACCGTTGTAGAAACTATAGCTGAGCGTTCCGTGTAGCTTGCCCACAAGGCCTCCAGCATCTTTGGTTGCACCTGTGAGATATGCCTTGCTGTAACAGTTGGTTATCGTCGTAGGATGCGAATCGAGACAATGTCCCACGAGGGTTCCCGTGTATGCGGCATATATGAAGTTCTCTTCCACCCTTCCGCTTGTGATACCTACGTTCTTTATGGTGGCTCCGTTTGTGGTTCCGAAAAGCATGGTTGCGATGTTCTTTACCACATGGCCTTGTCCGTCAAACGTTCCCTTGTATGGGTTATCAATAGTGCCTATGGGTATCATCTGCTCATGGTGGTTGGTAAGGCTGATGTCGGCGGTTAATACTGCATTGGCATGTATCATTCCGTTGTATACTTTCATGCTGAAGTTTACTAACTCGTCAGCTGTGGCTATTTCGAAAGTCCTGCCTTGGCCATCGTCTAACGTGGGTGTGTAGTTCAGCTTCTTGTCAATCCATTCTATGCGGTTCTTGACATAATTCTTCACAAATTCAATCTCTTCTTTATACGTTTTGGGCACACGGGGGTTGCTATGTACGGCTGTGCTCAGGATTTTCCAACGGGTGAAGTTTAGAGCTTGGGATTGGTCGAGCACTTGTGCTATGCTATCTACATAGGAGTTTAGGGATTCAGAATTAAAGGCTCCGCTGTCTCTCGTTCTCTTCCATATGCGGCGCAGTTCTTGATAGGCTGTGGGGTCGCTAAGAATTTTGTTTACGAACGATTTCATGTTGCCTGCAGCTGAACCGTTAGGGTAAATCCAGTCGTTGCGATCGTTGATGGGATATATTGCCCTCGCATTGTCAAAGGCGAGGTCAAAGTCCCAGCAAGGTCCCACATGGAAGATGTCTTCGTAGCGGTCTTTATACAAGTATACGCTCCAATATGTGTCCAGATTGCCTGCAAACTCTCCTATGATAAAGTGTTTTAAGAAACTTTCTAAATCTAGCCTACTACGGTATCCCATTTCGGGGTCGATGTAGTTGCTGGAGAATAAGCGGCTTTCCATTTCATTAAAGAATCCTTTGATGTAGTTGTATTGTGCAGGGACGATACCATCTTCGTCTGGTTCTTGGATGGTGACAGGTATTCCTCGGCTACTTGTAAACCATGACTGCGGCTCTTCTTCTTTGGCATAAGCATCAATCTCCACTAGATACCCTCCAGTGATGGCAGGGTGTTCTGTATCCGTAGGCTCCATTTCAGTGATGTCCACACGATGAGGGTCGATGGTGATTTGGTCACAGAGCTGATAGCTTCCTTGGTATTCACCGTTCATAATAACATCCACAGGTTGCCCCCATGGAGTATAATCAAACTGAATGCGGCGGCTCATCTCGAAAGCTAGCAAGTTACGCAACAACGATTTATCTCCGTAATTGTTGATGAGAGTCCATTTTTTTGCTTTGGCAGGGCTTTCTAAGGGGGACTCCTTAAAAACATGCTGGCTTTTTCCAATGAACTTCATTCGATAGGGTTTCTTGGGGAATGTCTGTGAACCGTTCCCACGTACACGTGTCTGTATTGGCTGCTCGGTGATGCGCTTTCCTCCATCGTATATGATGGTTACGTTCGAGTCAAAATCCTCTCCTTTCTTCTGTGGATTCTCTCCCGAATAGGTATGTATGCTTACTGTTGGAAGGTTGGTCACTTGGTAAAACTGTGAGTTGTCACCCTTGCCAGCATAGCCATAGAAGGCTAGTTCGGCCAAGTTACATCGTGCATCATTGGGTCCAACGTAACGTACATAGCGGAAGCCACGACTTACCTTTACTTCTTTGTAGTGCATGACCTTAGTTTCCTTGGCCTCCGCTACTACGTAAAGAGGAACAGCATCAAGAAAATCTGGATCGTTAGCGCCTTCAAACACAGCTAGTTGGCAACGTTGGGGCCCTTGGCCTGCAATACGTGGAGACCACCCTATTTTTGTGATGATATGTGGCTCGCCTAGATCAAGGCCTACCCAGGTGCCTGAGCGGTCATACGAGGCAAAAAATGTGTTGTAGTTCCCGTCAAACACCATGTCTTTTGTGTTCTTTGTAGTTGACATCTTGTTTGTGTCATAGTCTACGCTATGTTCCGTGCCTATGACTCTTCCTGATAGCTTTTGGACGTTTTGTGCTATGATATTGAGGGTTGGCAGAGCCATGGCAATACACAAGAGTATTCGTAGATAGAAGTTTTTCATTAGATTTCATTTTATTAATTTGCGAAGTTAATCAATAGTTTGCATTTATCCGAATAAAAATAGAATAAAACTGCATTCTATTTATCAGCATATGCAATGAAATAGATAAATCTACGGGTTTTAGGCTAAATTTTAAAAGGAAAAATCTAATAGTTAATAATTTGACTGTTAGAACTCTGATGAGAGCGGCAAACGGGGCTCGAACCCGCGACCCTCAGCTTGGGAAGCTGATGCTCTACCAACTGAGCTACTGCCGCATAAATGTTCAAACATGAGTTTTTGAGACTGCGAAGTTATAGAGAATTTTGGGATTATGCAATGATATGTTTCTTTTTTTCATTTTTTCTCCGTAACTTCGTCTCCTCTTATTGAAAAAGAATTTATGGGAAGAGTCAACTATAAGGAACAGAATGCAGAATTTCTTCGTAGTAAAGCTATGGAGAAAGGAGTGTACAAAACAGCGCAAGGTGTGCTTTATGAAGTGCTGGAACAGGGATGTGGATGCACTCGCGCTTCCATACGAAGCATTGTGTCGGTGTATTACAAGGGCATGCTCATTGATGGCAGCGTGTTTGATGACAATACCGCGCAGGGCTATCCTGATGCTTTTCGTTTAGCTGATCTCATTACAGGCTGGCAGATTGCATTGACGCAGATGTGTGAAGGTGATAAATGGCGTATCTATGTGCCCTCCGAGGTGGGCTATGGTGCGATGAGTGTGGCGGGTATTCCCAAGCATTCCACATTAGTGTTTGAGATTGAGTTGGTGAAGATTAGCTGAAAAAGATAGATGATAGATTAAGAAGCATTGTGTGCTCTATGAAAAATAAAGAGACAATGGATATACCTTACCATATACCTGTAATGCTGAATGAGGCGGTCGAAGGCATGGCTATCGCCTCTGGTGGTGTGTATGCCGACATGACTTTTGGTGGTGGTGGCCATTCACGTGAGATGTTGCGCCGGATGGATTCTACAGCAAGGCTATATAGCTTTGATCAGGATACTGACGCAGAGCGCAACATCGTGGATGACGAACGCTTTACTTTTGTTCGTAGCAATTTTCGATACTTGCGCAATTGGATGCGCTATCATGGCGTTGAGCAACTTGATGGTGTATTAGCTGATCTAGGTGTGTCAAGTCATCAGTTTGATGAAGGAGCATTAGGCTTTTCTTTCCGTTTCGATGCACGGCTTGACATGCGCATGAATCGCCGTGATGGACTTACGGCGGCTGATGTTGTGAATACCTATGATGAAGAACATCTTGCAAATATATTTTATCTTTATGGGGAGTTGCTCAACAGTCGTAAGCTGGCTTCTGTCATCGTAAAGGCGCGCCAGCAAGCTTCAATAGAGACTACGGGACAGCTGTATGAGACAGTTAAACGTCTCTTTGGACGCGATCGTGAGAAGAAAGAAATGGCCAAACTGTTTCAGGCTTTACGCATAGAGGTGAACGAAGAAATGGAAGCACTGAAGGAGATGCTGCAGAGTGCTACAGAGTTATTGCGTCCAGGCGGCCGGTTGGTGGTGCTCACCTATCATTCGCTCGAGGATCGATTAGTGAAGAATCTCATGAAGACTGGCAATGTGGAAGGTCATGTAGAACAAGATATGTATGGTACTAAGCCTTCCCCCTATCGCCTAGTGGGCAAGGTAGCGGTAGCAAGCCGCGAGGAACAAGATGTGAATCCACGCTCGCGCAGTGCGAAATTGCGAATAGGTGAGAAAAGATGATAATTGCTGAAAGAGGAGAGTAAGATGATGAAAGAAAAGAAAAGGAAAAAGAATTGGCTGAAGTCGTGGATTGACGGAGATGTACTGCTGAGCCCTTTCTGGAACCGCCAAATGGGACTCGTCTTATTGGTGAGTGCATTGATTATTGTTTATGTAAGTAATCGATACGCATTTCAGCAAGAGCAAGTGCAGATACAAAAGCTGCGTGAAAAATTAGATGATGTTAAGTATGAGGCTCTGGCTCGTTCTAGTGAACTTATGGAGAAGAGTCGTGAATCAAACATTCAACAATATATTAAGGAGCAAGGTAGTGCGTTGCAGATGTCTACCCTTCCGCCAGTAGTCGTTAAACGTTAGTTCTAGGTGTTGGAGCAAAGAATATTATGCAAAAAAATAAGGATGGGAAAATTATATCACGCTACTTCACTATCATTATATTGTTGGCTGTGGTAGGAGTTGTGGTACTTATGAAGGCCATGTCGGTAATGGTTTTTGAACGTAATTACTGGCGCGAAGTGTCTGACCGCGCAGTGGTTGACAGTATTTTGGTTCCAGCTCGTAGAGGAAACATACTTAGTGATGATGGTCAACTTATGGCGAGTAGCGTACCGCAATATACGCTATATATGGACTTTGTGGTGTCAGATCGTGATGAGGAACGCCGCCTTAAAGGACAGCATCGACGCGATACGCTCATAAGAAATAACCTAGCTGTCATCTGTGAAGAACTCCATAGCGTACTTCCTGAAAAGAGTGTGAGTGAGTTTCGTAAGACTTTCCTTGACGGTCTAGCTGCCAAGGATGCAAGAAAACGTGGATACCGTCATTGGCAGATATATCCTCGTCGTATATCCTACGCCCAATACAAGGAGATAACAGAGCTTCCCTTCTTTGGTCGTCACATAGGGGCCATCGGCTTTTTCACGGAAAGCAATATTGAACGTAAAAAAATCTTTGGCTCGTTGGCACGTAGAACTTTGGGTGATGTTTATGCAAAGGTTGACTCAGCTAAGAATGGTATTGAGTTAGCATATGACGATGTCTTACGCGGTACTCCTGGGTTGGGACACCGAAAGGTCGTAAATCGAGAAAGGCTGACTATCGTGGATGTGCCTGCAGTGAATGGTCGTGATGTGCAAACCACCCTTAGTGTGGAAATACAGGATATCGCTGAAAAAGCATTGCTTAATATGCTTCATCGTCAGAATGATGAGTTTGGGGGAAATGCTCAAACTGGTGTTGTTGTTGTTATGGAGGTAAAGACAGGTGACATCAAGGCCATAGTGAACATGAGTCGTGCTGCAGATGGACAGTACTATGAGATGAAGAACCATGCCTTAGCAGACATCCTTGAGCCTGGTTCAACGTTCAAGACTGCATCGCTGCTCGTTGCGTTGGACGATAAGAAGATATCTTTTACAGATTCTGTAAATGCTAACCATGGTCTCTACAAGTTTGGGTCAGCCACCATGCGCGACCATAATTGGAACAGAGCTTCAGCCTATGGTGTCCTCAGTGTTCCTCAAGTTCTTATGTATTCATCAAATGTGGGGACAGCGCGTCTCATTGATGAGAATTATAATAAAGAACCTGAAAAATTTGTCGAAGGACTTCATCGCATGGGGTTGGCTACCCACTTCGACTATTTGTTGCCTGGTATCGGACGTCCTGTAATACGTAAGCCAAACAAGGAAAAGACCAATTGGTCACGTACCGCTTTGCCATGGATGTCTATTGGATACGAAACTCAGATTGCCCCCATTAATATTGTCTCTTTCTACAATGCAATAGCCAACGGCGGACGATTTATGAAGCCTCGTCTCGTGTCAGGAATCCTCGAAGATGGTCGTGTGGTAGAGGAATTTAAGCCTGAGGTGCTTATTGACCGCATAGCTTCGCCAGAGGCTTTGAGAGATATCACCCGTATGCTCACTATGGTAGTGAATGAACCCACAGGATTAGGTCGGCAAGCCAAGTCTGACAAGTTTTTGGTGGCAGGAAAGACTGGTACGGCACAGATTGCCAGTGGGGGGCAACTTAAAGGAGGAGGTCACCAGCTTAGCTTTTGTGGATTCTTCCCTGCTGATGCCCCACAGTACACCTGTATTGTATCTATTCAAACTCGTGGTGGTCTTATTTCAGGTGGAGGTGTAGCTGGTGTAGTTTTCGGTGAGATAGCCAATCGTGTGATGGCTCGAGATGCACGGCGCAATATCAATGAACTTATGGATTCTACAGCTGTTCACGTCCCTGCAATAAAACGAGGTAATATTGCTGATGCACGGTGTGTGCTTGAAGCGCTTGATATCAGTCATCAGTGGGATGTTCACACTAAATACCGTTTCGGAAATCCAGTGTGGGGGCATAGTGTTGTAGAGGGAAGTGAATTGCACTTAATGGAAACAGGTTCTGATTCATCGTTGGGCAAGGTTCCTAATGTGCGTGGGCTCGGAGCCAAAGACGCACTATATCTGATGGAGCAGTGTGGCCTACATGTGCAAATCGCAGGTTGTGGAAAGGTAGTGACACAAAGCATAGCGCCAGGTACGCCCGTTGTTAAGGGGCGTACGGTGGTGTTGACCCTGCGATGAAAAGCAATGTATAACATATAAATAGAAACATTATATTGCTAATGGCAAAGCATAATGAGTTTGGACAAATCAGCGAAGATCTTGCATCTGCTTATCTAATGTCTCGTGGATATACAATACGTGAACGAAATTGGCGTCTAGGCCACAAAGAAGTTGATATTATAGCGCAAAAAGATAGTGTATTAGCTTTTGTGGAGGTAAAAGCTCGTCGAACAGATACTTTTGGGGACGCAATTGATGCTGTTTCTGAGAAAAAAATCAGAAACATTATTTCTGTTGCTAGTGCATATGTCAAATATTATCGTCTTGACTTGTCTGTACGTTTTGACGTGATTGCTATCACGGGTGAACCAGGAAATCAAACTATAGAGCATATAGAGGATGCCTTCTATCCCTCACTATGACGTGACATTTCTTTGGAGAAGGTAAATTATTTGTTTTTGAAAGACTTATTTATTAAATCATATAATTAGATCGTCAAGCTTAACCTTGGGTACATAATGTGTATCATTGATGCGATAGTATGCATGGCTCTCATGCTCTCCTATTTCTTTCAGACAGATGTTTTCTATGCCCTTTCCTATTGCAATTACGAGTAGGGGAGGATAATTTAATCCTAATATTTTAGTTAGCGCTGAGGTGTCGAATGCGCCAATACAGATGCCGTTAAGTCCCATTTCTGTAGCCTTGAGTAACATGCTTTGAGCTGATATGCCAAGATCGATATCTACCCAACGGTCTTCTGATATCGTGCTACATACCACGATAAAAGCTCGTGGCTCGGTGCCTTCGAATGGGAGATTGAGTTCAGGTAATGCACCTCCTAGATGGATGTGAGGGTATACTAAAGGGGCCTCATCCGCTTGTACCAAACGGAAACGAAGGCATTGCCGATTGCGTGCAGAGGGGATTCGCGTGTTGACATTTACTATGCGGCGAAGTTCTTCTAGACTGACCAAACGGCGTGAATCATATCCTCGATGACTTCGATTGCGTACGAGTAATTGATTGAGTGTGGCGGTAGAGTTACGCGACATAGTTTTTTGTGTACGGTACTCTTCCATTTTCTTTTCCAAATAATTGTCAGCCATATCGTTAGTTTTTAGGGGCTAAAACGGCAAGATACCAAAAGCCATGTATTTGTTTTTAGATACAAAAAACGACGGAGAAGATTCTCTGTCGCTTTCATTTTGTCGGGATGACACGACTCGAACGTGCGACCCCTTGGTCCCAAACCAAGTATACTACCAACTGTACTAC